>Ga0163162_10005006_pt1 | contig 12764 bp, 10 predicted proteins | sample S55metaG_FD_115310 | JGI IMG/M metagenome (GOLD analysis project Ga0163162, IMG submission 115310) | Switchgrass rhizosphere microbial communities from Kellogg Biological Station, Michigan, USA - S5-5 metaG | ecosystem: Host-associated > Plants > Roots > Rhizosphere > Soil | place: USA...
CCTTGATGCCATTCACGGTGAAATGATCCACGATCCAGCCTGCGCCCCTGGTGCCCAGCCAGGCGCCGATGCCATTGGTCATGATCATGAACAGCCCCTGAGCGCTGGCCCGGATCCTAATGGGCGCTTCCCTTTCGATGAACAGGGAGCCGGAGATATTGAAAAAGTCGAAGGCCATGCCGTATACGATCATGGAGAGCAGGAGGAAGATAAAGCCGCTGCCGGGATTGCCGATGGCGAAAAGAGCAAAGCGAAAGACCCAGGCGAAGATGCTCATCAGCATTACTCTTTTGATGCCAAATCTTCCAAGGAAAAAAGGGATCGTGAGGATGAACAAGGTCTCCGAGATCTGGGAGATGGAGGTCAGCAGGTTAGGGTGCCGGACAGCAAAAGAGTCCGCATAGTTGGTGGAGAAATCATTGAGGAAGGGCAGACCGAAGGCATTGGTGATCTGCAGGGCGGCGCCCAGGAACATGGCGAATACGAAAAAGATGGCCATACGTTTGGTCCTGAATAAAACAAATGCATCCAATCCCAGCGAAGAGGCAAGGCTTTTCTTCTCGGTGGTTCTTACAGGCGGGCAGTCCGGTATGGTGAAAGCATAGAGACCCAGAAAGATGCCGGAGCCGGCGCTGACATACAGCTGCATCGCGCTGGCTGTCCAGCCTGCCAGGTCCACTGTCCACATGGCGGCGATGAAGCCCACGGTGCCCCATACGCGGATGGGCGGAAAGATCTTTATGATATCGAACCCTTTTTTTTCCAATACGATATAAGAGACGGTGTTGTTCAATGCGATCGTGGGCATATACATCACGGAGTTCAGCAGCATGATGTACCACAGGGTATCATAGTCCTTTATCGTAGAAGCCCATAGCAAGGCCGCCGCGCCGATGAGATGACAGCATCCCAGCAATTTCTGGGCGCTCACCCACCTGTCTGCCAGGAAGCCCAGTACGCCGGGTGCGAAGAGCGAGGCGATGCCCATGGTGCCATACACACTGGCTACCTGCCAGCCTTTGAAATGAAGCGTGACGAACATATATCCCCCCATGGAGATCAGCCAGGACCCCCAGACGAAAAATTCCAGGAAATTCATGACAATGAGACGGACCTTAATACCCACTATGTTGTTATTTTGGTTTAGATTATGGAAGATAATCAAATATCACACAATCCGTAACTTTACGCCCTGAATAAAAGGAATCGCTATGAGCACAAATTTGCAGGTGGAGTCGATCATCAAAACGACGGATAAGGAACTGAGACGCATCGGCGAAAAGATCCTCGCCGGGGAAAGGATCACGCCGGAGGAAGGACTGACGCTTTTTGAAAAGGGGAGCCTACCCTACCTGGGGGCGCTGGCCAATCATGTCCGGGAGCGCCGGCATGGCAACAAGACCTATTTCAACCGGAACTTTCATATCGAGCCCACGAATGTCTGTGTGTTCTCCTGTCACTTCTGCGCTTATTCCCGTGTCTATGCGCACCGGGACGAAGGCTGGGAGCTGAGCCAGGAGCAGATGCTGAATATCGTAAAAAGTTATGACGGGAAGCCGGTGACGGAAGTGCATATCGTGGGGGGCGTACACCCGAAGATGAACCTGGAATTCTTTATCGAGCTGCTGCAGAAGATCAAGGCGCACCGGCCCGACCTGCATATCAAAGGATTTACGGCGGTGGAGCTGGACTATATGTTCCGCAAGGCGAAGCTCAGTGTGGAAGAGGGTATGAAGCAACTGCATGCGGCGGGGCTGGATTCCATGCCGGGCGGAGGTGCGGAGATCTTCCATCCCGAGGTGCGCAATGTTATCTGTGCCGACAAGGTAGATGCGGACGGCTGGCTGAAGATCCATGAGACGGCCCACCGGGAAGGCATGCATACCAATGCCACGATGCTGTACGGCCATATCGAGACCTATGCCCATCGCATCGACCATATGGAGCGGCTGCGCCAGCTGCAGGACCGTACGGGGGGATTCAATACGTTCATCCCTTTGAAGTTCCGGAATAAGGACAATGACATGAGCCATGTGGCGGAGTCGACTATTGTGGAAGATATGAAGCTCTATGCTGTGGCGCGATTGTATATGGATAATTTTCCGCATATCAAAGCATACTGGCCCATGCTGGGGAGGCAGAATGCCCAGCTGACCCTATCCTTCGGGGTCAATGACCTGGACGGCACCATCGACGACACCACGAAGATCTATTCCATGGCGGGCAGCGAGGAGCAGACACCCAGTCTCTCCACGGCACAATTGGTGTCGCTGATCAGGCAGGTGGGGAGGGAGCCGGTGGAAAGGGATACGCTTTATAACGAGATCAATAATTTTAAGGATGTGGATTTGGGTACGATCGGGCAGGATCCGTCTTTGAATTGACGATCACTCGGACCGTAAACTTTTCACGGGATTAGCCCGGGCAGCCCGTATAGACTGGAAGCTCACGGTGGCAACCGCCAGCAGCAGGGCGCCTGATCCTACCAGGGCGAAAAGGTTCCAGGTGATCTTGATCCTATAATCAAATTGCCCGAGCCATTTATCCAGGAAATGCCAGGCCAGGGGGATGGCGATGCAGCAGGACAGCAGCACCAGCACGACAAACTCCTTCGACAGCATCCTCCAGAGAATAAAGACGGAGGCGCCCAGCACTTTGCGGATACCTATTTCCTTGGTACGCTGCTCCGCCATGAAGGAGGCGAGACCGAATAACCCCAGGCAGCTGATGAAAATGGCCAGGGTGGCAAAGACGGCCGCCAGCCGGGCGATGCGTTCTTCGTCCCCGAACTTCTTTGCGAATTCTTCGTCGGCAAATTTAAAGATGAAAGGAGCGGCGGGATTGTATCGCTCGAACACCGCCCGGATCTTTTTCATCGCGCTGGCGGCGCTGACATCGGGAGCTATTTTGACGTTGACGAAATTGCCGGGTTCGGGCAGCACGTAGAATAACGTGGGCTGCACGGGGGTATAAGGCGATTGCATGATCACGTCCTTCACTACGCCCACGACAGTATAGGCCTTCTCGCCCATGCGTACGATCTCCCCTATCGGATCTTTAAATCCCATGGCCTTCACGGCGGACTGGTTTAGGATGAGCCTGCTGCTGTCAGCGGGAAATTCCGTGGAAAAATCCCTGCCGGCCGTCAGTTGCCACCCGATGACCTTTCCATAGCCGATGGTGGCCCCCACGATAGCAAAACCCTGGAGATTGTTGGGATCTTTTCCCTTCCATTCAATGTTGTTGTTTCCCACCCAATTGTCCGTCAGCGGTCCCTGCGACTCGCTGACCTCCGTCACCATGCGGCTGGCGACAAGCTCATTGCGGATGGTGTTATAGTTGGCATAAATATCTCCCGTGGTCATGGGGACCGAGAGCAGGCCTTTGCGTTCAAACCCCACGGGCCTGTCCTTGGCATATTGGATCTGCCGGAAGACAATAACGGTGCCGCCTACCAGCAATACGGAGACGGTGAACTGCACCACTACCAGGATCCTCCGGGGCAAGGCGGCATACCTTCCTGCTTTGAACTCGCCTTTCAGCACTTTTACGGGACGGAAGGACGATAGATAAAAGGCGGGATAGCTGCCCGCAATGATACCTGTGACCAGGCTGAACCCGATACCCATGGTCCAGAACCAGGGATTACTCCATGGGATCTCCATATTTTTTCCTGCTATCTGGTTGAACAAGGGCAGAGCCGCCCGGACGATGAATATTGATATGACGAAGGCAAGCAGGGCTACAAGGGTGGACTCACTGAGGAACTGGGTGATCAACTGCAGGCGGACTGAGCCAATGGCTTTACGGATGCCCACTTCTTTTGCTCTTTTCTCGCTCCGGGCCGTGCTGAGGTTCATAAAATTGATACAGGCCAGGAGCAATACGAAGATCCCGATGGCGCCGAAAAGCCGGACATATTTGATCTGCCCGTCCGAGTTAATGCCTTTGTCGTCAAAGTGATCATACAGATGCCATTGGGACATCGGGAAGAGGAATAGCTCCTGTTTCACCTTGGGATCGGGACTGAATTGCTGCATCAAACCTTTTATTTCCCCTGAGACTTTTTCCATATCGGCATGGGGCGCCACCTGTACCAGCGCGCCGAATGCATTGAAATCCCACTTGTCCTTATTGTCGTGAACCCATTTCCATTGAGAAGTAAATAGCTCCCAGGGAAGGATGAAGGCCATTTCACCGTAGTCCGAGTTGACTGGGATGTCTTCGTATACCCCTGTCACCTTTACCCCTATGCGATTGTCGATCTTCACTGTCTGGCCCATGGGGTCCGTGTCACCGAACAGTGCCCGCGCCATTTTGCCGGAGAGCAGAATGGAATAAGGGTCTTTCAAACCGCCGCGGGCGCCTTTTTCCATTTGCAGCGTAAGCATATCAGGCGCTTCCGGGCCCATGAAGCTGCCATATTGGTAGAATTTCTTATCGCCGGCGGAGATATTGTGCTGACCGTTGCCGGAGGTCATGGCGATGTGCCTGAATTTGCTGCCATAGTACTGGCGGAGGCCTTCGCCCAGCGGCGGAGGCATGGAACTCTGGATGTTTATATGACCGTCATATGTGTTGCGCTGGAGCACCATGGCGATGTCGCCGTAGTTGCGATGATATTTGTTGAAGGAGAACTCGTCCCAGACCCAGAGACCAATCACGAGCGTAATGGCCATGCCCATGGACAGGCCAAGGATGTTGACGAAGGAATAGATCTTGTTCTTGCGAAGGTTACGTCCGGCGATCTTCAGGTAGCTGGTCAGCATGGGGGAATGGTTGTGATAAGAGCAGGGCGAAAATGGTGCCGGGTAGGTAAAGGGTTGGAATTCAGTCCTTTTTAGGTTGGATTAAGCGTGAAAATGTACGGTTATGATACATGGGGTGTACGGTGGGTTTTCTATACCTTTGTCAAAATCTCCTCCCTTGCCACACGAATCCATTTCCGTATTCGACATGTTCAAGATCGGTATAGGTCCTTCCAGCTCGCATACGCTCGGTCCGTGGAGAGCGGCGCAACGTTTTATCGCTTCCCTTCAACAGCAGCAAGACCTGTCCCAGCTGACCCACGTCAGTGTCCTGCTGTATGGCTCGCTGGCCAAAACAGGCAAAGGGCATGGAACGGATATTGCCATCCAGCTCGGCCTGGCCGGAGAAGATCCCGTTACCTTCGACGTCGGGGCCATTTCCTCTACTATTGAATCCATCAATCGCGATAAGAAGCTCATTATCAACGGTGAGAAAGAGGTCGATTTTGACCCCAACAGTGACATTTCTTTTCTCTATACGGAGAGTCTGCCCTTCCATCCGAATGCCATGACCTTTATGGCGACATTTCATAACGGGCAGCAGGTGGCTGAGACCTGGTATTCCATTGGCGGGGGGTTTGTCAGAAGGGAAGGCGAAGAAGCCGGTGGAAATGCCGCCGCTCAATTACCCTTTCCAATCAATATAGCGGATGATCTGCTGCATTGGTGCCGTAAGACGGGTATGAGCATTTATGAGGTTGTGATGGAGAATGAGTCGGCCTGGCGACCGGAAGAAGCAACCCGTAAAGGGGTGCTGGACATCTGGCGTGTCATGCGGGAGTGTATTTACCGGGGGTGCCATTCGGAAGGGATGCTGCCGGGGGGACTCAACGTAAAGAGGCGGGCTTCGGCGCTGAACAAAAAGCTGATCGGAGGAAGACAATATGAAAATTTCGATACCTGGGTGGCCGCGATCCGGGCGGGGGGGAATGACTTTAAATATATCCTCGACTGGGTAAGCTGCTTTGCCCTGGCCGTAAACGAGGAGAATGCTTCTTTCGGCAGGGTTGTGACAGCTCCTACCAACGGGGCTGCCGGGGTGATCCCCGCTGTTATGATGTACTATGTCACTTTCTGCGACGGTCTGGACGAGGAAAAAATATTACAGTTTGTCCTTACCGCTTCCGAAATAGGCAGCATTTTTAAGAAGGGCGCCACGATCTCTGCAGCGATGGGCGGGTGCCAGGCGGAGATCGGCGTATCCTCTGCGATGGCGGCTGCGGCCCTGACCGAATCTGTCGGCGGCAGTCAAAGACAGGCAATGATGGCTGCCGAGATAGCCATGGAGCATCACCTGGGACTTACCTGCGACCCTATCGGCGGGCTCGTACAGATCCCCTGTATCGAGAGGAATACGATGGGGGCGATCAAGGCCATTACTGCCTCACAGCTGGCGCTCCAAAGCACGCCCGACTTTGCCAAAGTATCGCTGGATGCAGTCATCAGCACCATGTGGAGCACGGCGCAGGATATGAACAGTAAATACAAGGAAACCTCGGATGGGGGACTGGCTTTGCAAATCCCACTGGGGTTGAAGGAGTGCTGACAGGATGGATGAAGTGCTGAAATAAAAAAAAGCCTCCATTGGAGTGGAGGCTGTTAGCAGGTAGTTCATGGTTACTGCACATCAAGCAGATGTATGTCAAAATTTAGGATAGAATAAGTTAGTAATTGGTAACCAGACGATTGAATCAAAAAATCATCCTTCGGCTAATAAGTTCGAGTAAGCAACATGAAAACGGAAAAGGTGCGAAAAATAGTCTCTGTATAATTAGACAGCCCGTGAAACGAAATTGCTGCAAGCCATCAAAAAAAAATTCAAGATTTTTTAATTTCAGCGGGTGAGGGGTCATTGGCAATCGGTGAAGAGGGCTCTTTTGCCTTTTTAGCCAGCAGTTCCTGGTAACGCTGCTCGTATTGATCCCACTTGTATTTCTGATAAAAGATGGCGACGAACCCGATGATAAGGAGGAGGGCAACCATCAGCACCATGATCTGGGATTTCTTAAAAGCGAAGCTTGTTTCCTGGATGGCCTTGATGTCCCAACCGGAAAGGAGGTTGATGAGGATCGGGATGGCAAAAGCCAGTCCCACAGGGATACCTACGAGGAATTGCCGGAATACTTTCTTCTGCCGGGAACGATTCTCTTCCCAATACCGGATAAATGCCTCTTCCTGCCCTGTCAACATGGGTATATTTTGTACGCAAAGGTACAAGTGAGGGAATTACTAATAAGTTTTTTTATCTTTAACCCACTCAAAATCCATACGTTTTGAAATTACCTTTACTCCTGTCGCAGTTCCTTTATCAAACCAAGAAGCTGGATCTACCCGGCATAGGCAGCTTTACGCTGGACCCTAACGCAGTGATCCCGGAAGCTTCGGACCGAAATATACACTCGCCCGCTGCGGGCATTACTTTTAAGAACGCCCAGATCGTTAACCCGGATGACGCCCTGATCCAATTTATTAAGGACCATACGGGGAAGATGAAACCCCTGGCCGCCGCCGACCTGGATTTCTTCCTTACCACGGGCAAGCAGCTGTTGAACATCGGCAAGCCGTTCTACCTGGACGGGATCGGCACGCTGATGAAGAACAGTCAGGGCAAACTGGATTTTACACCGGGCGACTACAGCACTTTAAGGCTGGAGGACATGGCGGCCGACAAAAGAAAGGTGGCTTCGCAGAGCTTCGAGGAGGCGCCCAGGGAATATGAGCCCAAGTCCAATAATGTCCGGCAGGCATTGCTGCTGGCCGCCCTCATCGGGGGGCTTATCGCCATCGGCTGGGGAGGATACTACCTCTACAAGCGCAATACGTATGTCGAGCCACCCGCTGAAAACCATGCGATCGTGGTCCAGGATTCGACGCCGCCTGTACAGACCGACAGTCTTAAACCCCAGCCCCCTGCTCCGGTCCCCGGAGCGACGGCAACCAAACCGGCAGATTCACCTGCTCCGGCAGTGGCCAGTGCGCCACCCCCGGCTGGGTCTACCCTGTATAAATTTGTCATCCTGGAAACGACGAGAAAGGCGCGCGCCTTGCGGAGATACAATCAATTACTTGGTTTTCAACTGAATATAAAGATGGATCAGAAAGACAGCGCTTACTTCAAGCTCTATTTCCCCATCTATTCCACCATCCGTGATACTACTCATATCAAGGATTCGCTGGAGGACGTCTATGCTGCCCATGTGACCATCCAACAATAGACTTTTTATGCGACCGAATGCCGCTTATTGGATACAACAATTGCAGCTGACATCCCATGTAGAGGGAGGCGCTTTCCGGGAGACCTACCGCTCAGAACTGGCGATCGCTCAAAAAGCCCTGCCGGTGTTCTTCCAGGGCAGCCGCAACATTGCTACCAGCATTTATTTCCTGCTGGCCAGCGGGGAATTTTCCGCCTTTCATCGCATTTTGTCGGACGAGCTCTGGCATTTCTATTATGGAGATCCGCTGCTGATCTATGAGATCGGGCATACCGGCAGTCTGACGATTCACCGGCTGGGACCGAATATTGAAAAGGGGGAAAGCTTCCAGGCTGTCGTGAAGGCCGGGAGCTGGTTTGCCTCCATACCTGCCGAAGACAGCGAGTATGCGCTGGTGGGCTGCACGGTGTCACCCGGATTTGATTTTACGGATTTTGAGCTGGCTGACCGGAATGCGCTGGCAAAACAATATCCTGCCTATGCGGAATTGATCGGGCAGCTGACGCGGTGAAGGGGGGCTATGGATGATAGATGATCCCTTCCTTCATCACCCATCTTACTTTTCTCACCTGCGAGATATTTTGCGAGGGATCGCCTTCCACCACGAGGAGGTCGGCCAACAGTCCGGGTCTCACCCTTCCCACTTCATCGCCGATCCTGAATACGTCTGCATTCACCGAGGTAGCGGACCGCAGCACTTCCAGAGGTTTCATCCCATAATCCACCATCGCCTCCATCTCGCGGGCATTGTCCCCATGGGTAAACACGCCGACGTCGCCTCCCATGCAAATAGTGACACCCGAGGCCAGGGCCGCCGAGAAACTTTGCCGCTTGTTCCTGATGCGATCGGGTTCGGGGTCTATTCCTTTCTTCCAGCCGTTATATTGTTCGACGGCGTCGCCGGCTGCCAGTGTCGGGCAGAGCGCTATGCCTTTTTTCTTCATCAGGGCAAAGATCTCCGCGGTGCCATCGTCCCCATGTTCGATGGTTGCCACTCCCGCTTCGATGGACCGGCGCATCCCCTCTTCCGTCGAAGCATGGACGACGACGCTGCGGCCACTGCTGCCGGCTACTTCCACTACTTTTTTCAATTCATCCACCGTGAAAGTAGGAGCCGCCTTTTTGTTGAGCCCCCACCTGTAGTCAGCATAGACCTTGATCAGGTCGGCTCCTTTCCCGATCTGTGTCCTTACCTCTTTGATGAGCGCGTCCGTCCCGTCGGCTTCGGCCGCGCCTTTGACGGGGGATTCCACATCATAGCCCGGCTCTTTCGGGCCGTAGCTGCCCGTGGCGACGATGGCCCTGGTAGCCACCAGCATATGGGGCCCCGGGATGATGCCTTTTCCGATGGCCAGCTTCAGGCCGACGTCATCATAACCGGCCCCTTCGGTGCCCAGGTCGCGGGTAGTCGTAAATCCGGCCAACAAAGTTTTACGGGCATGCACGGTCGCCCTTGCCAGCCGCTCGGCCCGGGACTCTTTCAGCACCTGGTCATTCCAGGCCGCTTCATTATAAGGGTGAAGAAAGAGATGGCTATGACCTTCGATCAGGCCGGGCAAGAGGGTCGCGCCTTTCAGGTCCAGAATGATGGCGCCCACGGGCGTCTTTATGGAGCCGGAAGGTCCGGCGGCCTCGATGAGATGATTGTGTACCAGCACCTGCCAGCCTGGCTGCATCTGCTCGCCATCGAACACCCGGTCGGGACGCAGGAGGTAGAAAGTGTCCTGTACCGGCCGGCCCTTGGGGTGGCTGGTCAATTGAGCAGACAGGGGGTGGATATTTACCAATAGGGTAAGTAAGATGGAAAGGGTTCTCATGCGTGTATGTTTTATCCTATTAATTCCGCCAGCATCCGATGAAAATGGTGGGTTCCCTGCTCCCTTGTCACGGAATAACGCCCATATGAATAAAAGCGGCTGCGGACACCTTTTTGTACGGCCTCTACAACTTCTTCGTCTTCCATCTCTACCGTGTCGAGCCCGGAGCCCGCCCCTGAGTTGTATTTCTTTTCATCGCAAACGTAGGTGAGAAAGGAGACGCGGGTCTCGGACAGGCTTATTGGTTTGACAATATTGACCGACAGTCCCCAGGGGTAGAAGTTGAACATCAGGTTCGGGAAGACAAAGAAATAATAGGCCGCTACTTTTTTCCCGTGATCGGGAGAGGAAGGCGGCAGATCGAAACAGTCCTCATCGTCTTTGGCTATACCTAATTGAAGATTGGAATATTTAAACAGTTCGGTCGTATAGTTGCCGAAGTCTATCACTGAATTGAGGCCTGCATGGACAAAAGGGATGTGAAAGCCTTCCAGGTAATTCTCACAGTAAAGGGCCCAGTTGGCGCGGACGGTGAAATCCCTGGACAGGTCGGGCCGGAAAGCATAGTCATCCAATGGCAGCCAATGCAGCCTGTCGATCATATCCTGCAGAAAGAGGGGGGCGGGCAGCTTGTTCCCGAGGGAGGTAAACAGCCATTTTCCCCATTGAAAGAGGGGTAGCTCCGCCAGGTCGTCATTCTTTCCCGGGAAGTCTTTTACCTCTTTGAACTCCGGCATGGAGTGGAATTTCCCATCCGGGTGGAAAAGCCGGCCATGGTAGCGGCACCGGAGATGGTTGACCTTGCAAGGTTCGTGGACGAGGATGTTCCCGCGGTGCGTACAGACATTGGACAGGAGCCTGATCTTGCCGGCTTTGTCTTTTGTCAGGACCAGGGGCTCATCGATGTAATTTTCCAGCAGGGTCAGAGGGCAGGCGTCACCGGGCTCTTTTACCAGGTCGGTGCTGCCAATGAACTGCCAGGAGGCAGCGAACAACTGCTCTTTTGCCGTCCCGAACAAAGCGGGATCGGTGTACAGGCCGGTGTCGGGTGTTTTTGCACTTGCGATATCAGGGTCAATGATGAATCTGGGCATAAAAATGGGCGTTGTGCATGTAATTTAAGACCGTACCTTTGCACCCGCAAGAAAATTACTTCTATGTCTGAAGATCTTTCCATTGTCGCAGGCACCAAGTCCGAACGTTATGCCTCTCTCCTCCCCCAGATACGGGCGGTGATAGAAGGCGAGCGGGACGCTGTAGCCAACCTGGCGAATATTGCCGCCGCGCTGAAAGAGCAGTTCGGGTGGCTATGGGTAGGCTTTTATATGGTAAAGGACGGGGAGCTGGTGGTTGGTCCTTTCCAGGGGCCTGTAGCCTGTACGCGTATACGGAAAGGTAAGGGCGTCTGCGGCGCCAGCTGGCAGGAAGCCAGGACGCTGATAGTTCCCGATGTAGAAGCTTTTCCGGGGCATATCGCCTGCAGCAGCCTGTCTAAGAGCGAGATCGTAGTGCCTGTGTTCCTTAACGGAGCGGTGATCGGGGTACTGGATGCGGACAGCGTGGAGCTGAATGCATTCGATGAGGAAGACCAGCGGTGGCTGGAAGACCTGGTGAACGCAATACCGGGCGTGAATGTTCGTTAATAAATCCTATTTTATTTAAAAGCTATATGACAAAGAATCTTGTTGGTCTGTGCCTCGGTGTTTTATATTTTGCAATTTCGGCCTGTGGGTCTTCGCCTGATCTGAAAAATGGGCCTGCGGCCGGTGGCGGAAAGGCTGATGCTACGGCAGCGAAACCCACCGGTGGGGCAGATACATCCGGTGTGTCCACTTTCGTGCCGGGTGGTAAGATCCCCCCACCCTCCGTCATCCTGGGCCGTCAGCAGGTCCCCATTCTCTGCTACCACCAGATACGCGACTGGAAGCCCACCGACTCGAAGTCCGCCAAGGATTATATCATGCCCATTGCTGATTTCCGCGCGCAAGTGAAAATGCTGCACGACAGCGGCTACCATACCATCCTGCCGGATCAGCTCTATGCCTATCTCACCACGGGTGCGGCGCTGCCCAGTAAGCCTGTCATGCTCACTTTCGACGACAATGACGAAGACCAGTATACTATCGCCTTCCCTGAATTGAAGAAGTATGGCTACAAAGGCGTCTTCTTTATCATGACCATCACGCTGGGAAAGCTGCCGCATTATATGAGCAAGGAGCAGGTGAAGGAGCTATACGATGCGGGGAATGTCATCGGAAGTCATACGTGGGATCATCACAATGTGAAGAAATACCAGGGTAAGGATTGGGAGATACAGATCGACAAACCCACCAAGCAACTGGAGGCTATCACAGGAAAGCCTATCCGTTATTTCGCTTATCCTTTTGGGTTGTGGAATGCGCAGGCGTTCCCGGAGTTACGGAAGAGGGGTTTTATAGCGGCTTTTGGGCTGGCGGATAAGAGGGACCAGAATGATCCGCTGATGTGTATACGGCGTATTATTGTTGGCGGGGGTTGGGGATTGAAGACGTTTAGTAATGCGATGCATCAGAGCTTTAAGTGAGAGGTTGATATGAAATTTATTCGGCCCTTAAGCTTTTCACCGGGTTGGCGATGGCTGCCTTTACAGACTGGAAACTCACTGTAATCAAAGCAAGCAATAACGCCATCATTCCAGGAACTATAAAAAACCACCCGTTGATAGCCACCCGATCTGAAAAACCTTTTCGCCATTCGTTCACAGCCCACCATGCCACGGGTAAGGCGATGAGGACGGCAAAAAATACCAGCTTTAAAAAGTCCCCCGACAGCATGACCGACACTTCACTGACGGTTGCCCCCAGGACCTTGCGGATCCCAATTTCCTTCTGCCGCTTCTGTGCGGTGAAGGCGGCAAGGCCAAACAGGCCCTGGCAGGATATGAG
>Ga0163162_10005007_pt1 | contig 12762 bp, 7 predicted proteins | sample S55metaG_FD_115310 | JGI IMG/M metagenome (GOLD analysis project Ga0163162, IMG submission 115310) | Switchgrass rhizosphere microbial communities from Kellogg Biological Station, Michigan, USA - S5-5 metaG | ecosystem: Host-associated > Plants > Roots > Rhizosphere > Soil | place: USA: Michigan...
ACCGGACGGTCCCAAGCGACAGAAGATCTACGTGGATGGCGTCGGCGCGACGATCATCGCCGAGCGGGTGGAGTACCTCGATGAGAACGGAAAGCTCGTCACCACGAGCCTTCGCGACTACACGAAGAAGGCATTGCGAAAGCGCTTCGCTAGCCTCGACGAGTTTCTGAAGCAGTGGAACAGCGCCGAGCGAAAGGAGGCCGTCATCGAGGAGATTGAGGCCGAGGGCCTACGGCTCGATCTGCTCGCTGAGGGCAAAGAGCTGGACCCGTTCGACCTGATCTGCCATGTGGCGTTTGACCGCCCGCCCCTGACGCGCAAGGAACGCGCCGCCAACGTCCGCAAGCGGGATGTGTTCACGAGATTTGGACCGCAGGCTCGCGCTGTTCTCGAGGCGCTCCTCCAGAAGTACCAGGACGAGGGCGTCATTGGCCTAGATGACCCGCGCGTGCTTCAGATTCCGCCTTTTGACGCGATGGGGACACCGATGCAGCTCGTCCGGCAATTCGGCGACCTCGCTGGCTTTGAGCACGCCGTGCACGAGCTCCAGGCCGCGCTGTATCAGGAAGCTTCATAACCATGTCCGTCCGCAATCTCGTCAAGTCCATTCAAGACCTCATGCGCCAGGACGTCGGCGTGGATGGCGACGCGCAGCGTATCTCACAGCTGTGCTGGATGTTCTTCCTCAAGATCATCGATGATCAGGATCAGCAACTCGAACTGCTGAATCCAGTGTCGTACAAGTCGCCGATTCCGAAGAGGTTGCAGTGGCGCGAATGGGCGGCCAATCCCGAAGGCATGACGGGCGAGGCGCTGCTCGCGTTCATCAACGACGATCTATTCCCCACACTGAAGGAGCTGCCGACGATTGGCAAGGGCGGGAACCGGCGGCGCGTGGTCCGAGGCGTGTTCGAGGACGCCTACAACTACATGAAATCGGGCCAACTCGTTCGGCAGGTGGTCAACAAGATCAGCGGCGTGGATTTCAATAATCTGGCCGAGCGGCAGCACTTCGGCGATATCTACGAGCAGATCCTTGCCGACCTCCAGAGCGCCGGTAACGCCGGCGAGTACTACACGCCGCGCGCGGTCACGTCGTTCATGGTGGACCGCATCGACCCGAAACCCGGGGAGGTGCTGCTCGATCCAGCTTGCGGCACCGGCGGGTTTCTGACCGGGGCGATCCGGCACATGCGCGATCGGTACGTCAGCACTGTGGAACACGAGCTGGAGATGCAGTCAGGCCTACGCGCCGTCGAGAAGAAACAGCTGCCGCATATGCTGTGCGTGACGAACATGCTGCTCCACAACATTGAGGATCCAAGCTTCGTCCGTCACGACAATACTCTGGCGCGACCCTACATCAGCTATGCCAATGCCGACCGCGTGGACATCGTTCTAACCAACCCGCCGTTCGGTGGCAGGGAAGAGGATGGCATCGAGTCCAACTTCCCGCCGGACCTGCGCACGCGCGAGACGGCCGACCTATTTCTGGCGCTCATCATTCGCCTGCTCAGGCCAGGTGGCCGTGCGGCGGTCGTCTTACCGGACGGATCGCTCTTCGGCGAGGGCGTCAAGACTCGCATCAAGGAGAGCCTGCTGACAGAGTGCAACCTGCACACGATAGTCCGACTGCCTAACAGCGTCTTCAAGCCGTACGCGTCCATCGGAACGAACCTGCTCTTTTTCGAGAAGGGCGAGCCGACAAAGGACCTGTGGTTCTACGAGCATCGGGTCGTGGCTGGGCAGAAGGCGTATTCGATGACGAAGCCGATTCGCGTCGAACATTTGAAGTCGTGCGCTGACTGGTGGGGCGGCGCTAAGCGCAAGTCACGAGTGCAGACCGCCGTCGCATGGAAGGTTACCGCGGACGACGTCAAGGCTCGGGGTTACAACCTTGACCTCAAGAATCCGCACACACCGGCCGACGGGCACGGCGATCCCGAAGAGCTACTCGCCAAGCTCAAGGAGGCCGAACACCAGGCCGAGGCTCTGCGCGATCAGCTCAAGGAGATTCTCGCGGAAGCCATGTTGCGATGAGCTCATCTCTGCTGGTGGAACATTTCGGTCGGATCATTGAAGCGCCGGACGGGGTGCTGCGTCTGCGACGTTTTGTCCTGGATCTGGCAGCGCGCGGGAAGTTGGCCGAGCAAGACCCGAGCGACGAGCCAGCGTCGGAATTGGTTAGCCGAATTCAGGCGGAGCGGGAGCGACTCGTTGAGGCCGGCGAGATCAGGCAGACCGCCCCCTATCCATCGGTCGATCCTGATGAAGCGCCTTTTGGCGTGCCGTCGGGATGGGAGTGGGTGCGAGTTCGACAGGTCACGAGTGATCGCGGGCAAACAATTCCGGATCGCGATTTCACCTACATTGACGTGACCGCGATCAACAAGGAGGTCGGCTACGTCTCCGACGCGAAGATTGTTTCGGCCATCGATGCGCCCAGCCGAGCTCGGAAGGTAGTGCGACCTGGAGATGTTGTCTATTCGTGCGTCCGACCTTACTTGTTGAACATTGCGGTCATCGACAGCGAAATCGTGCCAGCCCCAATTGCGAGCACGGCGTTTGCCGTGCTCAATGGCTTTGGTCTTGTCCTACCCAAGTATCTGTGGATCGTTCTCCGCTGCTCATTCATGATCGAGTGCGTTGAGGCCAAGATGCGCGGCCAGGCGTACCCCGCGATCAACGACTCAGACTTCGCCTTGCTCCCGCTGCCCTTGCCACCGCTCGCCGAGCAACGCCGCATCGTCACCAAGGTGGATGCGTTGATGAAACTGTGCCATCGGTTGGAGGCGGCGCAGTCGGAGCGGGAGGGTAGGCGAGACCAGCTGGTGACGGCATCGCTGGATCGGATAAATCAGGCACCGGACGACGAGTGCTTCAGAGAGGGCGTCCGTTTTCTTATCACATGTCTCCCGCGCTTCTCGACGCGGCCCGACCAGCTAACCTCGCTCCGTCAAGCAATCCTGAATCTGGCTGTTCGAGGTCGACTGGTGCCTCAGGATGTCCGCGAAGGATCTGGCTCTGAGTTGCTCGATCAAATACTTCAGGAGAAGAGGCACCTGGCGGCCGAAGGCGCCCTCAAGAAGGACAAGGAGCCCTGGGAAGGCCTCCCCTCGGGACCGGCGTACGAGCTTCCACCAAATTGGACTTGGGCCCGACTGCAGGACGTCTTCGAAATCTCGCGTGGAGGAAGCCCCAGACCCGCGGGCGATCCACGCTTCTTTGGCGGCTCAATTCCTTGGATTACCGTTCGGGAGATAACAAAGGACCCAGCAAAGGTCCTCACGACCACGGAGGCAGGGCTGACCGCGGAGGGGGCTCTTCGAAGCCGATTCATCGACCCGGGCGACTTGCTACTTACGAACAGCGGAGCGACGCTAGGCGTTCCGAAGATTAGCGGGATCAGAGCCTGCATGAACGACGGAGTGGCCGTGCTCAGAGCATTCCATTCGGTCCCCCTAAATGATTTCGCCTATCTGTACCTGCACTCGCAAACCGAAGCATTTCGAAGAGTCAATCAAGGGATGGGCCAGCCCAACCTAAATACCGGAATCATCGCTGGGTGGTTCTTCCCGTTGCCACCCCTCGCCGAGCAGCGACGCATCGTTGCAAAGGTGGATGAGTTGAACGCGCTTTGCAATCGATTGGAGGAACAGCTCGTCCGCGGGCGGACCGAAGGAGGTCGGCTGATCGATGCGCTCCAGAGCGCTCTTGCGGTCGGCGCCTGAGCACTGAGCGATTCGCGTCTTGGCCACTATCGACCAGGGATGCCATAAATCTTTGATCGACGGAGGAAGGCCTCCGCTGCGCCCTCGAGAATTGCGCAGGCGGCGCCACGAATCGCCGGGTTGTCAATCGATCCTCTCGCCGTGACAATGCCTCGGTCGTTGTGGCTCTTCATCACAATGATCTGTTCCGCGTCTCCTAGCACAGCGACATTTGCATTGTGCGTGACCACGACTACTTGGCGCCGCTCTTTCGCGCGCCTAAGCACGGGAACAAATGTGCTATAGATGAACTCGCCGTCGAGATTGTCCTCCGGTTGGTCAATGATCAATGGGTGAGTTCCATTCGACGACAAGAGGAGCGCCAGCAGCACCGATTGTTGCTGGCCCAACGAAAGCTTGCCGAAGTCTCGCGTGATGAATCGGTCGCTGGCGCCGTCGATCTTCCTGGTGACTGAGAGTCTCGGAAGCTCGTGTACCGCGCAGCGCTCAAGTGCAAACCGCACTTTCTGGTCGGTCAGGCGCTCGATGATCTGATGCGCATCTTGCGTGTCGAATGGCTGGCTGCCATCGTCGAAGGTGAGCGCAGTAATTGCAGCCGCGTCCTTCTGTTCAATGACGTCTAACAAGACGGGCAGCGTCAAGCGCTGGGTGAGCAGCGTCGCCCGAGGCACCTGATTCGTGCGCCAACCCATTGCCTGCTGGATTAGGTCGGCGGCCTCGGGTGCGCAAGCGTTTCTGGCCATTTTCAGGCTGACCTGAAGATCCGACAGCACTGACTTTAGAGTGGCAGACGCCTGCCGAGCGTAAGCGTCACGTCGGGTCGCGACGCGATCTCTCGCCGTCCACCGTTGCTTCAGCGCCTCAGCACGTTGTTTTCGGAGGTTTGTGAGGTGCGGCTTCCAGGCAGCCAGGATTTCGAGATTCTTCTGGTACGTCGCCTCATCCTTGGCGAGCTTCTGGATAAAGCCCATGTCCAAGCGAATGCCCTGCGCCTCAAGCTCCTTACGCTTTGTCTCAATGGTCTGCAAGGCCGCGTGTTCTCGGGCCTTCCATAGACGCACCTGCTCGACCAAGACTGCGTCGAATGCCGACGCCTGGACCTTGAGCTGGCCTTCTGCTTCAGCGACTCCTTTCTCGAATAGGGCCGCGGCGCTGGCAATGGTCTTGAATTCAGGGCCGCCGACGGATACCTGAGCCTGGTCCCCCAGGCCCTGAATCAACCGCATCTTTTCCCTGGCCCTGTCGCTGGTCAGCATCCCCTGGGCTTGCCGCCATTCCTCGGTAACTCGCGTCCTCAGCTCTCGCTCAGTCGCAAGCTCCCGTTGCAGCCGGATGAGTTCGGCTGCGTTCGCCTTCTCAGACGCTTTCAGCTGCTGCCGCGTGGTGGCAAGGCTGCGCTCGAGCAAAGGAATCTGGGCTACCTGCAGTTCGGCCTCCTCGATCTTCGTTTGCAAGTCGAGCAACTGATCGCGAGCTGCATCTTCGGCAGGCCTTGAGTCGCTGAGATCGACAAACTTGTCAAGGTACTCGAGAAGAGCCAATGGATCGGCTTGCGCCCGTTGGCTCAGCCGAGCTGTCTCTCCCTGCCCATAGCAATCGACTTCGAACGACACAGGTCCGAATACCTCGTCGTCCATATTGCACACGCTCTCGCCAATAAGTCTCTGAAGAGAATGGCGCTCGCCGGCGGCGTCCTGCCAATACAGTCTGAGGTCGGCCGGCCATACCTCAGAGTCAACGACGTCACTGCCACCGGCTCTGGAGCTCAGACATCGAAGAGTTTCAAAGACGGTGGACTTCCCAGTTCCGCGCCCGCCGATGATGCAGCTCAAGTTCCGGCTGAAGTGGATCTCCTGGCCCTCAAGGAATCCACCATTGATCTGTACGCCTAGGATCTGCGGCGTCGCAGCGGGAATCAACTCTTCAATCCGCACTCGAGCATCGCTTTCGTCCAGGGCGATTCTCAAAGCGTCAAATGAAGGAACGTCCATCTTGATTCGCGTGACCTTCTTGTCGCCTGCCGCATTTCGCCCAAGCGAGACCAACGAATGCGCGTCAGAGAACATCACCCTCGCCAGAAACTGTTTTGCACCGAGCCCGAGTCGACCAATTCGGGCCGCGCCTGCTTGCGCCCGGACCGGGTCCGGGTCCACGTCGGAGTAGGCGATCGCCGAGGTAGCCGACTTCAACTCGACGCCCACTAAGGTCCCGTGAGCAAGAACGTCCATCTTGTGAGGAGAGCCGCCCGGGTTTTCAGTCTCAAACCCGCCCGGTGAATCGAGGTGTGCGAGAATGCCGATGCCTCCAAGCTCCTTCAACAGATTCAGGCAATCGATCATCGAGTTCTGGCATCGGGATTCGGCCTTTCCGCGGTCAACGACTTGGAGACGCCCGTGAAAACTGTGGAGGGCCGCCAGCGTTGGGAGGTAAGCCAGTAAATGGCCCTGCGGAGTTGAGAGTTCGACACCAGGCACGACAAGGAGCTTGGTGCCATCAGCCGCACGCAGGGCCGCGTCAACTCCAGAGATCTCGTTGTGGTCTGTGATCGAAATGACATCGAGCCCCAAAGACAGGGACGACGCGACAATGTGCTCGGGCGTCATGTCGGCATCGTGCACGTCGTGGGATGCCCCCGCGGAGTGGATATGGAGGTCCGCACGGTAGAAGCGTGCGCCACTTGGCAGTGCCAGAATGTGCTCAACTCCTGTCACAGCGTCCCTCCGGGTCCTCTACTGGGGCCCGAAGTGGGCCGACGTCCAACCGGATCATTGCGCAGCGATCTGGCTACTGGCGGGCCCAGCGGTGAGGTTGGGCAGATTTGTGAGCTTACAATACAAGCGCCGGGGGCAGATGGAAAACCCCCTTCTGTCCTGCGAACTCCCCACCTCGAATCTGAACAGCCTACGGTTAGCCGCCGCGATTCGTTGCCTTTAGCACGTAGCGAATGGCAGCAAATGCCCGATGGAAGAAGTAGTCGATGTCGATCGCCTTGCGGTGGCCTCCATAGACCATTGCACGCGCTCCGCAACGAAAGCCGCGAATGGGCCGATGTCCATGTCGATGCTGGCCCTGTCGAGAGCCGTCAGGTACGCATCGCGATCCTCAACGCGGATCACGGTCCAGGGATACCCGCCGGATGCCAGCATCGCATTCATGACGAAGCGCGCCATCCGCCCGTTGCCGTCAGGATAGGGATGGATGTAACCAAAGAGCCAGTGCCCAAGGACCGCGCGGACACTCGGTTCCGCTTCACTCTCGAGCAGATCGAACAAGGCTGGCATCGCGTTCCGTACGGCTTCCCATCAGCCGTGCGCGCCTTCAGTTCGTCGGCTGGTTGAGGAGGCCGCACTCCGCGGCGAGCGTGATCGCGGTCTGCAGCCGGTCAGGGGTTGGTTGTGGCAGGGAAAGTACGCGAGCGACCAGAAGCGAAGCCGGCCGTCGAGAAACGCCTCGGCCCATTTCTGATCTGCGTAGTACCGGAACAGACTACGCCGCCCTGCCATGGTCTCTGGTAGATCAGCCAGTCGCCTTGGTGCACAGAATGGTGGCAGACGGGAGTCTGGACGGTCCGGCCTGACTCATGCGGGCGCTCGTTTTCGCGGCCGACCACCCTTCGCGCCGCTGCTGCGAGAGGCAGCAGCCTTGGCCTTTGTCCGCCGGCGGCCGCCCTGGCGCCCAGTCGCGGCGGCAAACAATCGATTTCCAAAGGCTCGCTCTACCAAGCCCGGCAGATAGATATCGATGTCCAACTGTCGCCAGGAGAGCGCGTCGCCCGCAGGTGAGGCGCTGACTGCCTCGAGGCTTGACGTCGGTTGCCGGTCCAGGCCGGGAATGATTGCTCGCGGAATCACCATGGACCCGCCGCCACGGAACAGCAAATGAACGGCGTCTGACGCCTGGTGGTACGACGCGTCAACTAGCGTTGACGGATCGTTTGCGCCCGCCTCTCCGCGTTGCCGGGCAGCTTCAAAACGCTCACGATCCTTTGCGGTCAGTTCGGCACCCCTGCTCCCGAATCAGCGTCGGCATAGAATAACCTAAGGCGTTAGGTTTATAAAATTACGCCACCAGGGTCTTGGTGGCCCGATTCTTCGGCAGGGGAGCTGCCACTCTCGACTTCTTCTGAGGCCGCGACCGCTTGCGACGTTTGCGCCGAGAGCGTGCAGGCCGGTCGAGCACTGTGACGGCCTGCCTCATCGCCACCTGGCCGATGTGCCCGTACCGCTTCGCCATCCGCGCCGTCGTCGCCGGGCTCCAGCCCAGAATTGACCCGACAACCGACAGCGGCACGCCGCCCTCGAGCATGCGCGTCACGCAAGTGTGCCGGAGGTCGTGGAACCGAACTTCCACGCCGGTCTTGCGCTTGACGGTCTCCCACGCCTCTTTCCACGAACCTATTGGAGTCTCGGGATCGACATCGAACACGGTCGGCTCGAAGTCGTCACCACCGGCGCCATAGCGCTCGGATGGAAACGCGAAGTGAGCCGGTTTCCGCTTGGGGAACTGCTCGGCCCAGAACTTGATCACCTTCATGGCCTTGTCGTTCAGCGGAATTGTTCGGCCGGTGCCGGCCTCAGTCTTGCTCTTGCCGACGCGGACGGTCCGACGGCCCAAATCGATCTGCTCCCAACGGAGCAGCCGCAACTCCGAGTACCGCATCCCAGTGTTCAAGGCCAGCAGGACGGCAGGCAGCAGGGATCGCGAGCGGCTGTCGGCGCAGCCGTCCAGGAGCTTCTTTTCGTCAGCGACGGGCAGTGCCTTGCCCGCGTCATCGGCGGTGGCCAGCATCCGAACGTCGGGCTGCAAGTTCGCCCATAGACGATGCCGACGGAGAACGGCGCGGATGGTGCCGACCTCGAGATTGATGGTTTTGGGCGCGGCCTTGTCGCGCAGCCGCTTCTGTTGATACCGGCTGATGTCATCCGGCTCGATGTCTGACAGCAGCTTGTGCCCTAGTTCCGGCAATACGTGTCCCAGGTTCGTCTTTTCGATCCGGTGGGTCTTCGGTGAGACAGTCGGCTGTTTCAATTCCAGCCAGGCGTCGGATGCGGCTTTCAGCGTCTGTGGTGCCTGGCGCTTTTTCAGGCCGTGATAGCCCTCTTCCAATTGCTGTCGGCGTTTCCGCTCAGCCGAGCGGGCCAGACTCTTCGACGTGGTCTTCGCCGTCTCGCGAAACAGCCGACCGGCGAATCGGAACTTGAACCACCACTTGCCGCCGCGCCGATACAGCATCGCCGTCCCTCACTTCCGTTCTGCCGGCACGGTGCTCTCCGCGATGATCCGCCGCACCTCTTCCGCCGGAACGCGAATCGCTCGGCCAAGACGAAGATGGGCGAGTCGTCGGCTCGCAATCCATGCTCGGACCGTGTAGACCGAGAGCCCAAGTTCTTCGGCGGCCTCGCTGACGGTCCGAGGACGCTCGGCCCTTGGCCGGAGGCCGCGACTCGAGCTCGCTTCGAGCTCGGCCTTGGCCGGAATGGGCTGAAGACGACGATGCCACCGACTGACAGCGGATGTCGACGACGATTTCACCGCGCACCGCTTTGGCCGTGTTCCGTTGGGCGGGTTGACATGAGTGACCTCTGAAATGTATCTTAATCACAATGTATCGATACATTCAAGCTGCTTGTAGGCCCGAAGGATTTAGGTAGCCATGGCCGAGAAACCCCAGCAGCAGACTCTGTCGATCCGCGTCACCGACTCGATGCGCCGTCGGCTTGAGCGAGCCCGGCAACTGGCGGAGTCGAAGACGGGGGAGTCTGTATCGACCTCGGAAATCGCGAAGCAGTTCCTCGAATCCGCCCGGGACGGTCGGCTGGAAGTCGTCGATCTCTTGGCGGAGCCGACCGAGAGCATGCTGCAGATTCGCCGGAAGGGCGAGGCGGGCGCGGTGTTGTCTAGAGCCGAATGGACCGTCGTCGCACATTTCATCCAGGTCGGGGTCGAGTCGGCCACCCGCCAAGCCCCAACACTGATCTCAGCGGACTCGGTTGTCGCCATCTACGACGCCTTCCTCGCCGTCTACGCCCTGCGGACCTCCGATGAGGCGGGCCTGGACGACGATTACCTGGGCAACCTGCCTCGCGAGAATCGACCGACGGCAACGAAGCGGTCCAGCCGACCTCAGCCCGGCGTCCGAGACGTGGTCAGCAGCGCGGTGCGGGCGGCCCTCGATTGCGCTCGCGATCAACCAGCGGCGACGCGCCCGGGCTTCGCGGCCCGCAACCTGTATGTGCTCCTGGAAGGCGATCGCCTGCCCGGCGCCGAGGACCTCAGCCGCGCGCTGCGACCGTTGTGGACGCGCCTCTGGCGCCTCGCCGCTCGCGGCCACTTCATCCGGACCGGCCGACCGATTCGCGAGGCCGAGGTCGCACAGGAGGGCCTCTATGAGACGCCGCTGCCGTCGATCCGCGAGGGCGATTACACCCTCAACTTCGCGCGCGGCGCCAGCTCAGAGTTCTCGCTGCTCCTGGAATTTCCCCAGGCCCGCGGCCTCCGGTACCCCGTCGTGGGGTTTCCGCGACTCGCGGACTTTCGCGATTTGGTCAAGGCGATCGGCCCCTCCGGCGAGGACCTCTGGAGCGGGATGCAGTTCTCCGGTGGCGTGATGACCGATGCCGCGGGCACGCCGGCGGTGTGGTTCCGGGCGAAGGACAACGGCATCACGGTGTTCAGTTCGGCTGACGAGTGGGCCCAGGTCCAGCGCCTCGTTGGTCGCGCTTGGGACGTGCCGGATATCCGTCGCGCCTGGGATCTGCTGACGCTCGAGTACGGCGAACTCTAAGCCCGAGCAGGAGCGCCACACGTCGGTCGTTGTGGACGACAGCGATTAGGCGCGCCCAAGACTCGAACGAGCTATCAAGACCCGGATCACGGGGCGGTGCCTGTCGGCACCGGCTATGTGAAGGGGACACGTCACCCCGTTCCGGGCGCTGCCTGGCACCCGCGCGGGTGCTACCGAGCGACCGTCAATCCACGAAGGAGGCCCTCAGTGTCGAACCGTCGTCGTCGCGCCATTGGTATCACCACGAAGGTGACCGCCGAAGAGTACGCCACGCTCAAACCCCTGGCGAAGGACCGGACCGTAAGCGAGTGGGCGCGCGAGACGCTACTCGCCGCTGCCACTCCTCGGCCGGCCGATACCGTCATGGTCGGCGACCTCATCGCGATCCGCACGTTGCTGCTCAATCTGTCGGTCTGCATCAGTCACGGTGAACGCCTCACGGACGCGACGATGCAACGCCTGATTACCGAGGCCGACCACGACAAAGATCGCCGTGCGCACGAGCGCCTGACACGTGCCGCGACCGCGATCGCACCTGCGCCAAGTTCTGAGGGAACCTCGTGAATGTCGGTTGGTGGCGACCAATGTTCCGCCGGATGATCAGCGCGACCGTCGGAGCGCTGATCGTCGGCGTCGGGGTGGGCGTCTATCAGTACGACCAAGTGTGGACACCGGTCCAGCGCCTGGACTTGTTCACTTATCTCCGCGCGACCGTCGAGCGCACGGTCACGACTTCGGGGTCGTACGACCTGCTGTACGTCGTGGACCCGCAAGGGCGACATCTCGTCGTCGATGACGTGGCCTGGCGAGTGATCACGGCCAACGGGGCCTCATGGACCCTCTCGGACACCGCGAAGACGGCCGGCGCCAAGCGCCTAGAGTGGGCGAACACGATCCAGGATCATGCCGAGCTCGCGGCGTTCCTTGAGACGGCGGTGTACGGCGGACAGGATCCACTGGCGTTCCTGGCGCCGTGCTTCCGCGCGACAGGATTCGCGCTCGCGACGCTGCTCCTCTGGACGGCCGTGCACGATCTGACGTTGCGCCGGTCGCGATGGCTCCGCGGTGCCGAACTCGTGACGCGCCGTGTGTTTAACCGGCGCCTGCGTGGAGCCGGCCTCGCGATTCCGCAGCGCCGAAATCGGATCGCGCGTCTGCTCGGCCGACGGCCGGTCGTGCGACTGTCACGGCGCCTCGAAGCCGATCACCTGCTCGTCATGGGTGACGTCGGCAGTGGGAAAGCGGCGGTCATGCGCCTAGTCCTCAGCGAGATCGCGGCCCGTGGCGATCGGGCGATCGTCTACGACTCAGCCCTCACGTTCATCCCGGAGTTCTATGACGCGTCGCGGGGTGACGTCATTCTGAATCCCCTCGACGAACGGTGTCCGTACTGGACTCTCGCCGACGAACTCCCCCAACACGTTGATGCGGCCACCGTCGCCAGCGCGCTCGTGCCCGACCGCTCGCAGGCGAGTCGGGACTTCGCCATCGAGGTGTCCCGCGGCATCGTCGCGCATCTGCTGACACTTCGCCCGAGTCCGCAGGAACTGGCCAGTTGGCTGCGTGACCCTGGCGCACTCGACGCCCGCCTGGTCGGCACGTTCGAAGGCAGCATGATGCACCGCATGCCGCCCGACGAAAGGACGCGAGTGTGGTCGGCTCTTCATGTGGTGGCCGACGCCTTGCGGCTCCTGCCGGAGGCGGGGGACACGACGCACCGCTGGAGCGCGGCGTCGTGGGCGTGGCAAGTCCGTGGCTGGGTGTTCCTCGCGAGTCCGCCGCCGAACCGCGAGCGGCTCCGGCCGTTGACCAGCCTGTGGCTTAACCTCTTGCTGCTCCGGCTCAAGGACGCCGCTGGCGACGGCTCGCTCCGGACGTGGTTGGTCTTGGACGATTTGGCCAGCCTGGATCGGCTACCGGATCTGTGCTCGGCGCTTGTACAAGACCGGGACGCGCGACGGCCTATCGTGTTGAGCGTGCACGGGCGCAGCCAAGTCGACGCTCGGTACGGCCGTGACGCTGAGGCCATCCTCTCGCGGCCGACGACGAAGATCGTGCTGCGTACGAACGAACCGCAAGCCGCGGCATGGATCGCCGACTCGATTGGCCGCGTCGAGATCGAGCGCGTTGCGAAGGGGCGGTCCAACTCCGGATGGCACGCGTACACGCACGGCGTGGAGCGCGAGATTAGACGACTCATCCTGGACAGCGAGATCATGAGCCTCCCCCAGCTCCAGGGTTTTCTCA
>Ga0163162_10005010_pt1 | contig 12760 bp, 12 predicted proteins | sample S55metaG_FD_115310 | JGI IMG/M metagenome (GOLD analysis project Ga0163162, IMG submission 115310) | Switchgrass rhizosphere microbial communities from Kellogg Biological Station, Michigan, USA - S5-5 metaG | ecosystem: Host-associated > Plants > Roots > Rhizosphere > Soil | place: USA...
ATCGCGAACCCGAAGAAGAACGCGAAGAAGAGCCAGATCTGGAGCTCCGCCGGCATGCCCGCGGCGACCGCCGTCAGCTTTTCGATGGAGAACGTCGGCGAGTTGCCCAGTCCCTTGTAACCCAGGAAGCCGGTCGTGTTGTAGAAGTAGAGAGCGATGATGCCGAGCAGCATCAGCACCGAACCCGCGAGCGTGTAGAGGAAGAACTTGATCGCGGCGTAGAGCCGGCGGTCGCTCCCCCACACCCCGATCAGGAAGTACATGGGGACGAGCATGACCTCCCAGAACACGTAGAACAGGAAGAGGTCGAGCGCGCAGAACGTCCCGATCATGAACGTCTGCAGCAGGAGGAGCAGGACGTAGTACTCCTTCTGTCGCTCGCCGATCGCGGTATAGGAACAGACGACCGCGATCACGCCCATGAGGGTCGTGAGGAGGATGAGCAGGAGCGAGATCCCGTCGATCCCGAAGTGGTAGTCGACGCCGAGCGACGGGATCCACGAGGCCCTCTCCACGAACTGGTAGCCGTCCTTCCCGCGCTCGAAGAGGAACCAGAGCGGCAGGGAAACGACGAAGTCGACGACCGCGACCAGCGTCGCGATGCTCTTGATCGCCCCGGTCTTCTCCTTCGGGAGGAAGAAGACGATCGCGAGCGCCCCGAGCAACGGGATGTACGTGATGACCGAGAGAATCGGGATCCCGACGCCCATCAGTTGCATTCAGCCCCTCTCCCCAAAATGGGGACAGATTTATTTTTGCGACGCCCTCTCGAAACGCTCCACTTTCGAAAAATAGATCTGTCCCCTTTAACGGAAAATCAGGTACACCGCGACGATGCAGAAGAGACCTCCGCCCATGACGAGCGCGTAGTTCTGCACGCGGCCGGTCTGCGACCGCCGCAGGAGCTGGAACCCCCTCTGGAAGGAGTCCGCCACCCCGTTGACCGCGCCGTCCACGAGGTTCTTGTCGAAGGCCTGCGAGACCGCGGACGCGCCGAGCGTCCCGGCCGCGGCGCCGTTGGGGATCAGGTCGACGACCGTCGCGTCGACCTCCCAGAGGAAGCGCCCGCCCCCCTTGGCGAGGCCTTCCACGAAGGCCGCCTCGTAGATCTCGTCCACGAAATACTTGTTCTCGAGGGTCCGGTAGAGCCGCGGGAACCTCGCCGCGAGTTGCGCCGGCACTCTTCCCTCCCCCTTCGCGTACCAGGTCCACGCGAGGAAGAGCCCGACCATCGCGACCGCGACCGACGCCGCCATGAGCGCCAGCTCGAGAGAGATCGCCGGCGCATGCTCCGCAGCGTGCGCGCCGGCGAGCGCCGGGACGACCGGCGCCAGGAACTCCCCGATCCGGTCTCCGCCGCGGAGAATCGGTATTCCGATCCAGCCCCCGACCACCGAGAGGAACGCCAGCACGACGAGCGGCACGGTCATGGAGCGCGGCGACTCGTGGACGTGGGCCTCCTGCTCGGCCGAGCCCCGGAACTTGCCGTAGAAGGCGAGCGAGACCAGCCGGAACATGTAGAACGCGGTCAGGCCCGCCGTGAAGAGCGCCGCGGTCCAGAGGACCTTCGGCAGCCAGGGCGCCCGCGCGAAGTGCGACTCGAACACCGCCGCGAGGATCGCGTCCTTCGAGAAGAACCCGGCGAGCAGCGGCACGCCCGCGATCGCGAAGGTCGCGACGAGGAACGTCCGATACGTGATCGGAATCTTCCGCGCGAGGCCGCCCATCCGCCGCAGGTCCTGCTCGCCCCCGAGGGCGTGGATGACGGAGCCCGAGCCCAGGAACAGGCAAGCCTTGAAGAAGGCGTGGGTGACGACGTGAAACATCCCGGCGACGAACGCGCCGACGCCACACGCCAGGAACATGTAGCCGAGCTGCGACACCGTCGAGTACGCGAGGACCTTCTTGATGTCGTTCTGGACGAGGCCGATCGTCGCCGCGAAGAGCGCGGTGAACCCTCCGATGACGGCCACGACCAGGAGCGCGTCGGGCGACAGGCGGAAGAGCACGTTGCAGCGCGCCACCATGTAGACCCCGGCCGTGACCATCGTCGCCGCGTGGATCAGAGCGGACACCGGGGTCGGACCGGCCATCGCGTCGGGAAGCCAGACGTAGAGCGGGAACTGCGCCGACTTACCGACCGCGCCCAGGAAGAGGCAGAGGCAGACGACGGTCATGTACGGGGCATAGATCGCGGGCTGTGAAGCGGCCGCGGAGAACACTTTTCCGAAGTCGAGCGAGCCGAACAGCGCGAACACGCCGAAGATCCCGAGGATGAAGCCGAAGTCGCCGATGCGGTTGACGACGAACGCCTTCTTGCCCGCGTCGGCCGCGAATTTCTTGTGGTAGTCGTAGCCGATCAGAAGATAGGAGCAGAGCCCGACCCCTTCCCAGCCCACGAACAGCAGCAGGAAGTTCGCGGCGAGGACGAGCGTCAGCATCGAGAACATGAAGAGGTTCAGGTAGGCGAAGTAGCGGCCGTACCCGGCGTCGTGCCCCATGTAGCCGACGGAGTAGACGTGGATGAGGAAGCCCACGAACGTCACGAAGGCGAGCATCAGGGCGGACAGCGAGTCGAGCCGCAGGGCGAAGTCGACGACCCACTCCGCGAGAGGGCCCGGGACCTGGCCCGTGGCCTGGTTCACGCCGAGCGGGATCCAGCGCCACAGCGTCAGGACGTGGTGCGCCCCCTGCGAGAGCGGCCCGATTCCGAGGTCGAGGATGGCGGCGAACGCCACCAGGCAGGAGAGACCGACGCTGCCGGTCCCGACGACCGTGTGGAGCGTCTTCCACTTTGGCGCGGTCTCGGCGTGGCCGTGCGCGTGCGGGTGTCCCGCGGCCGTGCTCGACTCCGCCTCCGGCTGCATTCCGGGACCCGGAGCGTGACCTCCGCTCCCGTGCGTCCGGTGCGAGGCGAGATAGACGATCCCATTGACGAGGAACCCCAGGAGGGGGAAGACGGGGACGAGCCAGAGGAGGTCCCGCATGCCGTTCCCGCTATCCCCGCATCGAGCTCGCCTCTTCGACGTTCAGCGTACGGCGCTGCCGGAAGAGGGAGATCGTGAGCGCGAGACCGATCGCGGCCTCGCCCGCCGCTATAGTAATGACAAATACAGAGAACACCTGGCCGGTCAGGTCCGACAGGCGGCGCGAGAACGCGATCAGGTTGAGGTTGACGGCGTTCAGCATGAGCTCGACCGACATGAGGACCGTCAGGAAGTTCCTCCGGACGAGCACGCCCAGGAAACCGATCGAGAACAGGAGGAACGAAACGACGAGGTAGTGGTTGATGGTGATGTTCATCAGTCCACCTTCTCGGCCGAGCGCTTCCCGAGGACCACGGCGCCGATCATCGCCACCAGGAGGAACACGGAGGCGACCTCGAAGGGCAGGAGATAGTCGCGGTAGAGCACCCAGGCGACCGCCTCCGTGTTGCCCGCGATCCTTCCGCGCACCGTGCGGAACGCGTCCAGGTTCTGCGGCAGGACGGGGAAACGCTCCGTCCAGAGGACGTAGAGGAAAGGCAGCAGGAACACGAGCAGGAAGATCAGCGCCACGTCCCACTGGTGCTGGAATGCCAGGCGCTCCTGGACCCCCCGCTGGTGCACCAGCATGATCACGAAGAGAAAGAGCACCATGATCCCGCCGGCGTAGACGAGGATCTGCACCGCGCCCACGAACTCGGCCTGCTCGAGGAAGAAGATGCAGGCGACGAGGAGGAACGAGGACAGCAGGAAGAGCGCGGAGTGGATGGGGTTGCGCGCCACGACGACGGCGATCGCCGTGCCGACGGCGAGCCCGGCGAAGATCACGAACGCCCAGCCCGCGCCGCCCGAGAGGAGCGCACCGGGGACGGTTTCCGCCCCGGTCACTTCATCCCTGCTCGACGACCGTGAACGGCTTGACGTTCTCCGCCGCTCTCCAGTCGGTCAGCTTGCGAATGTCCAGGTACAGCGACTCGTTCCGGTCGTATGCCGCCATCTCGTAGGTCTTGGTCGTCAGCCAGATCGACTTGGGGTTCGTGGGGCAGGCCTCCTCGCAGAGCTGGCAGAACATGCACCGCTTCAAGTCGACGTCGAACCGGTCGAGGACCTTCACCGACTTGCCGGCCGCGTTCTTCTCGTTGTGCCAGTCGATGTAGATGATGTTGATCGGGCACTCGATCGCGCAGAGCGTGCACTTGATGCAGCGCTCCTCGTCGAGGCGGAACATCCCCCGGAAGCGGTCGGAGGGCAGCTTCTTCTGCTCGGGATACTGGATCGTCACCTTCTTCTTGAAGAAGTGCCGGCCCGTGACGGAGAGACCGTCGAAGAGGTCGAGCAGCGTCAGCTTGTCGAGCCACTTCTTCAGCGCCATGTGTCCCCTACTCCGAAACCGACGCCGGTATGGCCGCGAGGCGCTCGCGGCGGGTGAGCTTCTGGCGCAGCTTCGCCAGAAGGTACATCAGCACGAACAGCCCCCCGAAGATATACGAGAGCAGAAAGAGGCCGTTGCTCCGGCCGGGCGTCGCGAGAATCGCGAGCGCCACCACGACGATGTTCGCGAGCGCGATGGGGATCATCCACTTCCAGCCGAGAGCCATGAGCTGGTCGAACCGGTACCGCGGGAACGTCGAGCGGAACCAGATGTAGCAGAACAGGAAGAACCCGGTCTTGATCAGGAACCACGCGAACGGCGGCACGACGTGGAGGAACCGAAGCGCCGCGACGTGCGGGAAGGGCGGCAGCCATCCGCCGAAGAAGACCGTGACCGCGACGCAGGAGATCACGATCATCGCGGCGTACTCGCCCAGGAAGAAGAAGGCGAACTTCACGCCGGAGTACTCGGTGTTGAAGCCCGAGACGAGCTCGGACTCCGCCTCCGGGAGGTCGAAGGGGTTGCGGTTGGTCTCCGCCACTCCCGACACGAAGTAGAGGAAGAACGCGACGAGCCCCGGGAAGACGAACCAGAGGTGGAGGTGCTGCTGCCGGTGGACGATCTCGACCATCGAGAGCGACCGCGACATGAGGAGCACCGACACGAGCGCGAGCCCCATCGGGACCTCGTACGAGACGAGCTGGGCCGCCGAGCGCAGGCCCCCGAGGAGCGAATACTTGTTGTTGGAGGCCCAGCCCCCCAGGATGATCCCGTACACCCCGATCGACGTGATCGCGAGCAGGAAGAGCAGCCCGATGTTCACGTCCGTGACCCACAGGGGTGTGCGGACCTTGCCGATCCGGATCGCCGGGCCGAACGGAATGACGGCGAGCGCCGTCAGGGCCGGGATGACCGCGAGCACCGGCGCCAGGAAGTAAACGGCCTTCTCGGCGCGGGCAGGCGTGATGTCCTCCTTCGTGACGAGCTTCAGAAGGTCCGCGACCCCCTGGAGAAGGCCCTTGGGGCCGACGCGGTTGGGTCCCAGCCGCGCCTGCATGAAGCCCATGATCCGGCGCTCGGCGAGCACGATCACGAATCCCACGATCGCGGGCACGACCGCCACGAGGAGGACGACCTTCACGTAAGTCAGCACGGTGGGGGTGAGGACCTTCATCGGTCCACCTCGCCGAGGACGATGTCGATCGTGCCGATCAACGCCACGAGGTCGCTGACCAGGTGCCCCTTCGCGAGCCGCGGCAGCGCCTGGAGGTTGATGAAGGACGGCGGCCGGACGTGCATGCGGTACGGCCGGTTCGAACCGTTGGACACGCAGTAGAAGCCGAGCTCTCCCTTCGGCGACTCGACGGACGCGTAGATCTCCTCCGCCACCGGCTTGATGACGCGCGGGACCTTTCCGCGGATCTCGCCCGGCTCCAGCCGGTCGATGCACTGCTTGAGAATCCGCACGCTCTGCCGCATCTCCTGGACGCGCACGATGTACCGGTCGTAGGTGTCGCCGTTGACCCGCGTGGGGATCGCGAAGTCGAGCTCGTCGTAACACTCGTAGGGCTGGGCGCGACGGAGGTCCCACTCGACTCCGGACGCGCGCAGGACGGGCCCGGTGACGCCCCACTCGATGCACTCCTCCCCCGAGATGACCCCGATCCCGACGGTCCGTTTCTTCCAGATGCGGTTGTCCGTCAGCATCTGCTCGTAGTCGTCGATCCGGGACGGGAGGTCGTCCACGAACTCCATCAGTCGCTCGACCCACCCGGCCGTCAGGTCGAACGGCAGGCCCCCGATCCGCATGCAGTTCAACGTCAGGCGCGCGCCGCAGTACTCCTCGAAGAAGTCGAGGATCTGCTCCCGCTCCCGGAACGCGTACCAGAACGGGGTCACGGCGCCGAGGTCGATGCCCGAGGTGCCGAGCCACACGAGGTGCGAGGAGAGCCGCTGGAGCTCGTCGAGGATGACGCGGATCAACTGCGCCCGGCGCGGCACCTCGACCCCGAGGAGCTTTTCGATCGTCAGGCAGAAGGCGTGGTTGTTCGTGGCCGCCGCGACGTAATCGAGCCGGTCGGTGTGCGGGATCCCCATCGGGTACGTCTCGGTCTCGAAGAGCTTCTCGGTTCCGCGGTGGAGGTACCCGACGTCCGGCTTCGTCTCCAGGATCTTTTCGCCGTCGACGCGAACCACGAGCCGCAGCACCCCGTGCGTCGACGGATGCTGCGGCCCGAAGTTGAGCTCCATCTCCTGGACCTCGAAGAGCGTGGGCGGGTGCGGCGACACGGGGACGGATTCCGCCGCGGCGAGCGCCGCCGCCGCGAGATCCGTCTCCGCGACCGGTCTCTCGTCGCTCACGACACCGCCTTCCGGTTGGGATCGTCGGGCGAGGGGCCTCCCCCCTCCGGCCACTCCTCGGGATAGACCGCGGCGCCCGTCGAGATGCCCTCGACCGGGAAGTCCTTCCGGAGGGGATACCCCTCGAATCCGTCCCAGGTCAGGATGCGGCGCAGGTCCGGGTGCCCCGCGAAACGGATCCCGAACATGTCGAAAGTCTCCCGCTCCGGCCAGTTCGCCGCCAGGAACACCTCGGCGATCGACGGGACCTCCTCGCCGTCCCCGACGGCGCACTTGACCCGGATCCGGTCGTTCTTGGAGAACGAGTAGAAGTGGTAGACGACGTCGAAGCGCGGCTGCCGGGCCCGCCAGTCGACGGCGGTGACGTCCACGCAATAGCGGAAGTCCTCCGCGTCCTTCAGGTGGCGGGCGACCTGCGCGACCTTCTCGCGGTCGACGACGACGGTGACCTGGCGGGCGAACTCCTTCGCGGAGACGACCGCGTCCGGCACCGCGCGGCGGATCGACTCGACCCAGGGGTGCGCGCCGGCATCGGTCGCTTCGACCTTCTTGGGCGGCGCGGGCTTGTGCGCCGGCGCGGCAGCGGAGGGTGGCGGTGGCGCGGCTTCCGGCGGGGGCGTGGTCTCGTCGGCCACCGGATCTCCTACGAGGCCTTCCGGACCACTTTCATCCGGTCGATCTTTTTCTGGAGCGCCATGATCCCGTAGATGAGCGCCTCGGGGCGGGGCGGGCAGCCCGGGACGTAGACGTCGACCGGCACGATCCGGTCCACGCCCTGGGTGACGGCATAGGTCCGGTACGGACCGCCGCACGTCGCGCAGGACCCCATTGCGATCACCCACTTCGGCTCGGGCATCTGGTCGTAGAGGCGCTTGACGATGGGGGCCATCTTCTCGACCACGGTCCCCGCCACGATCATCAGGTCGGACTGGCGGGGGGTCCCCCGGAACACCTCCGCCCCGAACCGCGACAGGTCGTGCCGCGAGTCCATGACGGCCATCATCTCGATGGCGCAGCACGCCAGGCCGAACTGCATCGGCCAGATGGAGGACCGGCGCGCCCAGTTGATGACGGAGTCCACCGAGGTCGTGAGGATGTTGTCTTCGAAGCGATCGACGATTCCGCCCATCAGGCCCAGTCCAGCGCCTTGCGCTTCCACACGTAGAAGTAACCGACCACCAGGATGACCAGGAAAACGAGCATTTCGACCAGCCCGAAGAGTCCCAGCCGGTTGAACATCACCGCCCAGGGGAAGAGGAAAATGGTCTCCACGTCGAAAACGACGAAAAGGACGGCGATCAGGAAGTAGCGCACCGAAAAGCGGGTGTCATGCGCGAACGTCGTGGCCTCGATTCCGCACTCGTACGGCTCGAGCTTCGCGGGGTTGGGCCGCTGCTTCTGGAGGATGCGCGCGATGACGATCGTCGCCAGCGGCAGAGCCGCGGCGAGAAGAGCGAGGATCAGGATCGGGAGGTAGTCCGACACCGGCCCGGCATTGTATCGGAGCAGGGGTCAATCGTGTATTCGTATTCCGATTACAGGCCGCGCGACTGAACGAGAACGGAGATCTCGTCTCCCATTCCGGCAGGATCGACCAGACGATACGCGCGCCACTTCTCCGCGTCGTTCCGCACGAAGTCGAAGAGTCCGGCCTCCGAGAGAAATCGACCTTGCCGGATCGGACCATCGGTCTCGAGCCCCTCGCCCTCTCCCGCGGCGACGAGCTCGTCCCAGTCGACGTGCGCGGTCAGGTCCTGCTCTCCGGGACGATCGAGCGGATCTCCTCCGCGGCGTCCGCCGGAATGCGCGGCGAGAGTTCCGTACGGCCGCGCCACGGAGTGAAAGAGCGTCCGCGTCCGGTGACCGTAGTCGAAGACGACGAGACGACCGCGCGCCAGTACCCGCGCGAGCCGGCGGTGGAGGTCCGACGCGTGAAGGCGGATTTCCGCGACCTGACCCGGCGCGAGCGTCGCGCCGGATCGCGAGAGCCTTTCCGCCCACTCCGGCGGCGCCGGCGCCGGAGTCCACGCAAAGCGGTCCCCCTCCATTCCGACGCGAAGCTCCTCCAGGCCGGACGGGGCGCCGCGGGCCCGGGCCACGGGAAGCGCGTCGTAGAGCTCGTTCGCGAAGATCCAGCCGGTGACGGAGCCCTGCGGCAGCGCGCCCGCCTCCGCCCGCACGGCGACGCCGAGCGCCGAGAGCTTTTCCCGCGCCGCGGGCGCACGCTCCACGGCCGTCAGGCGGGTTCGGGCCGCGACCTCCGGATGATCGGTCGCGAGCGCCGCGCGGAACGCCGCCAGAAAGATCCCCTCCCCCGCGCCCACCTCGACGAAGTCGAGCCGAGCCGGAAGCGCCCGCGCGTCGTCCGCGAACTTCCGGGCGAGCGTCGCGGCGAACGCCGGCGAGACCGAGGGCGACGTGACGAAATCGCCGCCCTCTCCGATCGGCGCGCCGCGCGCGTAGTAGCCCCCGACCGGATCGTAGAGCGCCGCCTCCATGAAGTCCGCGAACGAGATGGGCCCCTCGCGCCGGATGCGCTCGCGCAGACGCTCCGCGAGATCGGACGGCGGCACGGGGCTCGGATTATATTTTCGAAGTGAGATACCGCCGGCGTCTCGTCTGCACGCTCGCGGCCGTCCCGCTTCTCTTCTCGTTTCGCTGCGCGTCGCGCCGGCTCCCGCTGCCCACGCTCGAGGACTACTCCGACGGCGCCTCGACCTGGGCGGAGCGATTCCTCGAGGACTGGAAGGGAGGCGCGGCCGACGCCGCGCTTTACACGAGCGCCTTCCACTGGAGCGGACCGCTGCCCGGCGACTCGCTCCAGGACGTACCGTCGCGGCCGCCGCTCTCGATCCGGATCTTCCGCGCGCCCGCGGCCGGGCGAGGCTCCGCCGGCGCGGACGACCTGCGTCGCCGGCTCCGCGAGATCCGCTCGCGGTTCGCGACTCTCGGGCGCTCGGAGAACGTGCTGTTCGACTTCCGGCGGCGGGGCAGGAACCGCGAAGTCCTCCTCGGGCTGCTGATGACTGGGAAGAGCTCGGACGGCGCGCTCCACCAAGAGGGGGGCAAGGTCCGCGCGCTCCTCTCCCCCGCCGGAGCCGGCTGGCGGATGGAGTCGGCCGCGCTCGTCGAGTGGATCTCGGCTTCCTCCGCCGAGCCGTTGTTCGAGGAACGCGCGGAGAGCGCCGGCCTGACCGCCGTTCACCAGGCCTTCCTGCCGAACGCCGCGAGAAATGTCCCCATCCCCGGGGAGCACATGCCTCCGGGCGCCGCGGTCCTCGACTTCGACGGAGACGGCCGCGAGGACCTCTTCGTGCCGGGCGGCCACGGCAACCACCTCTACCGGAACGTGAGCTCCGCCCCGGGACGAGTGGCGTTCGAGGACGTGACCGGGAAGGCCGGAGTCGCCGGCCAGAAGGGAGAGGGCATCGGCGCGCTCGCCTTCGACTACGACAACGACGGAGACACCGACCTCTACGTGACCTACCTCTTCGCGCCGAACCTGCTGTACCGCAACCGCGGGGACGGAACCTTCGAGGAGGTCGGCGCTTCGGCGGGCGTGGCGCTGAACGACAGCTCCACGTCCGCCGCCGCCATCGATTACGACCGGGACGGCGATCCGGACCTCTACGTGCTCGTCTACGGGCACCCGGATCGCGGCCCGAACGTTCCGGCAAACAACGCGCCCCCCAATCACCTGTACCGAAACGACGGAAACGGGAAGTTCACGGACGTCTCGAAGGCGTCGGGAACGGACGACCCGCACTGGGGCCTCGCCCTCCAGGCGGCCGACCTCGACGGCGACGGATGGCCCGACATCTACGTCGCCAACGACTTCGGGGTGAATACGTACTACCGCAACAACCGCGACGGGACGTTCACGAACGTCGCGAACCGGGCGAAGGTGAGCGACGCGGGATTCGGAATGGGCGTGACCGTCGACGACTACGACGGCGACGGCCGGTTGGACTTCTACGTGTCGAACTACTCGTTCCCGCTGAACTGGTTCCTGCGCGACCGGCGCTACCCCATGCCCGGTTTTCCGTACTCGCTCTTCCGTCCCCTCGTGTGGAGGCGCCTGAAAGCGCTGTCCCGGGGGTCATCGCTCTTCCGGCCGACCTCGGCCGGACGCTTCGAGCGGACCTCCGACGAGGCGGACGTCTGGGACACGTCGTGGTCCTGGGGGTCGGTGTTCGTGGACGGCGACCTCGACGGCCGGGCGGACCTCTTCGTCGTGAACGGGATGGTGACCGGAAAGAACCCGCGGGAGCGGGAGATCGACTTCTGGAATCTCATGAGCTCGGAGTACAAGAAGTTCGAGAAGGGAACGGCGACCGCGGACTTCGGCGAAGACTCGCTGTGGGGAAGACCTCCCAAGCGCTTCTACCGGAACGTGGACGGCCGCCGCTTCGTGGAAGTCGCGGCAGTCACCGGCCTCGAGTCGGACGCGAACCAGCGCGGCCTGGTCGTCCTGGATGCCGACGGCGACGGCAGCCCGGATCTCTTCGCCACCGGTTTCCTCTCGAAGCCGGCGCTGTGGGTCAACCGGAACCCGTCGCACGCCCGCACTCTGACCGTGACGCTCCAGGGGCTCTCGACCGCGAAGACCGGATACCGCACGACGCGCGACGCGCTCGGGGCGGTCGTCACCGTGGAAGCCGGCGGGCTCCGGCGCGCGCAGGTCGTCTCGGCCGGTTATTCGTTTCTCTCCTCCGGCTCGAAGTCCCTCTTCTTCGGCCTGGGCGACCGCCCCCGGGCCGACCGCGTCACCATCCGGTGGCCGTCCGGCAAGGTGTCCGAGCTCCGGGCCGTGCCCGCCGGCAAGCTCTCCCTCTGCGAGCCCGTCGACGCCTCCAGCGCTTCCACGGAGCGGTGATACCCTCGAAGGAGTATCCATTAAGGAGGTCCAATTTCATGATGCGCCGCCGAAATCTCGTTCTCCTCCTCGCTTTCGCGGCCGCCGTTCCCTGCGCCGCCGAAGACCTGACCGTCGTCTCGAAGGTCACGGTGGGAGACAAATCCTCGACCTCGACGCAGTACATGACGCCCACGAAGTCCCGAACCAACGACGGCCAGAACGACTCGATCATCGACTTCCCCACCGGGAAAATGACGTTCATCGACCACAAGGCGAAGACCTACTCGGAAACGACCCTCGAGGAGATGGCCGCCTACATGGATCGGCTCTATCGGGACGTCAAGGGAAACCCGATGCTCGAAAAGATGTTCGGCGGATCCGACGAGGTCACCGTCGAGCGTGGGAAGAACTCGCGCAAGATCGCCGGATACGACTGCGACGAGTACATCCTGTCGATGGGCCGGTCGTTCGAGATCGAGGTCTGCGCAGCGAAAGGCCTGCAGCCTCCCCCGCAGTACTACGATGGCCGCAAGCTTTCGTACGCGTCCATGGGACCGATGGGACAGCGCTTCTCGAAGATGTTCGACGAGATGAAGAAGATCAAGGGGTATCCCATCGCCATGGACATGGACGCCGACATGGGAATGGCCCGGATTCAGACGAGCTCCGAGGCGACCGAGGTGAAGAAGGGCCCGATTCCCGCGTCGACGTTCGACGTGCCCGCGGGCTATTCGAAGAAAGCGTCGCCGTTCAAGAGGTAATCCGCGCCTCTCTCTTCGCCTTCTCCTGCGCGTCGACGACCGCGATCGCCGCCATGTTTACGATGTCCGCGACCTCGACACCCTTCTGCAGAACGTGGACGGGCTTCCGCATCCCCATCAGGATCGGGCCGATCGCTTCCGCGCCGGTCAGCCGCCACACCAGCTTGTAGGCGGCGTTGGCCGACTGGAGGTCCGGGAAGATGAGCACGTTCGGCCGCCGCACGGTCGCCCAGGGATACTCCTTCTCCAGCATCTCCGGCACGACCGCGTAGTCCGCCTGCATCTCGCCGTCGATCGGGAGGTCGGGGCGCGCGGCCTGGACGAGCTCGACCGCCCGCTTGACCTTCGGGGCATTGGTGTGCGTGTTCGAGCCGAAGTTCGAGAAGGAAATCAGCGCGATCCGCGGCTCCAGGTCGAAGCGGCG
>Ga0163162_10005013_pt1 | contig 12757 bp, 9 predicted proteins | sample S55metaG_FD_115310 | JGI IMG/M metagenome (GOLD analysis project Ga0163162, IMG submission 115310) | Switchgrass rhizosphere microbial communities from Kellogg Biological Station, Michigan, USA - S5-5 metaG | ecosystem: Host-associated > Plants > Roots > Rhizosphere > Soil | place: USA: Michigan...
ATGGCTTCGAAATCGTCGGCCGCATTCCGCACGCTTTCCGTCACGCGCGACTTGGTCCGACGGACGCTTATGTCATGTACCGCGCACTTTGAGCAGGCACGCGGCAATCATCGGTTCGACCGGGCTCATCCGTCATCGCCCAAGCACACCGTGGTAGCATCGCTGCGCTTGCCGGCGCGCGCCGGGCACTTCCGGATGTGTGCCATTCCGACAATCAGCCTGGGAGAGGAACGTCGATGAAACGCCTGCTCGCACTGCTCTTGATCCTTGCCGCATGCATTCCAGCGTGGGCCGCCAAAGCCCCTCCGTACACTTATTTTCGCGTTGGCAATGCGAACGACATAACCACCGCAACGACCGCTGGCACCGTCCTCATGGGCGGCGGCACCGACGTCGACGCTGCATTCCAGTGGATGTGTGGCCTTGCCGGCAACGGTGATTTCCTCGTGATCCGCGCCACCGGAACCGATGCCTACAATCCGTACATCCAGCAGCTGTGCCCAAGTGTGAACTCGGTCGCCACGTTGATCATTCCCTCGCTAACTGCAGCGAACGACGCAAATGTCGCTGCGATCATGCAGAAGGCCGAAGCCATCTGGATCGCCGGCGGCGACCAGTCGAACTACATAAACTTCTGGACCGGAACGCCGGTACAGGCGATCCTCAAATCGAAGATCTCCGCGGGTGTTCCGGTCGGCGGCACCAGCGCCGGCATGAACGTGCTGACGCAGTTCGTCTATTCCGCGCTGGCGCCGCAGGGGGCCACGTCGAGTCAGTCACTGGCCGATCCGTTCAATCGCTACCTGACGTTCGCGCGCGATTTCGCCAACGTGTCCAAACTGACTGGTGTCATCGGCGACCCGCACTTCGTCACGCGCGACCGCATGGGCCGCGATCTGGCGTTCCTTTGCCGCGTGGCCGCGAACGGCTGGAGCAATGCGCCTCGAGGTGTCGCCGTCGACGAGCAAACGGCCTTGTTGATCGACGGCAACGGAAACGCCACCGTGGTCGGCAGCAGCACCGCGTATTTTCTGCAGGCGCCGGGTTTGCCGCAGGTCTGCGCGGCGAAAACGCCGCTGACATACCTCAACATCGCCGTGCAGCGCATCAACTCCGCGGGCACGTTCAACTTCGGCACGTGGACGGCGACCGGCGCGACGAACTACACGGTGTCCGCCAACGCCGGCGTCCTCAGTTCGACGCAGGCCGGCGGTTCGGCATACTGATGCACGGGGCTGCGGCCCGCCGCTTTCCTTCAACGCAAACGAAGCGTGGTGGGCCAAGGCACACGTGCAATTTCCGAATCTTGTGACGCGTCGACGGCCAGCGGCGCCGCTCAGTTCTTCGGCGCCGCCTCGGGTCGACCGGCGACTGCGTTCGCGACAACAAGCGTCTGGAATCGCGCATCCTGGCGAATCGGATCCCACACCGGGTCGAGCTTCAGCAATGCGGGCGTCAGCGTGTTGCCGTTCGTCTTCAGCAGATGTTCGATCAGCGGCAACGCGTGCACCGTGTCGCCATTGATCGAGTAAACCTTGGCGAGGTATTCCTGCCAGGTCGGGCCTTCGAGCAGGTCGGACGCTTCGGGAACCAGCGCGACCACGTGCTGCGCTTCGGCAACGGACTTGTCTCGCTGGCCCAGCTCGGCTTCTGCCATCGCCAGCGCCGCCCGCCATGCCGCCTCGACGTAGAGGCTCGACGGTTGTGCCAACGCCGCCGTTGCCGTCGCCTGCACATCGCGATAAATCTTTTCTGCCGCCGCACGGTCGGTTCGCTTCTCGACCGAAGCAAGCATCAGCTGCCATTCGATGCGTGCGGGTATGTAGCCGGCAAAGTTCAAAGGCGTCTGCGTCTCGTCGCCGCTGCCGACCGCGCGCCGCAGCAATTCCGCGGCTCGCGCGTCGTCGCGTTGATACAGCCCCTGCAGGCCGCGCAGCGCAAGCACACCTGGCGCGTCGGATTTCACCGCTTCGAGGACGCGTTCGCCGCCTGGCACGCCCTGCAGGTTCCACGCGCACAGCAGCCGCAAACCGAGCGTAGGCGGATCGTCGACGCGCAAGTCCAGTGCCGCATCGATCACGGGGACCGCTTCGGCATACCGTCGCTGCATGACCAGGGTCAGGCCGAACTCCGTCGTGATCGTGAAGTCGTTCGGGCTCAGCCGGCGCGCGTGTTCGAAATTTTCGATCGACTCTGTCCACTGGCCGAGCCTGCGCTGGAGCAGTCCCGTCACGTACCAGACACGCGGGTTGTTCGGCAGTTCGCGCTGGACTTTCGGCATCAGCTCGAGCGCTCCGGCAAAATCGCGCTGGCCGTAATATTTGTACATCGCCCGCTCGAAGTGGGCCTGTGGCAGGTCCGGCGCAATGGTTTCGGCTCGCTCGAGCGCCGCCTTGGCATCGGCAAGCCGCTCGGGCGTCGAATCGAAGCCGGTGAAGTAGCACCACAGGTGACGGTCCGCGAGGAACGCCCAGGCCAGGGCAAAATTCGGATCGAGCTTGACCGCCTGTTCGAGCGCATCGGTAATGCGCGCAATGTGCTTGCGATCATAAGCCGACCCTTGCGGTATCAACGCAACTGCCTTGAGGTAGGATTCGTAAGCCGCGGGATTTTCGGTCGGCTTGATCGTTAGTGCCTTGTGCTCGTCGCGCGTCAGCGTCGCCTTCAGCGACTCGGCGATCTTCTGCGCGACTTCGCTCTGCACCGCGAACACGTCGTCGAGCGTGCGATCGTAAGTCTCGGCCCACAAGTGGCTGTCGCCCTGCGCCTCGATCAGCTGCACGTTGACGCGCACACGATTGGCGACTTTCTGCACGCTGCCCTCGAGGATGTTGGCGACGCCGAGCTGGCGCGCGATCTCGACGAGGTTCGGCGGCTTGCTGTCGTAGCGCAAGGTCGATGTGCGCGAGATCACCTTGAGGTCGCCGATCTTGGCCAGTCCGGTGAGGATTTCGTCCTGGATACCGTCGGCGAAGAATGCGTTGTCCTTGTCGGCGCTCATGTTCTCGAACGGCAGCACGGCAATCGACTTGTTGTTCGGCGCCGGCGCGGCCGGCGCCGTTGCTTCCTGCCTGGTCGAGGATAGGGCCGCGGCGATGTCCGCCGCCGCGCGCCGCGGCGCCAGCACGAACTTGTCGAAGCCGAAATACGCGAGCGCCAGCAGCAGGACGACGATGATCATGCGATCCATTCGGCGCGCGGTCTGCGGCGCGATCGATTCCTCTGGCTTGACCTCGGCATCGCGCTTGATGCCTTCGGGCGTCAATTCGAACACCCAGGCAAACACCAGCACCGGGACGAATCCCAGCGCGAGCAGGACGACGACGCTGCGCGGCAACCAGTCCGGCGCGCCGAACATCGGCAGCACCGTGCCCGACACCTGCACGATCAGCCATGCACCGACGAGGTACAGGCCGGCCATGCGAATGACGTTTCGGCGTTTGAGTTCGTTGATCAGGCTCATCGACTGCGTTCGGTCACGGATCTGGATGGCGTGGCGGATTGTGGAGGTTCGGACAAGCGCTCATGAACCGCCATCCGGATTGTGCACGAATGTGGTCGCGCGTTTCGAGCGTTCATTTCGCCGGTGCCGCAACCGGTGTGAAGTCCCCAACCGGAACGATCCACTCCGGCAGGTGCAGCGCCGGCGCGACGGTCGACGTGACCTGCGTCACTACCCAGCCCAGCGCCAGGTACGCGGCACTGGCGCGGAAAACGTTGCGGCGCTTGAGTTCGGCAAAGAAACTCACGGGTTTTCCGCCTTGGCCTGCGTTGGTGGCGGCAGGTTGACCTGGCGCACGAGCACCTGGAAACGCGGGTCGCCGCGCAACGGATCGAAGGCCGGGATCATGTAGACGAAGACGCGATACGGATCCTTCTCGGCGAACAGGCGCTCGAGTTCGGCCAGCGTCAGGTCGTTGCGGCCGAGCAATGCGAACAGGAGCGGCCTGCCGATCACGCCGCCGGGACCGTGGGCCACGATCTGCTGGATTGCGGCTTCCCGCTTCGACGGATCCTGCATCGCGGCGATGAAGCTCAACATGACCTCGCGCTCGCCGGCCGGCAAGGTGCGCGCCGCGGCAGCGGCTTCGTCGAAGCGGCGCAATTGAGCCAGCACCTTGGTCTTCTCCATCGTGGAGTAGTGGAAGCCGGGCGCCAGCCTGAGCGACTCGTCGAAGTCAGGCAGGGACGCCTCTGCCTTGCCCTGAAACCAGAAGGACAGCGCGCGCGACAAGTGCGTGATCGGCCGCAGCGGATCGTTCGCAAGCGCTGCATCGTACTGGACGGCGGCCTCGGGCCAGCGTCGCTCATACATCAGCAATTCGGCGTACCAGTGGCGGGCACCCGGGTCGCGCTCATTGCCGGCGATCGCTGCGCGGTAGTCAGCTTCGGCACCTGACCAGTCGAATTGAAACATGCAACGCACGTAAGCGCGTGCCAGCAGCGCCGCGCTGGAGTCTGGCTCAAGTTGCAACGCGCGATTGGCCGCTTCCAGGGCCAGCGCCACGGATTCGACGCGCCCGCTGCTCGCCGGATCGAGCACTGAATACTCCGGAAGCAACGCATAGGTTTGCGCCAGGCCTGCCCAGGCCTCCGCGTAGTCGGGATCGGCCGCCAGCGCGGCCTTGAACGCCGTCACCGCATCCTGCAGATTGACGATGCCACGCGCATTCCAGAAGTAGCGGCCGCGCAGGTATTGCTGGTGCGCCTCGGCACTCGGCGTCCTCTTCTGTGCCAGGCGCATCTTCTGCCCGCCATCGAGCACGACCTGGAGCTGGTCGGTGATCGCGTGCGCGATGCGTTCCTGCAACTGAAACACGTCGCTGAGATCCCCATCATAGCTCTGCGACCACAAATGAAAGCCGTCGCGAGTCTGTATAAGCTGCGCTGTGATCCGTACCTTCGTGCCCTGCGTGCGCACCGAGCCTTCGAGTACGTGGGCTACTCCGAGCGCCGCGCCGATCGCCTGCAGCGTCTCGTTCTTGCCCTTGAAGAAGAACGACGAAGTGCGGCCGGCGACCTTGAGGTCGCGCACCTGCGCGAGCGCATCGAGGATTTCCTCGGCCATGCCGTCGGAGAAGTATTCCTGGTCGTGACCGGGGCTCAGATCCGCGAATGGCAACACCGCGATCGACTTCTCGCTCGCGGGCGGCGCGGATTTTTCCGACGGGACGACACTCGCAGCGGCTCCTGCATCTTTGGCCGGGGCAACGACAGGCGCAGTCGCAGAAGCGGGCGCGTTGCCGCGCACGAAGAAGCGGTCCGCGGCGAGCAGGACGATCGCGAGCGAAAACAAACCAATCGCCAGATGATCGAGCCGCCGCGCCGTGACGTGCTTGATCGAAACATCGTCTGCGATGTCGCGCTCGCGCTTCAATCCTTCCGGCGTCAGTTCGAAGACCCACGAAAACACCACCACAAACGGAAAGCCGATCACGCCGATCCAGACGACGACCGGAACGATCCAGTCCGGCAGGTGCAGCGCCGGCGCCACAGTCGACGTGACCTGGGTGACGACCCAGCCTAGCGCGAGGTAGGTTGCGCTGGCGCGGAATACGTTGCGGCGCTTGAGTTCGGCGAACAGGCTCATGGCTTCGTCGCCGTTCCGCCGCTGCAATCATAGTTGCCCGGCGCGACGCGCCGGCACGCATCCGGCGCGCCGTACTTGTCCCAGAGCTCCGTCCAGCCGATGTGGCGCGCGAAATCGGCGAACTCGGGCAGCGCGCGCAGCGAAATTCCGTGCGGACTCCACACCAGGTGGTAGAACCGCGCGCCGTTGCTAATGCCGTACTGCGACAGCAGCACCAGTGCGCGGCGGTTCTCATGCATCAGCAGCAGCGCATACGGCACGACGCCGGGTAGCATCTTCGGCTTCGTTGCCACGAATTCTTCGATGGCGGCCAAGGCCTTCGACCTCGCTGCTGCGTCGCCGTATACGCCATCGGCGAGCAACGGCAACGAATCGACGGGAAATCCGGCGTCGAGCACGCGCATGCCGGCGAGCAGTTGCTTCGCCGCTTCGGCAAACTGGCCGCGGGCATCACTGAGCAGATGCAGGCCGACGCCGACATGGGCAAGGCCGACGTCCCCCGCTCGCTGCAGCAGCACTTGCCCGCGATCGAGGTTGCCGGCGTAGACATATTCGATGCCGCGCCACAATAGCGCGTTCGGCAACAGCGGATCGATCGCCAGCACGCGGTCGAATTGCGCGCAGCCCTTCGCCGTGTAGCCGTTGTCTATGTACTCGACGCCGGCCCAGAAGTTCGCGGTAATGTCGTCGGGATCGAGCGACAAGGCGCGCTCCATTGCCGCGCGTCCGTCGAGATAGCGGTTGCGCTGGTCGTAGGCGATGCCGAGAGCCGCATGCGGCTCCGCCAACGCCGGATCAAGCTGGATCGCGAGTGTCGCCTCGTGTTCGACCGCGGCCAGCGCCGCCTCCGTCGCTTCGGGAGCATAAATCGGCTCGAGCGCATGGATGGCGGCGAGGCGCGAATGCGCGCGCGCGTAGTTCGGATCGAGCTTGAGTGCCTGGTCCAGCTCACCGATCGCTTCGGCAAAGCGCGTGCCTTCGCGGCGATTGAAGATTCCGGTTGCCTGCAGGTAAAGCGAATAAGCCTCCGCATTCGAGGTGCCCGTCGACACCAGGCGCTGCTGCTGCTCGCCTTCCAGCACCAGCTTCAACTGGTCTGTCACGGCGCGCGCGATGCGCTCCTGCAACGCGAACACGTCGGACAGGTCGCCATCGTACGTCTCCGACCACAGGTGATAGCCGTCCTCGGCCTGGATCAGCTGCGCGGTGATGCGCACCTTCTCGCCTTGTTTTCTCACGGACCCTTCGAGCACGTTCGCCACGGTGAGCGCCTTGCCGATCACGCGCAGGTCATCGTTCTTGCCTTTGAACGAAAATGACGAGGTGCGGCCGGCAACCTTGAGGTCCTTGACCTTCGCCAGCGCGTTCAGGATCTCCTCGGCCATGCCGTCGGAGAAGTACTCCTGGTCGTGCGTCGGCGACAGGTCGGTGAACGGCAGCACCGCGATCGACTTGTGCGGAGCTGAAACGGAAATGGGGTCAGAGTCGTTTTCCGATCGACGAGCATTTCCAAGCGTTGGCGCATGAACGCCGGAAAATGACTCTGACCCCATTTCCGTCTTTTCCGCGCCGGCGAATTTCCACAGGGCCCCGCCACCGATCGCCAGGAGCAACGCGATGATCATCAGCTCGGTACCGCTGACGCGCTGGGCACCGCGTTCGCCGTGATACCAGGCCAGCACGATCGTGACGAAGAACCCGACCGCGAGCGCAACGATCAGCGCACGCTCGATCGACTCAGGCCAGCCGAATCGCTGCGCGACGATGTCGATGCCCTGAAGCAGCGCGAAGCCGGCCGCAACGTAGGCGATCGCCCACTGCACGAGCTTGCGCTCCTTCAATCGCTGCACAAATCCGCTCACCGATGCCCCCTGCCCGATGTGTTGGCGCAGTGTAACGCAGGCACACCGCGAACCGGACGCCTAATCGCCTACAACTGCCGCATAGTGGGCGCTCATCAAGGATCGAACCTTTGCTGCTTCGGCTAACTGAACCCGCGCTTGCGGAGCGAGAGGCAATTTCGGACACTGGCCCACCGGATTGCCCCCGACCAGGGAGTGCAACTGAGCGTTAAGCCCAGCCTTTTCGCCGAACTGCGTCGCCGCAACGTTTTTCGCGCCGGTGCCTTCTACCTCGCCACGGCGTGGCTTCTTGCGCAGGCGGTGACGCAGATCCTGTCGGTCTTCGACACACACCCTCCTGGTTGCTGCGCTGGGTGATCGCCGTGCTGGCAGTGGGCTTTCCGTTCTGGATCGCGTTCGCCTGGTTCTACGAACTTACGCCCGAGGGCGTCAAGCGCGAGAGCGGCGTGCTGTTGGAATCGCCGTAGTCGGCCAGTTCGTGACGAGAACCTGTCAGGCGGATTCGGTCGCTTCCGGCACCGACGCTTCGGGCGTGCGCATCAGCACGAGACCTGCCACGACTGCGAACGCCGCAAATATCGCGCCGCCGAGGAACGCGAGGTGGTATCCCGCGTTGAGTGCCACGAGATGTTCGCTGCCTGCAGCGAGCAAGGTTTCGGTGCGTGCCCCGGCCATGCTGGCGAGGATCGCCAAGCCGAGCGCGCCGCCCATCATGAACGACGTGTTGACGATGCCCGACGCCAGCCCTGAGTCGCTCGGTGCCACGTCGTTCATCGCCGCCATCAGCAACGGATTGAACGCGATGCCGGCACCGAAGCCGAGCAACAGCATCGGCGGAAGCACGTCGATCATGAAATTGCCGTCGACCGGCGCGCGAGCGAACAGCATCAGTCCGGCGACTGCGCACAAAAGTCCCGCGGCGAGTGGCGGCTTGAGGCCGAAACGCATGACGAGCCTGGCCGAAATGCCGAGCGAACAGGCGGCCATGATCAGGTTGGTCGGCAGGAATGCCAGGCCCACTTGCAGCGGGCTATAGCCGAGCACCAACTGCAGGTAGAGCGCCGACAGAAAGAACCAGGCAAACATTGCCGCCGCCCACAGCACGCCGACGATGTTGGCGGTCGTGACATTGCGCGAGCGGAACAGACCCAGCGGCATCAGGGGCACGCGCACGCGCGCTTCGATGATGAGGAACACGGCGAACAAAATACCCGCACCGGCGAGCAGCACCAGCGTCTGTGTCGATGTCCAGCCGGCGTCGTTGCCATTGACGATCGCGTAGATCGCGAGCATCAACGAGATCGTCACCGTCACTGCGCCACCGATATCGAGATGCCGCTCGCTGGCGTTGCCGCGCGCACCGGGCAGCAAGAGCAACGACAGCACCACGACGGCGATGCCGATCGGAACATTGACGAGGAAGATCCAATGCCAGTCCAATGCGTTGGTCAGCAGTCCACCAAGCAATGCACCGAGGCTGCCGCCGCCGGAGCAGACGAAGCCATACACGCCCATTGCCTTGGCGCGATCGCCGGTCTCGGTGAACAGGTCAAGGATCAGTGAAAGGGCGACTGCATCGACGACCGCGCCGCCGAGGCCCTGGATAGCGCGTGCAGTGATAAGCACCGCCTGCGAGCCGGCAAAGCCGCAGGCCAGCGATGCGAGCGTGAACAGCGCGATGCCGACCAGGAACAATCGGCGGTGCCCGTACAAGTCCCCCAGCCGGCCGCCGAGCAACAGGAACCCGCCCGACGTGAGCAGATACGCGTTGACCACCCAGGCCAGTGAGCTTTCGGAAAACTTCAGGCTTTCTCGGATCGTCGGCAAAGCGACGTTCACGATCGTCACATCGAGCACGATCATCAACACGCCGAGGCACAACACGGCGAGCGCTAGCCAGCGCCTGCGGTCGTGCGATTGCACCCTATCAAAAGAATTCATGCCGGATCGAAATTGCGTGCGTTACAGCGGCGAAACGGGGCCGGAGTCATCTTCCGGGCGATGCGCTTTCGTGCTGCCGCATGGCCTCGGGAAAATGATGACCACTGGCCCGCGATCGACGGACACAGCCTCTCTGCGCGCAGCAACCAGTCGAAAGTTCGCCCTGCAGCCGTCGGTCCGCACGTGATTTGTCTGGCAAATGTCGTTTTTTCGGTCGGCATCCCGTGTTCAACCCCATGCGCCTCGAGCAGGCGGGGCAACGAGTTTACGCCGGCGCACTGGCGCAACGCCCCTGCGTGTTGACCGCATTGGGAGGGGTTTTCTGATGTCCGCATCACTTGCTGGTTCGCTCTACCCGTCGCGCCGCAAACCGCTCGCCGCATGCGTCGCTGCGCTGTTCGGGCTTTCGAGTTTCCCTGCCGTCCACGCGGGAACGCAGCTATGTGTCTGGTACCGCAACGACGCGCTACGGCGTCGCGCAAGGCGGCGGCGGCGGAATCGCTACACAGGGGCCCGGCAGCAATGTGTCGTTGACCAACAGTGAAGTCGAACGCAGCGACGCCAGCACGTACGGGGCCGGACCGGGCTTTGCGGCGCGAGGCGGAGGCATCTTCAGTAGCGGCACGGTCACGCTGGCCAGCAGCAGCACCGTCCGATTCGCGGGCGCATACCAGTACATGGCGCAGATTCATGGGCTCGAATGGCAATGCTCGGGGTGCAGGCATATATAACAGCGCGTATGTGGCAATTCGGTGGCGGAATCTGTTCCGTGGGCGGTACCGCAGGCGCCTCTTCCAGCGTCTATGCGTCCTATGCGCATTCTTTTGGTTACAGCGAGGGTGGCGCCATTTTTTCGCGGGGCGGTTTGCAGTTCAAGTACGGAACGATTGCGAGCGGCAAAGCAGACCGCGGTGGCGGCATCTTCGTTGATTCCGGCGATTTGTATCTGCGCGGGGCCACGCTGAACAACAACCACGCCACGTCCGGCGCGACATTACGGCCTTGGAAAGCAATGCGGCCGCGCAAGCGAGCAACGCACGAACTGCCTTTCTCGGGACGCGCCGATCAGCGTAGAGTCGCCCTGGGCTGCCCCTTTTTCTCGGACCGGAGTGCCGACATGGCGCTGTTCGAAAGCATATTGATCCTGCTGCTGTTCGCGATCCTGTCCCTGCAGATTTCGCGGCGCCTGCGCATTCCCTATCCGACGATGCTCGCGCTGGCCGGCGTTGGCGTGGCATTGTTGCCCGGCGCGCCGACGATCGCGATCGAGCCGCATCTTGCATTGACGCTGTTCATCGCGCCGGCGATTCTCGATGCGGCCTACGATTTCCCGCCGCGCGCGCTACGCCGCTATTGGCTGCCGCTGCTCGCGCTCGCGGTCGTCGCCGTGCTGCTGACCACGGCTGCGGTGGCCTGGGTCAGCATTGTCTACGCCGGGCTGCCGCTGGCTGCGGCGGTCGCGCTCGGCGCCATCGTCGCCCCGCCCGATGCCGCCGCGGCCGCGGCCACGCTCGACCGCCCCGACCTGCCGCGCTCGACGGTCACCGTGTTGAAAGGCGAGAGCCTGCTCAACGACGCCGTCGCGCTGTTCCTCTTCAGCCTGGCGCTGAATGCCGGCACGGGAGATGCGGATTCACATCGTGCCATACCGCAGCTCGCGCTGGCGATTCCCGGCGGCTTGCTGCTCGGCATCGCGGTCGGGCGTGCAGCGGCATTCGTCATGCCGCACCTGGCCGGAACGCTCGGCGGAATCCTGTTCTCGTTCATCGTCACGTTCGCCACGTGGATGCTCGCCGACCGGCTCGGCCTGTCCGCGATCCTCGCGATCGTCGCCGCCGCGATGACCATTGCACGCCGCTACGACCAGGCGCCCGCACGCGATCGCATTCACGCCTACGCGGTTTGGGACACCGTCGTGTTCGTGCTGAACGTTCTTGCCTTCCTGTTCGTCGGACTGCAGGCGCGCGCGATCGTGCTAACGCTCGACGCCGCGGAGCTGCGTCATGCCCTCGCCTTCGCCGCGCTGGTTTTCGCAACCGTCGTCGTCGTGCGCATCGTCTGGGTGATGCTCTACAACCGGCTCGCACAGCCGGTGTACCGCTGGCTCGGCTATGGTCCGGGTCCGACGCTCAAGCAAGGCATCGTCGCATCGTGGTGCGGCATGCGCGGGATGATTACGCTGGCCGCGGCGCTCGCGCTGCCCGAGGATTTTCCACAACGCGGCCTGGTCGTGCTGACTGCGCTGACAGTCGTACTCGGCACACTGATCGTGCAGGGCATCACGCTGGAGCCGTTGATCCGCCTGCTGCGCTTTCCTGTCGAGACGAAGCAGGATGAAAAACTGGAACGCGCGCGCCTTGCGCTCGCCGAGATCGCACAGGCCGAACTCGGCAAGCGCAACGACGACGCCGCGAAATTCCTGCGCGAGGAGCTGCGTCTCGAACGAATTGCCGACCAGGGTTCCGCGCAAGGACCGGACAGCACCATCGACGCGCTGCGCCTGGCTACGATCCGCACCCAGCGCGACGCGCTGTGGCGCATGCTGCGCGACGGCAGTGTCGACGACGAGACGTTTCGCGTGCTCGAGCGGGAGCTGGATCTGAGTGAAGTCGCGGCGGCTCGGAGGGAGGTGTTCGATCTTCTCGACAGCTAGGACACTTCGGCATGATCGAGACGAGTGGACTTTTCGTAGAAGTTTGCTCTGACCGTCCTTGCGCACTCCGGTTCCTGTTTTGCGAGTACACTTTCCGGCGCCGCAGTTGCGTGGAGTCGTCTGGCGGCCCTGCTACTCTACTTTTTGCCCTCAACACAAGGAAAATTGCCGTGAACAAGCTGATCCCGATCGTAACGCTGGCGCTGGCATCGATGGCCTGTGGCGAATACGTCAACGCGCAGCCGATGGCGCCACCGAGCGACCAGCATGTCATCAGCGATCAGGATATCCAACTGATGCGGCAGGACATCCGTTCCCACAAGAAGCAACTCGTCGCCCAGAGCCTGACGCTCACCGATGCGGAAGCGACGAGGTTCTGGCCGATCTACGACAGGTACGTCGCGGAGCTGATCAAGATCAACGACAAGAAGTTCGCCCTGATCCAGCAATACGCCGACCAGTATGCAACGATCAGCGACGATCAGGCGTTGACGTTTGCCAAGCAGTGGACCGACATGGACACTCAGGTGAGCCAGTTGCGGCAGAAATATATTCCTATTGTCGCACAGGCGCTGACCGGCAAGCTCGCGGCAACCTTCGCCCAGATCGATCGGCGCATGACGATGATGATCGACTTGCAGCTTTCGACGAAGATGCCGCTGGTACAGGGTGCGAAATAGAGGGGAGAGTGGAGACAGAGGCATCAAGGCA
>Ga0163162_10005015_pt1 | contig 12754 bp, 12 predicted proteins | sample S55metaG_FD_115310 | JGI IMG/M metagenome (GOLD analysis project Ga0163162, IMG submission 115310) | Switchgrass rhizosphere microbial communities from Kellogg Biological Station, Michigan, USA - S5-5 metaG | ecosystem: Host-associated > Plants > Roots > Rhizosphere > Soil | place: USA...
GAAGGTCTTTACGTCCTCGCGGCCAGCCAGACCCGTGACAAAGACGCGCTGACCAAGGAAGGCGTTGAGAAAGTCCTGATGGAACTCAAGGAAACCTTCGAGTACGTCGTCTGCGACTCCCCGGCGGGCATCGAAAAAGGCGCGCACCTGGCCATGTACTTCGCTGATGAAGCGATCGTCGTGACCAACCCGGAAGTGTCCTCGGTACGAGATTCGGACCGCATGCTCGGCCTGTTGGCCAGCAAATCGCGTCGCGCCGAACGTGGCGAAGACCCGATCAAGGAACACCTGCTGATCACTCGCTACCATCCAGAGCGTGTTGAAAAGGGCGAGATGCTGGGCGTTGAAGACGTCAAGGAGATCCTCTCGGTAACCCTGCTCGGCGTGATCCCGGAATCCCAGGCGGTGCTCAAGGCATCCAACCAGGGCGTCCCGGTGATTCTCGACGACCAGAGCGATGCCGGTCAGGCTTACAGCGATACCGTCGACCGCCTGTTGGGCAAAGAAAAAGCCCACCGTTTCCTCGATGTCGAGAAGAAGGGATTCTTCGAGCGCCTGTTTGGAGGTAGGTAATGAACCTTTTTGACTTCTTTCGTGCCAACAAAAAGCCAAGTACCGCCTCGGTAGCGAAAGAGCGTCTACAGATCATCGTGGCGCATGAGCGCGGCCAGCGCAGCACGCCGGATTACTTGCCAGCCTTGCAGAAGGAACTGGTCGACGTGATCCGCAAGTACGTCAACATCGGCAACGACGACGTACATGTTGCACTGGAAAGCCAGGGCAGTTGCTCGATTCTGGAACTCAACATCACCCTGCCTGATCGCTGAGTCGATCCGGCAGGAACGACGGCGGTTCAGGGCCATCCCCATGCGGGAATGGCCCTGAACCGCCGTTGGCATTTGTTACGAGGCTGTTTTAATGCCGCTGTCCAACATCCGCATCATCCATCAGGACGCCGCCGTGCTGGTGGTGAACAAACCGACATTGCTGCTCTCGGTGCCCGGTCGCGCCGACGACAACAAGGATTGCCTGATTACCCGCCTGCAGGAAAACGGCTACCCGGAAGCGCGCATCGTCCATCGTCTGGACTGGGAAACCTCCGGCATCATTTTGCTCGCCCGTGACGCCGACACGCACCGCGAACTGTCGCGGCAGTTTCACGACCGCGAAACCGAAAAGGCCTACACCGCACTGGCCTGGGGTCAGCCGGCACTCGACAGTGGCAGCATCGACCTGCCGCTGCGTTACGACCCACCGACCAAGCCGCGTCATGTGGTCGACCACGAATTCGGCAAGCATGCGCTGACCTTCTGGCGTGTGCTGGAGCGCTGCGGCGACTGGTGTCGCGTTGAGCTGACACCGATCACCGGCCGTTCGCATCAATTGCGCGTGCACATGCTGTCGATCGGGCATCCGCTGCTTGGTGACGGGCTCTATGCTCACGAGGAGGCTCTGGCCGCCTGGCCACGTCTGTGCCTGCACGCGAGCATGCTCAGCTTTACCCATCCGCAAACCGGCGAACGCCTGCGCTTCGAGTGCCCCGCACCGTTCTGACAGACCACACTGACCCCCTGTGGGAGCGAGCCTGCTCGCGAAAGCGGTATCACATTCAGCATTGATGTTGACTGATCAATCGCTTTCGCGAGCAGGCTCGCTCCCACAGGGGACCCGGTGCAGATTCAATTCCCCGGCCGATGCGTTAAACTCCCGCCCATTGCTGTCTGGAGTTTCTTATGCGCGAAGAGTTGAACCAAGGCCTGATCGACTTTCTCAAGGCCTCCCCTACACCGTTCCACGCCACTGCCAGTCTGGTGCAGCGTCTGGAGGCTGCCGGTTTCGTGCGCCTCGACGAGCGCGAGCCATGGACCACCGAGCCGAACGGCCGCTATTACGTCACCCGCAACGACTCCTCGATTGTCGCGATCAAAATGGGCCGCACTTCGCCACTGCACGGCGGCATCCGCCTGGTCGGCGCGCACACCGACAGCCCGTGCCTGCGGGTCAAGCCGCAACCGGAACTGCAGCGTCAGGGTTTCTGGCAACTGGGTGTTGAAGTCTACGGCGGCGCGCTGCTGGCACCGTGGTTCGACCGCGATCTGTCGCTGGCCGGCCGCGTGACCTTCCGCCGCGACGGCAAGGTCGAAAGCCAGTTGATCGATTTCAAGGCACCGATCGCGATCATTCCCAACCTGGCCATTCACCTTAACCGTGAAGCCAATCAGGGCTGGGCGATCAACGCGCAGACCGAACTGCCGCCGATCCTCGCGCAATTTGCCGGTGACGAGCGCGTCGATTTCCGCGCCGTGCTCACCGATCAGCTGGCCCGCGAACATGGCTTGAACGCCGACGTCGTGCTGGATTACGAACTGAGTTTCTACGACACGCAAAGTGCTGCAGTCATCGGCCTCAATGGCGACTTCATCGCTGGCGCGCGCCTCGATAACCTGTTGTCGTGCTACGCCGGTCTGCAAGCCTTGCTCACCGCCGAAACCGACGAAACCTGCGTGCTGGTGTGCAACGACCACGAAGAAGTCGGCTCCTGCTCCGCCTGCGGTGCCGATGGCCCGATGCTCGAACAGACCCTGCGTCGTCTGCTGCCGGAAGGTGACGAGTTCGTCCGCACCATCCAGAAATCCCTGCTGGTCTCGGCCGACAACGCCCACGGCGTGCACCCCAACTACGCAGAAAAGCACGACGCCAACCACGGCCCGAAACTCAACGCCGGCCCGGTGATCAAGGTCAACAGCAACCAGCGCTACGCCACCAATAGCGAAACCGCAGGCTTCTTCCGTCATCTGTGCATGGCCGAAGAAGTGCCGGTGCAAAGCTTCGTGGTGCGCAGCGACATGGGCTGCGGCTCGACCATCGGCCCGATCACCGCCAGCCACTTGGGTGTGCGCACTGTCGATATCGGCCTGCCGACCTTCGCCATGCACTCGATCCGCGAACTGTGCGGCAGCCATGACCTGGCGCATCTGGTCAAAGTGCTGAGCGCGTTCTACGCCTGCCGCGAGTTGCCTTAAAAGCTTAAAAGCTTCGTCGGATCGCCGCCCGGAGCAAGCTCGCCCCACAGTTTGAAATGCATTCCAATGTGGGAGCGAGCCTGCTCGCGAAAGCGGCAGTCCAGACAACACAAAATTCATCTTGGGACTGACTCGGTTCTGATACACATCAGCACGGCTCAGCCAAAACCGACCTAGACTTACATCATTCATTTCGACAAGGCAGTCTCCATGATCTCGATGTCTTCGTTCCACGCCATGCTCATTCCGATTCTGAGCGGAATGATCCTGCTGGCCATCGGCTTCAACTTCCGCGACAAGAACGCCGGTGTGTTCGCCATGTGGATCGGCATGCTGACGATCCTTGCCACCGTGGTTTACAAGATCCTCGCCAAACTCAACGAATAAATCCGCGCCCGGCTCGCATTGCTTTAGTGGGCCTCGTACACTCCAGCGAATCCGCCCCTTGCGAGGTTGACCGCCTAGTGTTCGCTCGTCTTTTTGCTTTGCCCAGTCTGTTCCTCGTCTGCCTGATGACGCTGCTGCCGCTGGCTCCCGCCCACGCGGTCGGTCTGCCGGGCCTGCTTAACACCAACAAAGCGCAGCCCGAAGCGCAGGAGCCGCTCGGCCAATCCCTCGACGAAGTCATCAAGTCGCTGGAAAACGACAAGCAACGCGCACAGTTGCTGACCGATCTGAAGAAGCTGCGCGACGCCACCAAAAAGGCTCAGGCCAGCCCCGAAGAAGGCGTGCTCGGCTTGATCGGCGGCACCCTCGCCAACTTCGAAAAACAATTCACCGGTGCCGACAGCCCGCTCAACCGCTGGGGCAACGAGTTCGAGCTGGCCAAGGACGAACTGAGCGCAATGATGCTGCCGGCCAACGAGTGGCTGCCGATCATTTTCGGGTTCGCCATGATCCTGATGGTCTGGAGCCTGCTCGCCGCCGCACTGATCTGGCTCGGCCACCGGGTGCGCATGCGCTTCGGCCTCACCGAAGAACTGCCGCAACATCCCAAAGCCCTCGACATGTTGCGCTTCGCTTTGCGCAAGCTCGGGCCGTGGTTGATCGCGTTGGTGATGACCGTCTACATGAGCTATGCACTGCCGTCGTCACTGGGCAAAAGCCTGGCGATGGTGCTGGCCTATGCGCTGGTGGTCGGCACCTGTTTCTCGGCGATCTGCGTGATCGCGTTTTCCCTGCTCGACGGCCCGCACCGCCATCGCGCGCTGTACATCCTGCGTCATCAGGCGTTCCGGCCGCTGTGGCTGATCGGCAGCTTCGCCGCGTTCGGTGAAGCGCTGAATGATCCGCGCCTGATCGAAAGCCTCGGCGTGCATCTGGCCCACACCGCCGCGACCATCGCCAATGTCCTCGCGGCACTGTCGACCGGCCTGTTCATTCTGCGTTTCCGTCGACCGATCGCGCACTTGATCCGCAATCAGCCGCTGTCACGGCGCCTGACCCGCCGCGCCCTCAGCGACACCATCGAAATCCTCGGCACCTTCTGGTACGTGCCGGCGCTGGTGCTGGTCGGCATCTCGCTGTTTGCCACGTTCGTTTCCGCCGGCGACACCAGCACTGCACTGCGCCAGTCGCTGATCTGCACCGTGCTGCTGGTGATGTGCATGGTGATCAACGGCCTCGTCCGCCGCCACTCACTGAAGCCGCAACGCGGGCCGAAACGTCACGCGCTCTACTCCGAACGCCTGAAAAGCTTCTTCTACACCCTCGCGCACCTGGTGGTCTGGCTGGTGTTTATCGACCTCGGTCTGCGCGTCTGGGGCCAGTCGCTGATCGGTTTCGCCGAGGGCGAAGGGCATGACGTCAGCGTCAAACTGTTCAGCCTGATCGGCACACTGATTTTCTCCTGGCTGATCTGGATCCTCGCCGACACCGCCGTGCACCACGCCCTCACCCGCTCGCGCAAAGGCCTGGCCAACGCCCGCGCACAAACGATGATGCCGTTGATCCGTAACGTGCTGTTCGTAGCGATCTTCATCATCGCGCTGATCGTCGCGCTGGCGAACATGGGCATGAACGTCACGCCACTGCTGGCCGGTGCCGGTGTGATCGGTCTGGCCATCGGTTTCGGTGCGCAGTCGCTGGTCGCGGACTTGATCACCGGCCTGTTCATCATCATCGAAGACTCACTGGCCATCGACGATTACGTCGACGTCGGCGGCCACCTCGGCACCGTCGAAGGCCTGACCATCCGCACCGTGCGCCTGCGCGACATCGACGGCATCGTCCATACCATCCCGTTCAGCGAAATCAAAAGCATCAAGAACTATTCACGGGAGTTCGGCTACGCGATCTTCCGCGTCGCGGTGCCGTACAACATGGAAATCGACGACGCGATCAAACTGATGCGTGAAGTCGGGCAGAAGATGCGTACCGATCCGCTACAGCGGCGCAATATCTGGTCGCCGCTGGAGATTCAGGGTGTAGAGAGTTTCGAATCCGGCAGCGCGATCCTGCGCGCACGGTTCAAGACCGCGCCGATCAAACAATGGGAAGTGTCCCGGGCCTTCAACCTGTCGCTCAAACGCCACCTCGACGAAGCCGGACTCGATCTGGCAACGCCACGCATGAGCGTGCAAGTGATCACTGCCGGTGGCGGACAACCGAAGGAATAGCACTCAGGCGCGCGGTTGCAGTCACAGGCAGGGAAGCCCGACAACAATAATCAAGGAGAAACCGATGCAACTGACGCGCATTGCCCAAGCCATTCTGCTCAGTCTGCTCGCTAGCCACGCTGGCGCCGCAACAATGGACAGCACCCGCACGCAAATTGCCGAACAAGCACAAAAGCTTGAGCCAGAACTGCTCGAAACCCGCCGCGACATCCACGCCCATCCAGAACTCGGCAACACGGAAAAGCGCACCGCCGAACTGGTCGCCAAACAACTCAAGGCCATGGGCCTGGAAGTCAAAACCGGCGTCGCCCGCACCGGTGTAGTCGCCATCCTCAAAGGCGCACGGCCCGGCCCGACCGTTGCCCTGCGCGCCGACATGGATGCGCTGCCGGTCAAGGAAGTCGCCGACTTGCCGTTCGCCTCGAAAGCCAAAGGCACCTACCTCGACAAAGAAGTCGACGTCATGCACGCCTGCGGCCACGACGCCCACACCGCTATCCTGCTGAGCACGGCGAAAATTCTCACAGGCATGCGCGACACATTACCCGGCACCGTGGTGTTCTACTTCCAGCCCGCCGAAGAAGGCCCGAGCGACTTCATCCCCGACGGCAAGAACACCTGGGGCGCGAAAATGATGATCGAGGAAGGCGTGATGAAATCACCGAAACCCGACGCCGTTTTCGGCCTGCACGTCTGGGCCGGCGTCCCCGCCGGCCAGATCGCCTACCGCCCGGGCGCTACCCTTGCCAGCTCCGACGACCTGCGCATCAAAATCCTCGGCAAACAAACCCACGCCGGCCGCCCATGGGACGGCATCGACCCGATCACCGTCGGCGCGCAAACCATCGTCGGCCTGCAAACCGTGGTCAGCCGCCGCACTGACATCTCCTCTTATCCGTCAGTGGTCAGCATCGGCACCATCAACGGCGGCACGCGCTACAACATCATTCCCGAATCCGTCGACATGACCGGCACGATCCGCTCCTACGACTACGGCATCCGCCAGAAACTGCATGCCGACGTACGCCAGACCGTGGAAAAAATCGCCGAGAGTGGTGGTGCGAAAGCTGACGTGACCATCATCGAAAAATACGACCCGACCATCAACAATCCGGCGCTGACGGAAAAGATGCTGCCGACGTTGAAGTGGGCGGCCAAGGACGACGTGGTGAATGCACCGCTGGTGGGGGGCGCGGAAGACTTTTCGTTCTATGCCAAGGAAGTGCCGGGGCTGTTTGTGTTTCTCGGCGTGACGCCACGGGATCAAGACATGAGCAAGGCAGCGCCGAATCACAATCCGGGGTTCTTTGTGGATGAGTCGGCGCTGGTGGTCGGGGTCAGGACATTGGCCTCGTTGGCGACGGATTATTTGTATGCCAATGCGCGGGCAGGCAAATAGGGATGAGGTGACTGTGGGGGCGCTTTCGCGAGCAGGCTCGCTCCCACATTTGGACCGTGTGCAGCCTGCCAGAAACAGGTCGGCTGTCAGGCCGCCATCGCGAGCAGGCTCACTCCCACATTTGGACCGTGTGCAGCCTGTCAGAAACAGGTCGGCTGTCAGGCCGCCATCGCGAGCAGGCTCACTCCCACATTTGGACCGTGTGCAGCCTGTCAGAAACAGGTCGGCTGTCAGGCCGCTTTCGCGAGCAGGCTCGCTCCCACATTTGGACCGTGTGCAGCCTGCCAGAAACAGGTCGGCTGTCAGGCCGCTTTCGCGAGCAGGCTCGCTCCCACATTTGGACCGTGTGCAGCCTGTCAGAAACAGGTCGGCTGTCAGGCCGCCATCGCGAGCAGGCTCACTCCTACAATTGGATCGCGTGCAGCCTGCCAGAAACAGGTCGGCTGTCAGGCCGCCATCGCGAGCAGGCTCACTCCTACAATTGGATCGCGTGCAATCTGCGAAAATCAGGTCGGCTGTCAGGCCGCCATCGCTGGCAAGCCAGCACCTACAAGGATTGAGTCCAACCGGTGAACCTAGTTCGTTTCGGCTTCTCACCACTCAACAGGATGAGCGTTAGCTCGGCTGCAGTTCTTGATCTTGCCGTGCTGGCCCCTTCGGCAGGCTGAGTGGAGGGATTGATCCGGGTGTGGGAGCGTAGCGACCGTTCGACGAAGTCGAACACATCGAGAGGAGGTGCAGCGAAGCAAACCGGAGGCGATGCGCCCGGATCGATCCCGTAACGGAGGAACCCCGAGCCCCAGCGAGCGGGCCGAACGCCGGGGCCCAGCCTTTTGCTTACTTTTCGGCGCCTGGAAAAGTGAGTCGCTGTAAGAGCGAAACCGCCAGCGGCGACACCCGCAGAAACGGATATTCACACAGAACCCAATAGCCTGGTCGGCCCACAGGCCGCCAAGGTCAAAGCTCAAACAACATCAACCCCAACGTGAATCGCATCATGCCGCCAAAACTCCAGATCACAATCAATCAACCGCTCATGCTGATCATAATTAACCCGAGCAATCCGCAACCCCGGACTCCCCACCGAAACCCGTAAAGCCGCCGCCGCATCCACCGACAATGACGTCGGCACAATCTCAAAGCGCACCCGCCCATAGTGCAAATCGTAATGCCGCGCATACAACTCGGTCATCGACTGATTCAAATCAAACTCAAGAATCCCCGGAAAAAACTGCGGATTCAAATAGTGCTCCACATACAACACCAACCGCCCATCAATGCGCCGCGACCGGCAAATCTGAATCACGCTCGACAACGCCGGCAGTTGCAGCCAGGCACACACCGCCGCCGAAGCCGGCTGCAACCGCGCCGAAATCACCTCGGTCGACGGCACCCGCCCCTGCGCACTGACCATCGCGTGAAAGTGACTGCGCTGCATCAGGTTGTAGGCCAGACGCGGCGGCGAGACGAACCAGCCACGCCGTTCCTCACGATAAATCTGCCCCTGCGCCTCCAGTTGCAACAACGCCTCTCGCACAGTAATCCGCGTCGTGCCGAACAACTCACTGAGCTTGCGCTCGGCCGGCAACTTGCTGCCTGCCGCCAACAACCCGTGATCAAGCTGCTCCTGCAACACCTGGCCAATCGCTGTCACCGCTTTCGTTGCCTCATCGCGCATCAACGTTACCTATCTGGACTAGACCAGCACTGTTTCGGGGCAAAACCGCACGGCAATCGAGCCGTTTCCTGATATTGCAAGCCTAGGCAGTGCAGATGACCGAGAGATGACAAAACTACCGAACGGTCGTCTTCACGACTTGCAATACATCGGCCAAGTCCCTTGCCCCGCTGGCCTTTGAGCATGGTCTACGCTTATCTGACACCCGCCAATACCTGGCGAATAAAAGGCCTGCCACAAGGCCGCCGACATCAAAGTGTCATCCAGCCCCCTTAAATTGGCTCAGGTATTGCTGACCTAGACCAACAACCACCGCAATCGCAGCGTTGAACACGACCAAGGAGCTTCGGAATGAAACAGCTTTTCCTGGCAACACTGTTAGGCTCGACCATTGCACTGTGCACCTCCGCCATGGCGGCCGGCACCGATCTGAAAACCCTGGAAGCCGCTGCGAAAGCGGAAGGCGCCGTCAATAGCGTCGGCATGCCCGATGACTGGGCCAACTGGAAAGGCACCTGGGAAGACCTGGCCAAGACCTACGGTCTCAAGCACATCGACACCGACATGAGTTCGGCCCAGGAAATCGCCAAGTTCGCCGCAGAAAAAGACAACGCCACCGCTGACATCGGCGACGTCGGTGCGGCCTTCGGCCCGATCGCGGTCAAGCAAGGCGTGGTGCAACCATACAAACCAAGCACCTGGGATCAGGTTCCGGACTGGGCCAAGGACAAGGATGGCAACTGGGCGCTGGCCTACACCGGCACCATCGCCTTCATCGTCAACAAAAAGCTCCTGCACGGTTCCGAAGTTCCGACCAAATGGGCAGACCTCAAGGGCGGCAAATACAAGGTTTCCATCGGTGACGTGAGCACCGCCGCCCAAGCCGCCAACGGCGTTCTCGCGGCGGCACTGGCCAACGGTGGCGACGAGAAAAACATCAAACCTGCCCTGCTGCTGTTTGCAGACATCGCCAAGCAAGGTCGCCTGTCGATGGCCAACCCGACCATCGCCACCATGGAAAAAGGCGAAATCGAAGTCGGTGTGGTCTGGGACTTCAACGGCCTCAGCTACAAAGCCAAGATGGCCAACCCGGATGACTACGTGGTGCTGATCCCATCCGACGGTTCGGTGATTTCCGGCTACACCACGATCATCAACAAGTACGCCAAAAACCCTAACGCCGCCAAGCTGACCCGCGAATACATCTTCAGCGACGCCGGCCAGACCAACCTCGCCCGCGGCAACGCCCGTCCGATCCGCGCCGAGCACCTGCAACTGCCGGAAGACGTGAAGGCCAAACTGCTGCCGAACGAGCAGTACAAAAAGGTCACCCCGATCAAAGACGCCGATGCGTGGGAAAAAACTTCCAAGGCCCTGCCACAGCAGTGGAACGAGGAAGTCATCGTCGAGATGAAATAAACCGGCTGATCACTACTGCGTGATCTGTTGAAGATCCAAATGTGGGAGCGAGCCTGCTCGCGAAGGTGTCGTGTCAGTCGACATTAATGTTGAATGATCTGCCGCATTCGCGAGCAGGCTCGCTCCCACAGGGGATCTCGGCTGAATCTGAAATTTCCTGTTTCGCGGAGTTTTTGCCCCTATGAAGCACAACGTCATCCTTGTCGTGCTCGACGGCCTCAACTACGAGGTCGCGCGTCACGCCATGGGGCATCTGCAGGCTTATGTTGGCGCAGGACGCGCCGCACTCTATCAACTGGAGTGCGAACTGCCGGCCCTGTCCCGACCGCTCTATGAATGCATCCTTACCGGCGTGCCGCCGATTAACAGCGGCATCGTCCACAACAATGTCTCGCGCCTGTCCAACCAGCGCAGCATTTATCACTACGCCCGCGACGCCGGCCTGAAAACCGCAGCAGCGGCGTATCACTGGGTCAGCGAGTTGTACAACCGCTCACCGTTCGTAGCCGCGCGCGACCGCCATACCGACAATCTGTCGCTGCCGATCCAGCACGGGCATTTCTACTGGAGCGATCACTACCCGGATTCGCACCTGTTCGCCGACGCCGAAAACCTGCGCCTGCGCCACGATCCGAATTTCCTGCTGATCCACCCGATGAACATCGACGACGCCGGGCATAAGCACGGCCTCGACTCTTCGCAATACCGCAACAGCGCGCGCTTCGCCGACATCATCCTTGCCGACTATCTGCAGAACTGGCTCGACGCTGGCTATCAGGTATTGGTGACCGCCGACCACGGCATGAACAACGATCGCTCACACAACGGCCTGCTGCCGGAAGAACGCCAGGTGCCGCTGTTTGTCCTCGGTGAAGCCTTCAGCCTCAACGCCGATGCCGCACCGAAACAGACGGAAATCTGCGGCACCGTCTGCGAACTACTCGGCGTGCCCCACGACAAACCTGTGTGCCGGGAGTTGCTCAAGTGAACTCAATAATTCGCGGCAAATGGCTGGCGGCGCTGTGCGTGGTGCCCTTCGCGCTGTTCTTTATCGTCTTCGAAATCGCCCCGCTGACCTGGGTGATGATCAGCAGTCTGCAATCGGAAGAGTTCGGCTGGGGCTTGGCCAACTTCAGCAAGATCTTCAGTTCGAAGTTCTACTTGCAGGCGATCCAGTACAGCCTCGAAATCAGCTTCTGGTCGAGCTTGTTCGGCATCATCATCGCCGTACTCGGTGCGTATTCCCTGCGCCGGGTCGACTCGAAACTGCGCAATTTCGTGAATGCCTTCGCCAACATGACCAGCAATTTTTCCGGCGTACCCTTGGCGTTCGCGTTCATCATCCTGCTCGGTTTCAACGGCAGCATCACCATCATGTTGAAGCAGTCGGGGATCATTCAGGACTTCAACCTGTACTCGAAAACCGGGTTGATCATTCTCTACACCTACTTCCAGATTCCCCTCGGCGTGTTGCTGCTCTACCCGGCCTTCGACGCGTTGCGTGAAGACTGGCGCGAGTCCGCCGCGCTGCTCGGCGCCAACGGCTGGCAGTTCTGGCGGCATATCGGCTTGCCGGTGCTGACCCCGGCGCTGCTCGGCACATTCGTGATCCTGCTCGCCAACGCCCTCGGTGCCTACGCCACGGTCTATGCGCTGACGACGGGCAACTTCAACGTCCTGCCGATCCGAATTGCGGCAATGGTCTCCGGCGATATTTCCCTCGACCCAAATCTGGCCAGCGCCCTGGCCGTGGTGCTGGTGGCGCTGATGACCATAGTCACCGTCGTGCATCAACTGCTGTTGAAGAGGAGCTACCATGTCTCGCGCTGAATCCGGTCCGGCCGGCCTCTACCACCGCGTCGTGGTCTACCTGCTATTCGCCATCCTCTTGCTGCCACTCGTGGGCACGCTGGTCTACTCGATCGCCAGCAGTTGGTCGGCGACCATTCTGCCCAGTGGCTTTACCTTCAAGTGGTATATCCAGTTGTGGAGCGATCCGCGTTTCCTGCACGCCTTCGGCCAGTCATTGCTGGTCTGCGTTGGCGCGCTGGTGCTTTCAGTCGTGCTGATCCTGCCGCTGCTGTTCGTCGTGCATTACCACTTCCCGAAACTCGATGCGCTGATGAACATCCTGATCCTGCTGCCCTTCGCGGTGCCGCCGGTGGTGTCCTCGGTGGGTCTGTTGCAGCTCTATGGTTCCGGGCCGATGGCGATGGTCGGCACGCCGTGGATTCTGATCGGTTGCTACTTCACCGTGGCCCTGCCGTTCATGTACCGGGCGATCACCAACAACCTGCAAGCGATCAACCTGCGCGACCTGATGGACGCTGCTCAACTGCTCGGCGCCAGCACCTTTCAGGCGGCGTTTCTGGTGGTGCTGCCTAACCTGCGCAAAGGCCTCATGGTCGCGTTGCTGCTGTCGTTCTCGTTCCTGTTCGGGGAGTTCGTGTTTGCCAACATCCTCGTCGGCACGCGTTACGAAACCCTGCAGGTTTACCTGAACAACATGCGCAACAGCAGCGGCCACTTCACCAGTGCGCTGGTCATCTCGTATTTCTTTTTCGTGCTGGTCCTGACCTGGATCGCCAACATCTTGAACAAGGACAAAAGCGAATGA
>Ga0163162_10005016_pt1 | contig 12754 bp, 9 predicted proteins | sample S55metaG_FD_115310 | JGI IMG/M metagenome (GOLD analysis project Ga0163162, IMG submission 115310) | Switchgrass rhizosphere microbial communities from Kellogg Biological Station, Michigan, USA - S5-5 metaG | ecosystem: Host-associated > Plants > Roots > Rhizosphere > Soil | place: USA: Michigan...
CGCAGGTGCCGACCGGATGCGCGCCCGACACCAACGAGTTCGCGATGAACCGGTCGATGTCCGCTTCGCCTGCAATGGCCGCGCCAGGCATCAATTCAGGTCAGGCTAGCTTCTGTATGGCGGTGGTGGAGAAAAAGCGACGCACGAACGCGAACATGTCACGAGCTGCCTGGCGGTCATAGGCATCCAGCAGGAAGTTGGACCTTACTGCCGGTAGCTGTAGCGGATCGCTGGATTTAAGCTCGACCACGCCGCGCCCTTGCGGGTCAAGCTGAAGGGCGCCCACCCCGATCGTATCCGGTGACGCCTTGCGCCATCCCGGCAACCAGGGCCGGCTCATCGGCGAGCCGAATGCAACCTGAAACTGCATGTCCGGAAGCGCATCCGGATCGGTGCGGTTGACGAAACCCTGAATGCCAAGCGGTGCCTCATCCAACAATCCGCCCATGCGCAGCAGCCAGGCCAACGCCGACCCCGCGAGCCGATCGAGCCGTAGCCGTTCCTCGAACCCCAATGGTGCGGATGCGGCATATGCCATCAACAGCATGGGATGATCCTGCAGATTGCGTCCCACCGCAGGCAGATCGGCTACGACATCGACACCGTGGCGACGCAATGCGTCAGCCGCGCCGATCCCTGACAGCAGCAGGAGATGGGGTGAATTGAACGTTCCGGCCGCAAGAACGATCTCATCCGCCTGCAAAACTTTCCGCCCCTGAGGCTGCAGCAGTTCGACGCCGGTTGCCCTGCCATGGTCCACGATGATGCGCGAGACATGGACCTGGCGGCGGATCACGAGTTGGCGCTTGGCCTGCGGTTGCTCCAGATAGGCGGTCGCCGAACTTTCGCGGCGCGTACGGCGCACGGTGAAGTCCGGGATGCCAAAGCCGGCCTGGCTGGCGCCGTTGAAATCTTCATTCTCGTCGAAGCCAAGCTCGCCTGCGGCGGCGAGCAGGGAGTCATAAAGCTGAGGGGCGCGGCGGTTCGACGTAACAGACACCGGGCCGTCGCCGCCATGCCATTGGCTAGAACCTCGCCAATTCGCCTCGCTGCGCCGAAAATAGGGCAGGATATCGGCATAGCTCCAGCCATCGAGGCCCTGCGCGTGCCAGCTGTCATAGTCTTCGCGCTGGCCGCGAGAATACATCATGCCATTGATCGAAGCGGTGCCGCCCATCAGCCGCCCGCGCGGCATATCCAGACCGCGTCCGCCTAGCTGCTGCTCGGATTCGCCTTGATAGCCCCATCCGAAACGCGGATCGATCGATGCCATCGGCCAAGCGACGGGAGCCGTAATCAGCGGATGGCTGTTGCCGCCGCCCGCTTCGAGCAGCAACACGCGCCGCTCTCCCGACGCCGCAAGCCGACCTGCAAGGGCGCAGCCGGCGCTGCCAGCGCCGATCACGATCACGTCTGGACGACGCATCGTTTCAGCGACCTACGGCAAAATAAAAGCTGCGCGAAAAATGCACTACGGCCTCTCCAACTGCCGGGGACGGTTAGCTCGTCTCCTCAGCACTCTCGACATAGTCGTGTGCCGCCCTTGCCGGGAATACGGCTGCGGGCTATCGGGTGTACGGAAATTCCGAATGCTAGGCTTTGGGCATAAATGATCACGGTACGTCAGCTCGAGATTCTCGCCGCCGTGATCGAGCATGGTAGCTTTCGGCGATGTGGGCAGAAGCTGAACATCTCACCCGTATCGGTAAGCGAGCACATGCGGGCGCTGGAATCCCAATTGGGTGTCGAGCTGTTCGTCCGGTCTCCCGGCGGCGCGGTCATGCCTACTGCGGCGGGTGCGCGAGCTTACGATTCAGTGCACGAGCTTTTGGCCGACGTTCAGGACTTTGTCAGCTTCGTGGTAGGCGACAGCGTACGCCAGGGGCCGATCCGCATCGCAATGCACGGCTTCATGATGCGCAATCTGGCCAGCGCGGTGGCTGCATTCGATGCGGTGCACGAGCGTCAGCTGAGTTTCATCAGTGACGATGGCGCGCCGGAGGATTTGCACCGCCGCGTAATCGCAGGCCAGTTGGACGCGGCCTATTTTTACGCGGCCGAAGGGACATACGGCCTTGGCCAGACCGTTGGTCATGAACCCCTGGCGATCTATGTGGGCGAGGGTCATCCTCTCGCGGCCGAGATCAGCGTCACGGCAGCGCAGTTAAACGCGACGCCGATTATCGGCTTGGCACCTGAAAAGCCGCTGCGGCACATGGTCGACGAAGCCCTACGTCGGTCCGGCGTCACCCATTCAAATCCTATCGTCGCGACATCTGAGTTTGGGCTGATCCTGAGCAGCCTTCATCGCAACCTGGGCTTTACCTGTATGTTTGAAAGTATTCAGGGGGAGGAAAAGCAAGCGACGGGCCTGTCGATCGTACGCTGTGAGACAGCGATACCGCCATTGCAAATTCGCCGCATGACCCGCCGAACCGCGCTCCGCTTTCAAGACGTGCGCGATGCTCTCCGTTTGGCGGAGCAGACCTTCACGCGGCCCTGACTTCATCCGGGCCGAACGAGCGAAAGGTTCAGTTGTCTCGAGCTCGCCGCACAACGGCGACCTGCATCGGTAAGGAAACGCGACTTCGCCAACCCGCCCGCCGTGCCTTTCATCGGCCTGACGGAAATCCTGTCTTGATCAAGGCGAAGAAATTTTCGGGCGGCAAGCTTGCGATCGACTGAGACCCGGTTTCGATAAGCGCGCCCCAGCCAGCCCGCCGCCGGGTCGAAGTTCCGCCAGGGTCTCCGGTGGAACGTTCACAACCGCATCGAAAGTGAAATTGGCCTGATCATCATATTGACGGGTTCTCGATGATCTTGCCGTGCAGCGCAAATGCGGGCAGAATCGGATCGACGGCCCGTGAGCCTGGCGCGTTCGATGCGAACTTTCCTATAGTAGCTCGGGCTCATAGAATATGATAGCGGGTTGCACGGGCAGGGTACTTGCATCCGCCCGTGCCGCCATCGCCTCGGGCGACTTCATCGAAGCCTCCCACTGCGCACGAGAATCGAACTCGACCTCCAAAATGCAGAACCACTCGCTCGGACCGGCAGGGGTCTGGGGCTCAAACGCGTAGGAGGCGCGACCGCCGTCCGGGATAGCCTGGCATAACGGCACATGCCGCTCGACATAATGCTTCCTGAATGCCTCAGGATCGGCCGGCCGGGGATACAGAAATGTGACCTTGAACATGATGTAATCGCCTTATCTGGAAGCTGGGGTCAGGCGGGCTCAGTCTGCTTCAGGGCGCACGCCTGTCTTTCCTCTGTGCTCAGCCGATCCAGGACCTTGCGAAACAGCGACAGGCCTCGATCCGCCTGTATCCAGCCCATCGTGCCCGGCGACCCGGAGTCGATCATGCGCTGTTGCGCCTCGATCATGGCGGTGTCCTCGCGGAACGCCTCGTCAACCATCCCGAATATGGCCGTGGCAGCCTCCGGACTCATGTCGGTTTTCCGGTGCGCACCCGAATAAATGTATCGTGTCGATCGCTCTGTCAGGGGAGTGACCGCCTGAATACTGAACGTGTCGCTGATACATTCCAGGTCCTTGGACGGTTCGGTAAAGTTCAGCCGTTCCGCAGTTCCTGCCGGATAAGTCCTGAAATGATTGATGAAGATGCCGGGGATCAGGTACGAAAACCACATCCACTGGTCGGTGACGGGCGCGTCCGGTGCCTGCATGGCGGTGCGTCCGATCGACCAGTTGTTATTGCTCACCCCGCGCGGCAAGGGCTGAGCACCGGCGCCGGTCACCACATTGGGCTCGTCGTCCCCTTGAACCTTACGCCCGATCGTCTTCTCATGCACGAAGGCGACGTGCGACAGATCGAGCAAATTGTCGTTGATGAGATTGTAGTTCGCGGCATAGTTCAGTTCGCCGCGATGCATGTAGACGTCGTCGCGATCGAGCAGGCTCACATCGGGGATCAGCGATACATCCGCCTGTTCAGCGTCGCCCATCCAGATCCACGCCCACTTGTGCTGCTCAACCACGGGATAGGTGCGCGCCTTGAGTGACCCGGGCGCGCTCGTCTGACCGGGTACCTCGACGCAGCGGCCATTCGTTGCGAAGCGCACGCCATGGTACATGCAGCGGATCGTGTCGTCTTCAATCCGCCCGAGCGACAACGGCGCCCAGCGATGCGGGCAGCGATCCTCCAGCGCGACGAGCGTGCCATCCTCCCGTCGCGTCAACACCAACGGTTCGTCGATGACCCGACGGGCGTATAGCTGTCCTGCTTCGAATTCATCCGTCCAGCCGGCTACATACCAGGCGCTCTTCAGGAACATCCCTCATCCTCTCGACTTGCTGGCCAGCGCGAGCGCGTGGCGTGCAGCATCAAATGCTAACTGGTCGCGCAAGCAAGGCCCTGACCAGCCCGGACGTTATAACCATTTGGCTAACTGCCGCCCTCGATGCCGCTGGTCAGGTCGTCCTGTAATCGTCCGCAGGAGCACAACGATGCGTGATGAAGTTGATGAGCCGCTGGATTTTAGGATCGCGGCGCAAAGCGTCCTGAACACAGAGGCGCACCTCAAAGCCGGTCATTTGAACCGGCAAATGCTTTATGTCGCTCTCACGAATGCCTTCACCCGCCACGACGCGCGGAAAACTGCCGGTGTAGCCAAGCCCAAGGCGCAAGGCTTCGATGGTAAGTGCGGGATGTTCCGACTCCAAGGCAACGGGGTAATCCTGGATGCCGATCTGCGAGAGCGAGCGATCAACCAGCTCTTGAAAAAGCCTGTCGGAGTGAGCGGGGATGAATCCGAATTTCAACAGATCGGCGGACCGTACCTTGTCCAATGCCGACAACGGATGGGCCGCCGAAGCGTACAGGCCTACCGGCTCGGTCCAGAGATGCGATGACGGCAGCTCAGGCGTGTGCGAGGGCGCGAGAAAGATACCCACATCTACTCGCTGCTCCGCGTAAGCGGTTACTAGCTGCTCATAATTCATCGCCCGAACGCTTAGATATGTATCAGGATTGTCTGCGGCGTAATTGGCGAGGGGTCGCGCGATGGCCCACGCGAGGAAAGGGTGGCTGGCCAGCACGATTCGTTGGCGCCCCTTGATCAGACGGTCGCCAAGAGCGCCGCCCGCGAGCCGCTCGGCCTTCTCGATCAATTCCTTGGCGAGTTCGAATGTAACGCCGCCGTCGCTGGTCAGATTGCTCGTGGAGCCACGCTTTCGGGCAAACAGCTGCTTGCCCATCTGCTCCTCGAGGGCGCGAATCTGCTTGCTGACCGATGCTTGAGAGATGCCAAGCCGTTCCGCTGCGGCCTGAAAGCTACCTGCCTCCACAGCCGCGACGAATACCTCCAGGCGACGAAGAGAGGTCCGATGCACGATTGCTTCTACCAAGTCAGTCCAGATAAGTCCCGCGCATTGCTCCGCGCGACGTATGAGGCCGTGTGCGTTTTCTGGATAGTGTCAAACTGCCTGTCATTTGCGGATCGGGGCGTACAAACCGTCGCGTCCCTTGTGCGCTCGGTGTTCGGCGAGATTGGCATTTACCCGATAAACGGTCTGGCCGCCTTGCGCATTGACTCCAAGCGCAGCGACCCATTTCTCCCTCAAAAAGAAACGGTCAGCGTAGTGATGTGGTCGTCCAACATATCCTTGCCGGGCATCGCACGGCCGGCTTGGCTGCATGTCCGGATTGTTCGCGCCCTGGTGGTGCGAATGGTCTTGCGCAAACGCAGGATCTACGAGAGCCAGCCGACCTTTCAGCGAAAGCGCGAGGGCCGTGGACATTCGCTGCGAAGTGGTGGACCCTGTTCAGGGGCGCGTCAGGTTCCATCGATCCGCAACCTCCGGCTTTCCTTCCCCTTTGCAGGAATACAGATGACCCAGCTTCTTCATCCCCGTTTGTCGTTGAGCGCCGTGGCGACTTTCGATTGGACGTTCGAGCAAGATCTCGAATTCTGGTCGCGGGCAGGTCTGCGTTGCGTTGGACTGTCCGACCGAAAGTTTGCCGCGGTGGGCTCGGAACGAGTGGTGACCGAACTCAAGCGCCGGAATTTTGCCATTTCCTGCATCGTGTCAGGGCCGTTCACGCTGCTGGATTCGTCCGCGTGGGAAGCCGAGCGGGAGTCCATGTTCCGCTGCATCGATATTGTTCATGCGCTGGGGGGTGGGGCGGTCTACGGCCCGCCCGGCAAAGGAAATTTCGACAGCTGGGACGACAACGCAGCGAGTTATGCCGAAGCGGTTGCGCCTTGCATCGCCTATGGCGCGAGCCGAGGGGTGAGAGTTGCCTTCGAGCCTACCCTACGTCCCCAGATTTCCTTCGTTCACAATATTCGCGATTCGCTGGATCTCGTAGAGCGAAGTGGCGCCGCCGTGGTAATAGATGTCGGAAATTGCTATCCGGAACGGGATGTAAGGGAGTGGATCCGTCGGGCCGGCGAGCACATCGGCCTTGTGCAGATCAGTGACGTGGCGATCGGCACTATGGAGAAGCCGGGCGCCGGAACGCGTGGACTGCCCGGCAGTGGCGAGCTGCCGCTCCAAGAGTTTCTCGGCGCGGCGATGGAAGCCGGTTATGCAGGGCCGTTCGAGATCGAATATCTGGGTCTGGGTGAGGTGGATCAGCCCGCCGTTCTTGCGAGCCTGGCCCAAATGAGCGCTTTGCTCTATAGCCTTGGTGCCTAGGAGCGGGCCTTTCAGTCGATTTTCGAACCCGGCCGCACCGATTGGTTCCTGCAACTAATGAGCCGGACATTTCAGCTGGCACCCAGCCGAAGCTTTTTGCCGCCACTGGAACCTCGGCCAGGCCGAAGCCGAGAGGCAAGGGGTGCCCGGGCGTATCGCCTCGCGTATTTCGCGAAGGGTTGGCCGACCATCCGCGCAGCCCGTGGTTTTTGACTAAAATGTCAATTGACGGTATTGACAACTAAACGAAAAACACAGAGCTTCCGGGAAGATAAGGATTCGTGGAAATCCTAGAAATCCGGGACGAGCCCAAAATTCGGGGGCGAACCCGTTGGGAGGATAATATGCGAAAATTGGGACGGTTGTCTGTGTCGCTTTGGGCACTGGGGTGGGGCATTTCGGGCCACGCGACGATGGCTCAGGAGCTCAGGGGACCTGAAGCGGTGGGCTCTTCCCCGGCACCGGTGGAATCGCCGGTGGCAGTCGAAGCGGCTCCTGGCGGAGATGCAGCGTCCAGCGACCACGGCCTGGGCGAAATTGTGGTGACGGCGCGGCGCACGAACGAAAATCTCCAATCGGTTCCCGTTGCGATCACCGCATTTTCAGGTGCTCAGTTGCAGCAGCAGAATGCGCGAACTGTCTCAGACGTGGCGATCCTGACTCCTGGCTTGCAGATTAATTATAGCACTAACACCCCGGCCGGCGCAATTTTCACCATTCGCGGCCAAACCGTGCAAGACCCAATCTCCAACCAAGATCCTTCGGTCGGTGTCTATGTTGATGGTCTGTATTGGGCCCGGGCCTATGGCGCGAATGCCGAATTGCTCGATGTCAACGGCGTACAGGTGCTGAAAGGCCCGCAGGGCACCCTGTTCGGCCGCAATACCACTGGCGGCGCGATCCTGCTCACCACCAATGATCCGAATCCGAATGCAGTGTCGGGGCTGGTTTCCGCATCCTATGGCCGATTCAATTACCGCACGGTCACCGGGGTGCTTAACCTGCCGCTGGTCGAAGACAAGGTCGCCGTTCGTGTCGCCGGTCAGCTGATCAAGCGCGATGGTTATACCCATGACATCAACAACGGCGTCACGCTTGGCACCCTGGACAGTTATTCGCTACGCTCGAAGGTGCTGTTCAGGCCAACAGAAACCCTCAGCATCGTCGTATCAGGTGAGTGGTATCGCTCGAACACGCTGAATGAGCCGCAGCGCCTGGTCTACGCATCGCCGACCAGCCCGTCGGCAATTTCTGCCGTTACCGAGATCGATGGTTCGGCGGCTGCGGCCGCCTTGGGCTGCTTCAGCCCCGGCGTTGGGGCAGCGTGTCAAGCCCGGGCATCGGCGCTTTTTAACGACAGCATCGCGAAAAATCAGGGCAATAATGCGGACCTGAACACTATTCCGCGCAGCTATGTCAAGACGCAGACCTACAGCGCGACGGCTACGCTCGACACGTTCTTCGGTGCGATCAAGGCGATCGGGGGATATCGCAAGGTGCGTTCATTCGCCTTGAATGACGGTGATGGCTCCCGTTTCCAACTTAGCGATCGGGGACCGGGTTTAGGTTACCCGGGGAACTATGGTAACGATGCCACTCTTACGCAGTATTCTGGTGAATTGGTTGCGACCGGAAAGGCGTTTGACAATCGGTTGGATTTCGCTGCGGGTCTATACTACTTCCATGAAAGCGGAAATGACGGAAGTGTGGCCAGATCGCTTGCGGCCATTACCCCTACCGGACGTGTATTCTATGGCTACATCAAAAATGACAGCCAAAGTGTCTTCGGCCAGGCGACCTACCATCTTACGGACGCGCTTTCGCTTACCGGCGGACTGCGATACTCGGTCGATGACAGGCGGCTGACATCGAACAATGGTGTTTTTCCTGCACCGGGACCGCCGACCCCCGCCAACACGACTTGTGTCGTCGCTCCGGTCTGCCCGGCAACCCGCCACAATTCATTCACCGGCATCTCCTATACCGCCAGTATCGATTATAAGGTTTCCGACGGCATCCTCGCCTATGTAAAGACAGCCAAGGGTTATCGCTCGGGCGGCGAGAATCTACGCATGACGAATGCGGCGGGCTTCATACCATTCAAGCCAGAAAACGATTACTCCTATGAAGGCGGTCTGAAGACCGAATTCTTTGATCACCGGCTGCGTGTGAACGTTGCTGGCTACTATACGGTCCTGAACGACATTCAGCGGACAATTACAGTCGTCTCTCCAGGCGGAATTGCGACAGTGATCACCAATGCAGGTCAGGCCGATTTCTACGGTGGCGAGTTCGAAGCCAGCGCAGCCCTGCCCGGCGGCTTCCGGCTCGACGGTACGCTCGGCTATACCCACCCAAAATACGTCAAGTTCATCGACAATGGCTTCGATCGCAGCCGAGACGCCTTCTACGGGGTTCCGAAATGGACCGCTTCCATCTCGCCATCCTGGGCAGGTGATTTTGACTTCGGCAAGATCATGCTGCGCACTGACTTCTCCTATCAATCCGACATGAACGTCTCGCCCGTTGCTTTCTATACGGACTCGGCGGGCGTGCTGCGTGACGCGCAGAATGGAAAGGCGGTCTCGCCCGTGGATGCGGCGGGTTATCTGCGTGGTGCCACTGACAAAGCACATTTGCTGGTCAACGCGCGTGCGGGCATCACCGTGATGGACGGCATGGTGGATCTCGCGCTCTGGGGCAAGAACCTGACCAACAAGCGGGACTATGTCGCCGCCTTTGCGCTGCCCTCGCTCGGTTTTGCTGCCGCCGGGCAACGTGAGCCACGGACTTTCGGGGTTACCGCCACAGTGAAGTTTGGAACACCCTAAGGATGCTGTGAGGGCGATAGTACCGGGCAGGCGGGGAAGAGGGTTGGGCGAATGGCCAAAGCCGTGCCTCGTTCCCGCTGATCCGGTTCGATCGTTCCGCTCGTCGTTCCAGGTAATCTGCCGGATGTTGGCGATGTCAGCGCCCTCAAGTCGGTGACATCGCCTTGTGCACGTGTGAAGCGGCGGGTGGGGACCGCGTTGGACCGTGGTGATTAGGTGATGACCTGTGTCGCGCTAAATCGTTGTCGATTGGAAAGCCCGGCAGCGCCGGTTGCGGGGCATCGGTGGTCATCTTGTCCAGTCACGGTTGTGTTGTCGTTCTGATGAACGAGTGGTTTGGCTTTCCGACGAAATCGAAAATTCGGCTCGAAGAGAATTTCGGCCTGGAGATATTGAATTTCATTATGCGACTGGATGCGAATTAGCGACAATCGAATACCGGGAGATGGTGTTATGAAGCTTAACGCTCAACGTTCGGCCGGAATGATCCTGGCAATAATTGGTCTCGGTCTATTCCATTCAGCTTCAGCCGCGGACACGCATATTTGCCCCGATTATCGGGGGCCATTAGCTACCGCCGAGCAAATTACCGCGGAGAGAGTCGCCGCCAGGATTGCCGACAGTGCGGAAATCAGAGGTCTTCGGCCAACGCTGCGCAAGATCCTTGAAGAGGATCCCGCCGCGCGCTTGCCCGACGGTTCAGCAACTATCGAGCGCGCGATCGATCTGTTCAGTCGATCGCTCATCCTGGCGGAGATCGGGGGGGATACGTCCTCCCCACAGATATTGTGGTGGAATGATAATAGCTCACGCTGCTGGTTTGGGCAGGTTTTCCCTGGCTCTGCAATTTCCGGTGACAATCCCGATCACATCTACCGAACCGCCTTCATCGAAGGATCGTCCTCCTATCGCATTTACGGTCGAATGGGACGAAAGCCGGTCAGTCAATTTAGCATCGAGTGGGATCGCGGATCGGCAGGCGACACACCGACCATAAATCAACACAAAGGGCACGCCGACCTGGGCAACCAGGTCGCTATGGTCACCAGTAGAACGATCAAGTTCGCACCGGACGGATCGTTTGAACTGACCGTGGGGCCGGATGCGAAGCGGGGCGATCCCAACCACCTCCAATCACCATTGGGGAGCGGCCAGCTGGTCATTCGCGACGTCCTTTCGGATTGGTCGCAAGAGCCGACCGCGCTGCGGATCGAGCGCGTAGGTCCGCCGAACGCCGCGCGACGAACGGAACAGGAAATCATCCGGGACATCGCCGCGCACTTGCCGCACTACGTTCGGTTTTGGGCAGGATTCAAGACTAACTGGCTTGGGGGAATCCAGAATAACACGTTGATTGGACCGGTAGCCCGCGACGGCGGGTGGGGCTATCTGGTTGGCGGCCGCTTCCACTTGAATGACAATCAGGCGATGATCGTGAATATTCGCACTGGATTCGGCAAGTATTACGGTATCCAAGTCACCAATCCATGGTTCATCGTGCCGGTTGATGCTCGAAAGGCGACCGTCAGCCTCAATGTGGCTCAGATGCATCCAGCACCGGACGGCCGGGTCACACTGGTTATAGCGCCGCACGATCCTGGCTATGCCAACTGGGTGAGCACCGGAGGTATGCATGACGGCTTGTTTATCATTCGCTGGCAGGGACTTCCGGAAGGTAGCGGCGGAGGCGAACTGCTTGAGAGCTATCAGGTTGTCGATGCGGCTAAGCTGAGTGCCATCGTGCCGCAGTCAGCACGCGTATCGCCAGCGCAACGCCAAGCGGAACTCAACGCGCGCGAGCAAGACTTCGACAAGCGCTTGGGCGAGCCGGTCGTCCCCACCGACCGTGTCGCCAAATACAGTGGTCTGTGAGGGCGGGTGCATGCTTGATGGACGTACCTCGGCCAGTCACAATACTTCATGAGAGGTATCTGCAAAAGTGAGGAAAGCGAGCGAGACGCCACGTCCGGATGAAGAGCGGGCTTTGGTGTATAGCTGGTACGCGCTCGCGTTGTTGAGTCTGGTATATGCGATCCACGCGCTTGACCGCACAGTTATCAATGTCCTGATCGAACCAATCCGGGTGGAGTTCGGGGTCTCAGACAGCGCGTTGGGGTTTTTGAGCGGTGCCGCGCATTCAATTCCCTTCGCCTTGGCTGCGCTCCCGATTGGTGCTCTGATCGACCGGGTGCGCCGCGATCGCCTGCTTGCAGGCCTCTTATTCACTTGGAGCGCGATGACCGGGCTGGGCGGGCTGTGCGGTACCTTCTCGTTGCTGCTACTGAGCCGTGCTGCGGTCGGTGCTTCCGAGGCGGGGACGCAACCTCTATCTCTTGCCCTCATCGCCGATTTCTTTCGTGCAGCCCTGCGACCTGTGGCCTCCAGCATCTTGTATGCAGGGGGGTATATCGGATCTCTGGTCGGCCTCTATGCTGCAGCTGCGATCACCGCTGCTCATGGCTGGCGAGTAGCGCTGTTTGTCGCAGGGCTCCCCGGATTGCTCACGAGCATACTTGTGATGTTGACCCTCCGCGATCCTCGGCGCGGCGCTAAGGCTTCTGCGCGGCCAACCGACGCTCCTCCCCTTGCCGATAGCTTCCGATTTTTCGCACAACATCGCACCATGGCGCTGCTGGTTTCGGCCCAAGTGATGGGCTCGGTGGCGACCATGGGCAGCAGCACATGGATGCCGGCCTTGCTGCTGCGCTCGTACCATATGCCGATGCGCGACGTGGGTTTCGTATCGGCCCTGGCCAGCCTGTGTGGCGTGCTGGGGTCGTTGCTGGGAGGTCTTGCGGGACACTATCTCGCCAAGGGCCGAACCGAACGCCTTCTGCTGATTTGCGGCATTTCGAATATCTGCTGGATCCCGGCCCTATCGGCGATTACGCTCAAGACCCACAGTGATTTCGAACTCGTGTGGTTTCTGGCCGCTGCCTTGATCGGCCCTATTTACATCGGTCCCGCATTCAGCCTCGCATCAAGCCTGGTTTCACCTGCGCTGCGGGGGAGGACTCTGGCGATCATATCTGTTCTTTGCAATTTTATCGGGGCTGGGATCGGTTCGCAGTTTGTCGGCGCGGTGAGCGACATCCTCCGTCACCTTGGACGCACTGATGCACTGCCGCTCGCCATTTCAACCATGGGGATTGCCGCTCTGACTAGTGGCGTGCTGTTCTTGCTCACGCGTCGCGTGGTGCCGCACGGCCTGCCAAGGCCGCTCGAGTGACCGAGCCCTCGCGCGGTTGCATCGCGAACCCCG
>Ga0163162_10005017_pt1 | contig 12754 bp, 19 predicted proteins | sample S55metaG_FD_115310 | JGI IMG/M metagenome (GOLD analysis project Ga0163162, IMG submission 115310) | Switchgrass rhizosphere microbial communities from Kellogg Biological Station, Michigan, USA - S5-5 metaG | ecosystem: Host-associated > Plants > Roots > Rhizosphere > Soil | place: USA...
AACGCGGGATCAGTGTCGAATTCCGGCTTGGAGCAGTTCTCGATCAGCTTGCGAACGGTTTCACCGAACTCATAGATCATGACCTTGCCGTTGTTCTCCGGATTGGTGCCGTCCTTGATCACAAGGATGTTGGCGTAGTATGAGCTGTTCGGCAGACGCTTCTTGAGAGCCGTCTTCAGAATCTCATCGTTGTTCTTCTTCGCTTGACCCCACAGAGGACCGTCGAATGCACGAACCGGGCAATCCTCGCCAAACGTCTGGAGTGAGTTCTCGATGAACCAACCCTTCGGACCTTGGAACGAGTGTTTCAGAATCTTCGCCATTGGCGTCAGATCAGTATCTTGTAGAGTGCCGTCTTCGACCGCTTGCATATCCACGAACGGGATCGGCAGGAAGCGGATGATGTTGGCGGACTTGCCATCCTTGGCCTTCGGCTTCCAAATGCGTTCATCCTTCTTGAATCCACCGTTCTGGCCGGTCTTTTCGAGCTTGTTCTGGAGAGCTTGGAAGTTGGTGCCCTTACGAGCGCGCAGTGCGTTAAAATCAATAGCCATTTTGTTTTCTTTCAAATCATAGTTGCGTCATTCTTTTGTTTAGGTACTTGGCGATAGATGAGCTTCTGACATTTCTCTCCTCGCATATACCTATTTAGTTGGGATTAGAAATGGTCCATGCCGGTGTGACGATAGCCACGCGGCGCGTCTGCGTCCTGAGCCGGGAGAGCTTGAGGCGCGGACAGGGATACTTCACGAATGGAGATTTCACGCTCTGCGTACACATACACATCGAACGTATCTCCAGGGCTGACGGTGTAGACGTGGCGTTCACCTTTAGGACTCGCCTTCACGCTCACCTCAGCAACATAGTTGGCCCCAGCAGGGACCGAAACTTTCACTGACGTTGTCATTAGAACCCTAGCACTGAACTCGTGGTATGGCGCTCTTTGAGCAGCTTACCGACCAGAGCTTCATTCTTGATCTTGTCCAGCAGAGCCGAGCTAATCAGCTTCTTGCCATCTTCAGCATCAAGGCCCAGTTCCTCGATATACTTGGTGGTATGGTAGATATAGGAGTCATCGTCCTTGTCAGTCCATACGCGATTTTCAACCTCCAGGGAGAATTCCTCAGGGGTTGGAAGGGTAACTTCAACGGTGTTGTCTTCAGTCATATCAAACGTCAATCGTACTCATTCGACCGGCCTTCTTCTTGATCTCCCGAAGGCGATCTTTGAAAACGTCCGGAACCTTGGCGCGGAAATCTCCAACGCCGGAAACGATGCGAGCGGAAGACAACTTGCGTTGAACTCCGCCCGTATCTCCGCACTCGGGGCAGGGTTCCCCTAGCGGCTGGTCACGGTCATTGATGCTTTTGACATCGTCGAACTCATGACCACAATTCTCACACCCGTAGCTGTAAAGTGGCATAATCTCCTTAACAAGAAAGGCCCCGAAGGGCCACCATTCCATAGTAACTTTCTAGCCTAGATTATACTATGGAACCATACTTCGCATAAGCGTTGTTAGAGGGTTTTCTCTGAGGTCGCTGAAGCCGCATAGCGCGGATTCGGAGCCTTGAGAGCATAGAACACGTGGTCCTTAATGCGAATGATCTTCTTCAACTTAGCCAACCAGGCCTGGTCAGTTGCTACTTTAGGATTTGCAAAGTAGAGCGATCCACGGGTGGGATCGAGAACTTCCTTGTTCATCACTAGTAGCGCGGCCTTGACGGAATCTTCCATCTGGGCCTTGACCGCTGGGTCATCTTGCTTCAATCGCTTAGTCATTGAAAAGTCGAACTGACCGGGCTGCTTCACGACGCCGCAGGCGGTGTCTGGGAAAGCAGAATGAGTGGTACGATTCATGATGACGTATGCCACCGCAATCTTACCTTGCATCGGTTGGTTCGATGCTTCACCGTGGACTGCTTGCGAGAGGCAAGTGACTTCCTTGAGGTTGTCAATATTGTCCATGTTTATGGCCACGTCAGTAGCCGCAATATTGCCCGACATAAAAATGGACAAAATCAGTAGTTTGAATTGAGCTAACATTTAAGTTCTCCTTATTGCTCTATCCGGCCGCCGACCGGGAAAATGCGCGTAATGTTCCTTTTGAAACAAAGGGTTGATAAAACCAGTTACCACTCTTACATGGAGTTACTGGAACGGTAATCGTAAATGGAAAACGGGCCGCAGTAAAGACTGCGACCCTGATATTCATAGTTTGTAGTTCAGCCGGTCATTCAGTTTTTGAATTTTAGCTTTACCCTAACCCAGAATTCATAAAGCCGGGTGCGGAATGCCGGCTTCAGGCTTTTGGGTCTTGGGGCGTCTCCGCTGGGAAAGCCGCCTTGACAACGGCTTCATTCAATTCCTTGCGGTAGTAGTTACCGGCCAGAAGATTAGAGATCAACTTGGCATCATCCTTATGCAGGGACGATAGGAGTTGTTGTGCGATACCGCGCTTCGCACGCGGGCCAGTCGGGAACGTATCGTACATCCGACAGACTTGCTTCCACATGCTCTGGATAGATTCGATGCTGCCGCCCTTGGCTACACGCGAAGGCTGGAAGTCCACAGGACCGGCCTCATTGACCTGGCTGAAGACTCCCTTACAGAAGTATGCGACCACCAAGAAGTATTTAAGCTCAGGATACGCTTGGGCGTAACGCTGAACCGTTGCGACTCGTTCTTCAAACGATTCGGGTTGAGCACATAGCTCAATCAGTTCGCTCAGCTCAAGGTCTTTGCGCCGGAGCTTTGACCGCTCCCGGTCATTCAGATAACCGTTGAGGAAGGCGCTGGATGATCCACTCATTTTGCTTCCTTTGTGAAGTGTGAATGACATAGCAGCACCGCGCAGGAGTCTACGATGTCATCAATAGGCTTAGCCATCTCTTTGATGCCTAATAGTTCGTGTAGTTTACCTTCGGGGAACCGCTTGTAGAATTCCGCCACCATGGCATCCTTCTTGGAATTACCCTTCCCAGTGAAGTTCTTTTTGACTTGCGATGGGGTCGGAGTATCAAACTTGATCCCCTTGACGCTCATATACTGTTTCAACAGGCTAGTGTTCTCAGCGATGTTGAAGACGAGTCCGGACGTTGCACCCATGCTATAGCCTTCAATACAGGCTTCGCTTACCATTTGGGCAGCGAGAACCCCAGAGGCCCAACTACAAATGTTCCTGAACCGTTCCTCTTGAGTCGTGTACTCAGGGTGGTTCAGGATTTGCACGTTGTAGTGTTCACCAAATATCCCATGCAGCTTTGTCTTACGCGAATCGGCAAAGAAGTTGAAGAACTTCAGATTCTTGAAACAGAATTCGTTGCGCGTGTCATAGACGCAGATAGCTGGGCTGGTATAGCTGTAGTCAATACCGGCAATGTTCATATACTCTCCTTGTAGTATAAGAACTTAGCCAGGTCATTCCTCCGTGGGAGTGTCCTCAGCGGATTCACCGCCGCAGAATGGACAGATGTTCGGCGTTGCCTCATCCTCCGGGTCTACAAGAATGAGGGCAACTCGCTTGCAATCCTCACTCTTACATTTCATCTCATATTTGAGCAGAGCCATTATAGCTTTCCTTGCATAATTGCGACCTTGAAGGCTTGTAGATCACCAACGAAGTCTCCCTTGATGATCACCGGAAAAGAACGCGGAGCGGGCTTGCCGCGATGTTCCAGACCATTCTGTAGACCTTCAAGCGTATAGTCCTCATCAAGCTTGAGAACCGTGTAAGCCTTGCCCTTCAGCTTCGCCAGGGATTCCGCCTGGAGACACTGAGGACAATTCGGCTTGGAGTAGATTTCGATGATCTCGCCCATTATGACAACACGATCTTCTTCTCAGGCACGATGATGCCTTGTTGCTTCTGTTCCTGACGGCGGGCAAGAATCTCTTGCGCGAACATCAGCACATTTTCTTCCTTCTTTGCGTAGGCTGCTTCACCGACGATGAGCTCACCGGTGTTGCTATCCACTGCGAAGGGAGCGTCAAACACGATCTCACTGCCCAGCTTTGAGAACGCATATACCACATTCGGGGCATCCGCGTTAACGTGAACCAGAGCACGGGCATCTCCAAATTCCGGAACAAGGATCAGGAATGATGGAAATGGACCGTAGATCAGTTGACTTCCGTCCTCACGTGCTTCGACGGAACATTGGGCAGCCAGCTGCTCGCTGGCTCCCTTGAGAAGACCGAGAATCTTCTCAGTCTTGGCTTGCGCATTTGTTACATGCATGCTGTGCATTCTCCCTTTGCGGCGGAAATCCCCGCCTTGCTGTAGCAGTAATAGAGACTCGTGATGAACGGGTCTTTGAAGGCAATCTCATGAATCTCAGAGATGTAAGCCTCATCTTCGTTGGCATCGAAGAACAGGTTCAAGGATTGAGCCTGGTCGATGTATATAGCGCGAGCAGAAGCCATCTGGATAATCGCCTTCTGGTTGATCTCAAAGGCAGTGCGGAACACTTCCTTCTCATGATCAGACAGCCAATCGACTCCCTGAACCGATCCTTGCGAATCAGTTAGCTCTTGCATATGAGCCTTATCGTACACGCCCTTTGCCTTCATGATTTCCAGAAGTTGCGGATTTGCACGGTCGATCTCACCAGCCGCTGTCGTCTGTAGGTAGGTCATCGCCGGATCAGGGTTGATACCCTCGGAGATGCCGCCCATAATCAGAGCAGTTGACTTCGTCGGAGCGACAGCAATATTGTGAGTATTGCGAACGCCATGACCCTTACACCATTCAGGTTCGCCCCACCACACGGCCATATCGCTGGAAGCACGCTTGGCTTCTGAGCTGATATGAGCGAACAGTTCGTCATTGAACTGGAACGCTTCCAGGCTATCGAACGGCATCGAGTGAGCTTGCAGATACGTGTGGAACCCAGCAACGCCGAGACCAAGAGCACGACCCTTTTCAGTGAACCGAACAGCGTTTTCCAGACCGCGAATGTTCCGAGCCTTAGCCAGGAATTCAGACACGATACAATCCAGGAACACCGTCGCGTTGTAGACCGCGCTGGTATACTTCCATTCGTCATACTTAGCCGCATTCATCGAGCTCAAGACGCAAGTGAATGTATGCATCGCATCGCTGAACAGGGCGATTTCAGAGCACAGGTTACTCGCCTTGACGAATAGATCGTGTTCCTTGTAGCAGTCCGGACGGAGCGCGTTGACCTTGTCCTTGAAGAAGAAATAGCCCTTGCCGGTGATCATCTTCATCTGGAGCATCTCTTGATAGCGATCCAGATAATCCAGATTGCCGTCATCAAGACCGTTCACGAACTCATCCGTGATCACCCAACCGATGTTGGCATCATCAGGGTTGTTCTTGATGAACGCCAGAAGCTCATAGAAGTCGCCGTGCGTCGGTTCGATATATCCAGCCCAAGCGCCGCGTCGTGCAGTACCTTGAGCCACATCTCGCATCGACTGGACGTTGTCCTTGTAGACCGGGAGGACGCCTGAAGCCTTGCCACCGCGACTGATCTTGCTACCACGAGCACGAATGTCTCCGAGATAACCGGAAGTGCCGAAGCCTTCCTGGGTCAACACGCAAGTCTCTAGTTCGGCTGCTTTAAAGCCATAGATGGAGTCTTCGACATACTGTCCGGAGCACGAAATGGGGAGTCCACGAGAAGTGCCTGTGTTGGCGAGGACCGGAGTTGAAGGAGACAGCCAACCTTTCCAGAAGAGTTCAAAGAATAGCTCTTCCCAGTGGGATGGATTATCGGTGTGGGCCGCAGCAGTGCGGGCAATCCGTCGATATTGCTCATATGCGTTGTCAACTCCAAATAGATAGCGGTCCTTAAACATTTGGTAGCCGCCAGTTGAGTACCATACCGGGAGCTTTCCTTCAGCTTGAAGTCGCTTACGCTCCGCGCTCAACTCATCATACAAATTCTTCATAGCGACCTACCCTTCCACACGAACCCTGCTTTTTCCCAATTCCGATTATATTGATTACCAACGCCTGAAAAGAAGTCGTTGAATTGGAAGTCGTTAATACCCTTGTAGAACCATTCCGCAATGGGGTTGTACTTCACAACGAAAATCTTGTCAATGCCGATACGTTTCAGACATTCATTGATACGGCTCTTGACGAATTCCTTCATCTGATGAGCGGTGATACCTTCAACCGGACCCTTTTCAAAGATCATGTCGATGATACGGCACTCGTGCTCGTAAATCTTGAATGCGACTTCCCGAATCTTGTCCTCAAGCTGAAGCAAGTTGATGTCTTCGCCAGCGGCCAGCTTCTCAGCCAGGATCGTCTTGTACAGCCAAGCGCCTGCTTCGGCGTGGATGTTTTCGTCCCGGACGGAGAAGTTGATGCCACGAACAACGTTCATCAGCTTGTTCTTACCCTGAGACTGGAAGTGCTTCAGGTAAGCGAAGGACGAATACAGCACCGCCCCTTCGATCAAGCTAAATCCCGCTAGAGCCAGAAGCTCATCTTCATGGGAAAGAATCGAGTCAATGAATGTAATCCGGTCGAATAGGACAGGATCATCCACGTATGATGTGTAAAAGTGTTCGGTATTCAGGCCCAGTTCTTCGTTGATCTTGTTATAGAACGGAGCGTGAACGTTTAGCTCGAAAAATGCAAATGCATTTGCCATACGCTGAATCTCTGGGCGCGGGTAGCGTTTAGCGATGATGTCGCCCCAGTATTCCGTACCGACAAGCAATTCATACTTCGTGAACAGCTTTAACGTAGTAATGACCCCGTGCTTTTCAGTAGGGGTCATATTCACTAGAAGGTCTTGTTTATCCTTCTCAACCTTGATTTCGTCATGCAGCCAGAACACGTGGTTCTGCTTCTGGGCCATCTCAACGGCCGCAGGATAGTCGCTCAGCACATACGATTCAGTTGGTGTTTTAATTCTGAGAATCGTTGATTCACTCATTTGTCACGTTTAACCTTTCAAATCCAGGAACATCTATAGTCGTGAGGTATTTAGCCTAACGACTTTACATTCCCACCCATCTATCCATATTATATCCGAATTCGTAAGCAGGCGCTAACTTCCCGGCTAAGTATTCATACTACAGTATATGAAGGAAACTACATGGCACTACCAGTCATCCCTAAAAAGCATTTTGAAATCAAGTCCAAGTTCCTCCCGAAGGGGAAAGTGACGATGAGCCCTTTCACCGTTGGTCTGGAAGACCTGCTCATTCAAGTCAAGGATTCGGAGGAAGATGCAGAGAAGATGGCCGCTGTTAAGCAAGTCGTTCAAGGCTGCGTCGTCACCCCAGGTTTGGATATTGGACCGCTACCTCTGTTCTTGGTCGAAGAGATGTTCATCCGTCTCCGCCAAAACTCTGTCGGGGAAATCATCGAGCAGCAATACCAGTGTACCAATCTGGTTGAGAAGGAAGGCGTGGAGGCTCCATGCAACACGGTCATGCCCATCACCATCGATACCCGCGAATTCAAGATCAACGAACCCGAAGGGCACAAGAACGTCATCACGGTCGCAGACCCCATCGGTGTCAAGTTCCGCTATCCGAGCATCGACCTGTTTGAAGAAGTCGGGGCGGACACTGAGAACGAGATTGAGACTATCCTGACCTGCATCGAATCCATCTTTGATGCAGAGAACGTCTATCCGGCTCAGGATCACACTCGTGAGGAACTGCGAGACTTCTGGAAGCAACTCACCCTCCAACAGAAGAATGAAGTGTTTGAGAAGTTCTTCTACACGATGCCGCATCTCCACTACAAGAAGTCATTTATATGCAAGGGATGCGGCCATGAGCATGAAATCGAGTTCCGGAATCTCGCTCAGGTTTTTCAATAATCATTGGCGGTACGTTGATTGACCGCCTGGAGGTCCAGCACGTACTACAAAGAGATCATCATATGAGTCTCACGGAAATCAAGGACATGACTCCGTGGCAGCTTGACATCAAGTTACTTCTGATCCAGCGCGACCTTGAGGAACAGGCTGAACGTCTCAAGAAACAGAAGAGCCAGATGGATAACATGATCCACTAAATCATAAAGCAAAAAGCCCCTAGGAATCCTAGGGGCTTTTTCATTTCTCAACCTGAGACATCGAGGTTTGCATCTCAATAGTCTTGAAGGTGATAGGCATCTCTGCCTCTTTGTAGATAGCCCATCGCTCCAGCGCATGCTTCAGAGCGTAGTTCGGTTTGTCGTTGTAGCTGAAATTGTCTACCATGTCGTAAACATTCGCATCTCCCTTATCCGTGTGGAGTCGGAGAATCCGGCCAACGGCCTGGAGAATCTTAATGATCGACTTACTAGGATGAGCGAATACGAGGTTGCGCAGCTTTTTAATAGATAGCCCAGTCGAAACGCATCCGGACGTTCCTAGAACGATTACACCATCGTCCCGCTCAGCGATAGCCTTAATGGCAGCGCGCTCGTCCTTATTCACATCCCCGGTAATCACATACACGGTTTTTCCGTGCTTCATCCCCTCAAGAACCAGTCTGACGTTTTCAATATGTTCCAGACGGTCGAACATCACCAGGGTATTCCCCTTGACCGAAGCGGCCAGAGTAGCAATAACCTTGTTACGATGCTTGTGCCCGACTAGGAACTCAATCTCAGGCTGATACTTACATTCGCTGACATGGACCCGTTCCTCTTCAGGATAGTTCAACTGAAACATCTTGATGTAGACGTCAGTTGCCCGTCCCGCGTCGATTAGCTGACGAGTCGTGACGACCCGCTTGATCGGACCAAAGAGACTCATCACAAGAATCGGGTGAATCTTCTCAGCCTTGAGCGTACCCGTCATCCCCACACGCTGATAGGCGTTCGTGGCGTGATTCATGATCGTGGTGATCGACTTCCCGGAAGCCAGGTGGGTCTCATCGTTGATGATCCGCCCGAACTGCTTGAAGTATTCCTCATCCTCTTCATAGATAGATTGCCACGTTGAGATGTAGACCATCTTGTTGGCATTCTTCGGTTTCCCTTCCATGATAGTGTGAACGTTGCTGACAACGTCCCAGCCGTTCGCTGAAGAGTAATCCTTGAAGTCTGAGTACATCTGATCCACGAGCATCTGTGACGGGACAAGAATCAAAATCTTCTTCCCATCGTCATTGCTCAGCATCTCATAGTACCGAGTCAGCATGTAGGCGATCAGAGACTTGCCGGCAGACGTAGCCGCTAGCACGACCATCCGACTGAACTTGATCCCCAGGTAGATCGCCTCCATCTGGTAGTCATACGGATCAATCGGCATCCCAGCCGTCCGCAGGTCCAGAGTCTTAACCCAATCTGCTAGCTCCTGACGGGTCACCTTTGTGATATCTTCCTTGAAAGCCGAGTCTAGCTCATAGGTCCAGCCGTTGGCCTTACAGAGTTCAAGCATCATCTGTAGACAGCCGTATGGCAATAGGTTTCCGCGCAGCTTGAACAGCTTCACTTCCCCGTTCCATTTAGTCCACTTGTTCTTCACAAAGCCAGGTTCGTGATAGGTAAAGTGTTCATAGACGGTTTTCCGAATCCCATCATCCTCCGTGTAGATTCGGATGAACGAGGCGTTGGCCCGTTCGATTTGCACGTCACTCATTATTATTCCTTGTGTGTGACGCTATGCTGGAAATCAGCTCATAGCGCCCTTTTTAGTTTTCGTAGTACCTAGACCCTGGACGGCCACTGCATCACCCAGAGCCATGGCGTATGCGCTCAGTAGACCCCTTGAGTTGAGACCGGCTTTAATCGCGTCCTTCAGGATCGGGATGGCGGTCTCAGGATGGCGCTCAACGTTCTTCGCAGTTTTGCGGTCGTAGTAGATGCTGAAGAAGTCCACCAGGCGTTGCTTCACATCATCATTTTTCATCGTCATCTCATTAAACTCCTATATGTAAAAGGATTTAGTTAGGGTATACTCGCTGGTTCTAAGTACATATCCTAGGTTGGTCGGTAGATAAGACGACAGCGGCCTAGGATTTTCCCATGGCTACTGTGTTTCGATCCAGCCATAAACCCGCAACCTAGGCCCTCGTGGGCCGGTATGACTCTGGGTGATCGACAGACCTGCTAATTTAGGTCTGCGCAAGAGAGTGTAACTGTCAAGGGGGAATAGTCCATCCCTTGAACCTGAGTCGGCTCCGTATGAGTGACTGAGGGAGAGCGGTTCAGGGTCTATCCTTCGGGATGGACCCTGGGCCACCTTTTCCCTTTCATCCCACCCCTGAGGAAGTAAGTCAGAATAATGATTAGCCTTGTTACATACTATGAGCTATAATCGCTGCTGTTAACCCACATATAAGGAAGTATGAAGCGTTTCACTGATAAATTCAACGGGGTGTTCGTGAACATCATCGCTGACCCCAGAGTCGTCCTGTTCAACGTCGATGAAGTTGCTCAGGCAATCGGATACTCCAAGACCAGCGCGGTCGAATACCACATCAAGCGCCGTATCAAGGTTGTGTCTGGCGAGAAGTTTGTTGACCTCAAGGCTCTGAACTCTCTGGCAAAGAAAGCCACCCGTACACCGGCCGCAAAGGAATTCGCATCCTGGGCAAAGACGATTCAAGACCGTGAGCTGGCTCGTCAACAAGCCGCAGAGCATATCGCCAAACAACCGAAGCCTCCGCATCAAGCTTGGCCGTTCCCGAAGGGTTACACGCCTGAAGGCACCGACTTCACCCTTGGCGATGCAGCCGGTCTCATCGGGATGGAAACCTCAAGTCTGAGGGATTGGTTGTTTGCTGAAGGCTACGCTGATATGTATCCGAGCAACGGCAATCTGAAGCTGACGAAGTGGTTCAAGACTCAGGGCTATGGAAAGCTCCCGAAGGCTGCGAGCGGTGCGGCGTCGAACACTCCGCGCATCACCAAGACTGGTATCGAGTTTATCAAGAACCGTCTTGCCTCACAACGTGAAAGCAACGTCCTCTCGTTCGCTCTGACGAAGTCGGTTGAAGCAAAGCGCCTGGAGACGGGCATCGAGAAGCTGATCAAGGAGCGATTCTCCAAGTTTGAGATCGGGCATGTCTACACGAAGGTGCTGGACTCGGTGAAGAACTACGAAATTGACGAGGATGATCTGCTGCGAATCGTCAAGGGCATCATCGCAGAAGTCAAATTGAAGGAAGTAAATGGAACCAACTAAGGATTCGACCTACGAAGAAATTGAGAAGTACGTCGAAGAACAACTGGCGATTGACGGCAATGAACTGGATTCGGAAGCGATCCGCAACAGCCGAATCTTCACCAAGCTGAACCGCATCTACGTGTTGCGTGGCCGTCGCCTCTCGGAACTGAACACCCAGCTTGACCGTCTCGAACATAAGCGGAAACGCTACTATGGCGGGAAGGAAACAGCTGAGACCTACAAGAATGAACCCCTCACGGAGGCCATCTTGAAGAGCGACATCGACAGCTACATGAACATTGACCCGATTATCGTTGAGATGAGGAATCTGGTCAAGGAAGAGGATCGCATCGTCAAGTTCATTGAAGAGGCGAAGGGCATGCTGCGCTGGCGCGGTAATGATATCAAAAACGCGATTGAATATCGCAAACTCATGATGGGGATGTAATTGGACACTGACAGTATGATTGACTTCGTGTTGAAGTCGCTCGGATACGGTAGCTTGGATCAGTTCGTCGATGATACGATGGAAGAGATTGAGGAAGAGCGCAGTTGGTTCGAGCATGCGGTCAGGTTGGCGAATCGCGACCAGATCAAGAAGTTCAACAAGCGCAAGAAGCAACGCCGCGCATATTGCGGGGGTCGTAAGTGACCTTTCGTGAACCTGAACGTACATTGTTCGGTGGTCGTGGTGGTAGGAATGGTCGCCTGATCATTCTCCGGGGCTGTCCAGGCTCCGGCAAGACTACCATGGCCAAGACTCTTTGGACTCAGTACGGTGAGAAACTCGTCCGCATCGAAGCTGACATGTACTTTGAGCGCAATCGTCTGGGCTACGACTTCCAGCTTGAGGAACTCCAGCGGGCTCACCGTTGGTGTCTGAACACTGCGAAGATCATGCTCAATACTCGTGGCCTTGTCTGCGTCTCCAACACTTTCACCAAGTGGGGTGAGATGAACCGGGTCCGCCGGTATTTGAGAACCGCGACTGGTGGGCCAACGGAACCACGGTCTGCTCGAGGTCCTCCAACCATCTCCGGAAGCATTTGCCTGCCGGTCCCGGAAACACCGAGGAGCACGACAATTTCACCGGCGTCTATACCCGCCTTGGTCAGGGCAGCCAGGGGCGGCGGGTGGATGTATGAATCTGCATCGACGATGTGACAACCGCCCTCAAGGGCGGGTTAGTTGTCTGGGCGCCCTTTCTCTTCTCATTCCCAGGGGCGGGGTTCAAGTTCGCGGGATCAAAGCCCGACCGTCCATTCGTGCAGCCCGCGTCATGCGCGCGTTCTGAGTGACTCATACCAAGTAGCGAGGGCAGTCCGGTGACAACTACCTGCAATCCGAGAAGGAGCGGAATCCTGTGACGATCGAACATCCGCAAACGAAGGCGACAGGTCACCGAGATGCAGAAAGACCGAGACCGATCTCCTTCAAGAAGTCAACTGCCCAAGATCTGGCGTTGTCGCTGTACAGGGGAGATCGTCACCCGCAGCTTTGTGACGCCGAGACCCGGGTCAGTACGCGAGACCTGTAACACCCCGCACTGAACCCCACTGTCCACCAATTCGGAGAACCCGCCCAGGGCAGCCTCGGGCCAACGATCGAAGGAGTAGGCATGACCAACGCAGCAACAGCAGACCAGTACATCGGCC
>Ga0163162_10005018_pt1 | contig 12747 bp, 14 predicted proteins | sample S55metaG_FD_115310 | JGI IMG/M metagenome (GOLD analysis project Ga0163162, IMG submission 115310) | Switchgrass rhizosphere microbial communities from Kellogg Biological Station, Michigan, USA - S5-5 metaG | ecosystem: Host-associated > Plants > Roots > Rhizosphere > Soil | place: USA...
ATCTGGCGGTTGGTGTTGCTTTCCGCGACGTTGTCGAGATCGATCAGCGTGATATGCCCGACCGCGCTGCGCGCGAGCGCCTCCGCGGCCCACGAGCCGACCCCGCCGATGCCGATCACCGCAACGTGCGCCCGCTCGAACGCCGCGAGCGCGGGCGCGCCGTACAGGCGCGCGATGCCTCCGAAGCGTCGTGCGCGATCGGCGGCTTCATGCTCCGGCGCGCTTTGGGCGGGGTTAAAATCATTACTGGATGTGGCGGTCATGTCGGGTCGGGGAGCAGGCTGTTCACGCGTCGTACGAACGCAATCGAGGGCAGGCCGCAATCGGTCGCAGCCTGTCGATCGGCGTTGATCGGTGTTGACCAATCGCGACGATAGACAGCATTGTCTGCAAGATTTCGCTGAATTGCGTATTCTGCCTTAACAGAACAAGTAAGGCTTACAGCGGGATAACACGCGGCACGCAGGCACACGAACTGCGCTTGATTCGTTGTATTGCGTCGGCGCACGAAATGCAGAGCTTGGCTATACTGGCGCGACTGTAGCGTTTGCATAAAAATGACGACACTTGCCAACCTTCGTAGAAGCTATTCCCTCGGATCGCTCGATCAAGCCGATGTCGACCCCGATCCGGTTCGCCAGTTTCAGACGTGGTTTGCGCAAGCGCTCGATGCAAAACTGCCCGAACCGAATGCAATGACGCTTGCGACGGTCGACGAACGGGGCCGCCCCTCGGCGCGCATCGTTCTGATCAAGGGCGTCGACGAACGAGGCTTCGTGTTCTTCACGAACTACGAAAGCCGCAAGGGTCGCGAACTCGCAGGCAATCCGGCCGCGAGCCTGCTGTTCTACTGGATTGAACTCGAGCGCCAGGTGCGCATCGAGGGCTCCGTCGTCACGACGAGCGCCGATGAAAGCGACGCCTACTACGCGTCGCGGCCGCTCGAATCGCGCATCGGCGCGTGGGCGTCGGAGCAAAGCCAGGTGCTGGAAAGCCGCGCGGTGCTCGAAGCCCGCGAGCGCGAACTGATCGCGCAATACGGCGACAACCCGCCGCGCCCGCCGCACTGGGGCGGCTACCGGCTGGTTCCCGACACCATCGAATTCTGGCAAGGCCGGCCTTCACGGCTGCACGACCGCATCGTGTACACGCGCGAAGACGCGGGCGGCGAGTGGCGCATCGTCCGGCTCGCGCCGTAACGACGCACTCGCCGCCGCTTTTTGCGCGGACCAGAACGGCTCATCGGCCCGGGGCGGCATGCCTTTGCCCGGGGCGAGTGACGCCTATGGCGAGCGCGAAGCGTTGACACGCAGTACCGCAGGACGAACTTGGAGATGCGAGCCTTCCCTTAATTTCATCTAAGCGCGGAGAAACAAGCATGTTCTGGGAGAAGAAGCTGACGCAGTGGGTGCAGGACGTTCGGAATCGGGCAAACATTCCGGCGCGTCTGGTGTTGTGGGATGGTCAGCAGCACGACTTCGGCATCTTTGCCGCACCGCAGGTCACGCTGCACGTGAAGAGCGCGACGGCCCTGCCCTATCTGCTCGAACCCAGTCTCGACAACCTCGGTGAAGCCTATGTGAAGGGCAAGATAGACATCGAGGGCAAGCTGTCGGACATCATCAACATCAGCTACACGCTCGCGAAAAGCACCGTCACCAGCGCGAGCAAGCTCGCCCGTGTGCGACGCTACTTCACTCATACGAAGTCGTCGGACAGGAAGGCCATCCAGTATCACTACGACGTCTCGAACGAGTTCTACCGGCTCTGGCTGGACAAGAACATGGTCTATTCGTGCGCCTACTTCGAGAACGGCGACGAAGACATCGATACGGCGCAGTTGAAGAAGATCGACCACATCCTCACGAAAATCCAGCTGCAGCCCGGCCAGCGGCTGCTCGACATCGGCTGCGGCTGGGGCGCGCTCGTGATCCGCGCGGCGCAGAAGTTCGGCGCGAAGTGCGTGGGCGTGACGCTGTCGCAGAATCAGTTCGACCTTGCCACGCAGCGCGTGAAGGAGGCCGGACTCGAGGATCGCATCGAGATCCGTCTGCAGGATTACCGCGACGTGAAAGGCCAGTTCGACCGCATCACGAGCGTCGGCATGTTCGAGCACGTCGGCCGCAAGAACCTGCCCGAGTATTTCAGCAAGGTCCGCGATCTGCTCGCCGACGACGGCATCGCGATGAATCACGGCATCACGTCGACCGATTCCGACAGCGGCGAAACGGCGCTCGGCGGCGGCGAGTTCATCGACCGTTACGTGTTCCCCGACGGCGAGCTGCCGCATATCGGCCTCGCGCTCGAGTCGCTGCAGCGCGGCGGGCTGGAAGCCGTGGACATCGAGAGCCTGCGCCGCCACTACGCGCGCACGCTCGACATCTGGGCCGAGAACTTCGAAGCGAAGGCCGACGAGGCGAAGAAGCTCGTCGACGACGAAAAATTCCGCATCTGGCGCGTGTATCTCGCGGGCTGTGCGTACGCGTTCGAAAACGACGACGTGTCGATCTACCAGATCGTCTGCCGCAAGGCGGGACGCAGCGCGCAGACCCTGCCGTGGTCGCGCCGCTACATGTACGAGAAGGCGCTCTGAGCGGGGCGGCTGACGCGCCCGGCGCCGGCGAGGACGCCGGGCAGGTCGATCTGTTCGGCGCGCCGCCGCCTATTGGCGCGCCGCCGGTTGGCGCGCCGCCGAAGTCCGTAACGGCGAAACCGGCGCCGCGCAAGCCGCGCGGCGTGCTGCCCGCGCCCGCCACCCCCGAACTCGACGCGCTCGCCGCGAAGCTGCCCGCAGCCGTGCACCTCGGCACGTCGACGTGGTCGTTTCCCGGCTGGCGCGACATCGTCTACGGCGACGACTACTCCAGCGCGAAACTCTCCCGCGACGGCCTTGCCGCCTACGGCGCGCATCCGCTCCTGCGCAGCGTGTCGATCGACCGGTCGTTCTACGCGCCGCTTTCGATCGCCGAATACGCACGCTACGCCCAGCAGGTCCCCGATCACTTCCGCTTTATCGTGAAGGCGCCCGCGTCCGTCACCGACGCCGTGCTGCGCGGCGAGCGCGGCGCGCCCGCTGGCGAGAACCCGGCGTTCCTGAACGCGCAGATCGCCATCGACGAGTTCGTGCGGCCATGCATCGGCGGGCTCGGCGCGAAGGCCGGCGCGCTCGTGTTCCAGTTTTCGCCGCTGCCCGATGCGATGATCGTCGAACCTGCGCTTTTCATCGACCGCCTCGCGGCATTCCTGAATGCGCTGCCGCCGCTCGAGGGCGACGCGTGCTACGCGGTCGAACTGAGGGACGCGACGATGCTCACGCCGCGCTTCATTCGCGCGCTGCGCGACGCGAAGGTGCGCTATTGCGTCGGCATCCATGCGCGCATGCCCGAGACATGGCGTCAGGCGAAAGCGCTCGCGCTGCTGGATGAGAACGCGGCGGGGCCGCTCGTCGTGCGCTGGAGCCTGCACAGCGGCTTCCGCTACGAACAGGCGAAGGCGAAGTACGAACCGTTCGACAAGCTCGTCGACGAAGACCCCGACACGCGCCGGGCGCTCGCGGAACTCGCGGCGCGCTACGTCTTCGCGGGCCAGCCGGTGGTGATCGCAGTGAACAACAAGGCGGAAGGCTCCGCCCCGCTCACGTGCTTCGAACTGGCGCGCGAGATCGCGCTCGCGTGCGCGCAGGAACGCGGCGAATGAAGGACGGCGCCAGCGCCGCTCGCTGCCGGAACCTCAACGCTTGAGCCGGTGCGCGAACTTCTGGCGGAACTTCGCCACCTTCGGCGCCACCACGAACGCGCAGTAGCCCTGGTCCGGATGCTGCGCGAAATAGTTCTGGTGATACCCCTCGGCTGGATAGTAGTCGCGGTTGAGCGACGTCACTTCGGTGACGATCCTGCCGTCGTAGATGCCGTCGCGCTGAAGCTGGTCGAGCACGTCGAGCGCGATCGCGCGCTGTTCGTCCGAATGCGTGAACACGGCCGACCGGTACTGCGTGCCGACATCGTTGCCCTGGCGGTTGAGCTGCGTCGGATCGTGCGTGGCGAAGAAAATCTCCAGAATCTCGCGATAGCCGATCACCGAAGGATCGAATTCCACCCTGACCACTTCCGCGTGGCCGGTGTCGCCGTCGCAGACCTGCTCGTAGGACGGATGCGCCACCTCGCCGCCGGCATAGCCCGATTCCACCGACAGCACGCCTTCGACACCCAGAAACACGGCCTCGGTGCACCAGAAACAGCCGCCGCCCAGCGTCGCGGTCTCGCGCCCGGGCTGTTGGGTCTGCTGCGTCATGCTCGCTCCTTGTCGGTTTCCGGATGATTCCCGGTGGATTGCACACGGACTCCGCAGGTGGGTGCGCTCACACTGTCCGTCAACCCGGCGAGCTTACTGTTTTTTGAAAAGCCCCGCCTGTATCGCGGGCTTCGCCGGCCGCGTCCGGCGCGATTCCGCTAGAATCGAGGCAATTCGCTCATCTTATAAATGACTTCAGCACAGTCCTTCCGACTCATGCGCGACGCGCGGCCGGTTGCACACGAAACACTAGCCCGATGAAACGCGCCAAGACCCCGAATTTCGACCACGTGGCTTTTCGCGGCGCACTGAGCCAGTTCGCCACGGGCGTGACCGTCATCACGACGCGCGCTCCGTCCGGCCAGCTGATCGGCATCACCGCGAGTTCGTTCAATTCCGTCTCGCTCGATCCGCCGCTCGTGCTGTGGAGCCTCGCGACCAAATCGGCGTCGATGCCGGTGTTCCAGTCGAACAGCCACTACGTGGTGAATGTGCTCGCCGCGTCGCAGATCGAGCTCTGCAAGCGTTTCGCGACCGTGAAGGGCGACCGCTTCGCCGGCGTCTCGCACGCGGAGGGCGACACCGGCATGCCGGTGCTGAACGGCGCGCTCGCGTGGTTCGAATGCCACAACCGCAGCCGCTACGAGGAAGGCGACCACGTGATTTTCGTGGGCGAAGTGGAGCGCTGCGGGGTGCACGAGGACGCAACGAGGATTTCCCCGCTCGTCTTCCAGGCGGGGGATTTCCACACGCTGCTGTCGATCGGGTAAGCCCGCCTACGCCGCCGGTCCGCGGGGCGACGGCTGCTCGATCAGCGCGACGGGCACGCCGGCTTCGTCCTTCATTGTCTGAAGAACGATGTTCGAGCGGATGTCGATCACACCCGGCGCCTTGTACAGCTTGCTCAGGATGAAGTCCGAATAGTGCTTCAGGTTGTGCGCGAGCACCCGCAGCACGTAATGCGTGTCGCCCGTCACGACGAACGCGCCCACCACCTCCGGCCACTCCCGCACCGCCGCCGCGAACGTTTCGTGCCAGTTTTCCTGGTCGTTTCGCATGGAAACGTGCACGAACGCCTCCAGTTCGATGCCGAGCCGCTCCCGGTCGAGACACGCGCGATAGCGCGCGATCACACCCTCTTCTTCCAGCAGCCGCATCCGGCGCAGACAAGCCGAAGGCGACAGCGAAATGCGCTCCGCCAGATCCAGGTTGCTGATCCTTCCGTCTTCCTGCAGTACCGCCAAAATACGGCAATCCGTTGCATCGAGCGTGAACCCAGTCATTTTTTAGTCTCCCTGGCCCGTTTCATCGAATTATGTTCTAAGACGCGGTGTTTTGGGTGGTTATTTCGCAATCACTTTTCAGGCTGTCGCGACTATGATTTGACGCATATCCACGCACTCTGCTAGGCGTCGCCGATGACTACTCTCTGGGACATTTCCCCGCCCATCCACCCCGAAACGCCCGTCTGGCCCGGCGACACGCCCGTTGGCATCGAGCGGGTCTGGCGCATGGAGGCCGGTTCGCCCGTGAACGTCGCGCGCATCACGCTTTCGCCGCACACCGGCGCGCACGCCGACGCCCCGCTGCATTACGACGCCGAAGGGGCGCCAATCGGCGAAGTCGCGCTCGACACCTATCTCGGCCGGTGCCGGGTGATCGATTGCATCGGCGCGGCTCCGGCCGTGACGCCCGGGCACGTGGCCGGACATCTCGCCGACGCCCCGCCGCGCGTGCTGCTGCGCACCTATGCGCGCGCGCCGCTCGATGCATGGGACCCCCATTTCTGCGCCGTGGCGCCGGAAACCGTCGATCTGCTCGCAAAAAGCGGCGTGCGGCTGATCGGCATCGACACGCCGTCGCTCGACCCGCAGGAATCGAAGACGATGGACGCCCACCAGCGCATCCGCGCGCATCGCATGGCGATTCTCGAAGGACTCGTGCTCGACGCGATCGCGCCCGGCGACTACGAGCTGATCGCGCTGCCGCTCAGGCTCGCGACGCTCGACGCCAGTCCCGTGCGCGCCGTATTGCGCCCTCTTTCCTGATTTTTCTCTACTTAACCGGACATTTCGATGAATCATCGTGACGATGCTGTGGCGCTCGACCGCGAGGACCCGCTTCGCTCGCTGCGCGACCAGTTCGCGCTCGCGCCCGGCGTGATCTACCTCGACGGCAACTCCCTCGGCGTGCCGCCCAAAGCCGCCGCGGCGCGTGCCGCGGCCGTGATCGGCGGCGAATGGGGCGAGGGCCTCATCCGCAGCTGGAACACGGCGGGTTGGTTCGCGTTGCCCAAGCGCCTCGGCAACAAGCTCGCGCCGCTCGTCGGCGCGGGCGAGGACGAAGTCGTCGTCACCGACACCATATCGACCAATCTTTTCAAGATCCTGTCGGCAGCGCTGCGCATGGCGAACGCGCGCGACCCGCAACGCCGCGTGATCGTCTCCGAGCGCTCGAATTTTCCGACCGACCTCTACATCGCGCAGGGTCTGATCGAGCAGCTCGATCGCGGCTACGAGCTGCGCCTCGTCGACGATCCGACCGAACTCGCCATCGCGATCGACGCAAACACCGCCGTCGCGATGATCACGCACGTGAACTACCGCACGGGCTACATGCACGACATGGCAGCCGTGACCGACCTGATCCACCGCGCGGGCGCGCTCGCCGTCTGGGATCTGGCGCATTCGGCGGGCGCGGTGCCGGTCGATCTGAACGGCGTCGGCGCGGACTACGCGGTCGGCTGCACATACAAGTATCTGAACGGCGGCCCCGGCTCGCCAGCGTTCGTCTGGGTGCCGAAGCGCCATCAGAACGCGTTTTCGCAGCCGCTTTCCGGCTGGTGGGGACACAAGAAGCCCTTCGACATGAACCCGGCCTACCAGCCGGACGAAGGCATCGGGCGATTCCTGTGCGGCACGCAGCCGGTCGTTTCGATGGCGCTCGTCGAATGCGGGCTCGACGTTTTCCTGCAAACCGACATGGCGGCGCTCAGGCGCAAGTCGCTCGCGCTCTCCGACCTTTTCATCAAGCTCGTTGAAACGCGCTGCGGCAAGTTCCCGCTGCAGCTCGTGACGCCGCGCGAGCACGCGCAGCGCGGCTCGCAGGCGAGTTTCGCCCATCCGAACGGCTACGAAGTGATGCAGGCGCTGATCGCGCGCGGCGTGATCGGCGATTATCGCGAGCCGCACGTGCTGCGCTTCGGCTTCACACCGCTCTATACGCGTTTCGCCGATGTGTGGGACGCCGTGGAAATCCTGCGCGACGTGCTGGAAAGCGAAGCGTGGCGTGCGCCCGAATTCGCCGAGCGCGGTGCCGTAACCTGAGAGACAACGACATGACAAGAACCACTTCCGGCTGCCCGATGGGGTACGCAGCCACCGCAGGATCGCCCAAGGACGAAAGCGGGAACAAGCCCCCTGCCGAGCAGGGCAAGGAAGGCTGGCACGACGCACAGCTCGATTTCTCGGAATCGATGAGCTACGGCGATTATTTGTCGCTCGACTCGATCCTGTCGGCGCAGCATCCGCTTTCGCCCGACCACAACGAGATGCTCTTCATCGTCCAGCATCAGACAAGCGAACTCTGGATGAAGCTCGCCCTCTACGAACTGCGCGCGGCGCTCGCGGCCGTGCATCGCGACGACCTGCAGCCCGCGTTCAAGATGCTCGCGCGGGTGTCACGGATTTTCGAGCAGCTGGTGCAGGCGTGGAACGTCCTCTCGACGATGACGCCGTCCGAATACACGGCAATGCGCCCCTATCTGGGGGCATCGTCGGGCTTCCAGTCGCATCAGTACCGGCAGATCGAATTCGTGCTCGGCAACAAGAACGAGCAGATGCTCAAGCCTTACGCACACCGGCCGGCGATTCTCGCCGAAGTGCAGGCGACACTCGAAGCGCCCTCGTTCTACGACGAGGTGATCCGCCTGCTGGCGAAGCGCGGCTTTCCGATCGCGCCCGCGCGCCTGAACCGCGACTGGACGCAGCCGACGGAGCACGATCCCTCGGTGGAGGCGGCGTGGCTCACGGTGTATCGCGAGCCGTCGAAGCACTGGGAGCTTTACGAGATGGCGGAGGAACTCGTCGATCTGGAAGACGCATTTCGCCAGTGGCGGTTTCGCCATGTGACGACCGTCGAGCGGATCATCGGCTTCAAGCAGGGAACCGGCGGGACGAACGGCGCGCCGTATCTGCGCAAGATGCTCGATGTCGTGCTCTTCCCCGAGCTTTGGCACGTGCGCACGGTGCTGTGAGCAACAGGCGCGGCGCGCGCTACGCGAGCCGCGCCGCCAGCGCCCTCAGCTTCGGCCCGATCACCTGACGAAAGAAATCCTCCCCCATCGACGACGCCGGCCCGCTGCTGCTCAGCACGAGCCACCGCCCGTTGCGGACATCCCGGAACGGCGCGGCGATCGCGTTGACGTCGTCGTGCCAGTCGCGAAACGAATAGCAGCAGCCGTCGCGGGCGAAATCCTTCACCGCCTCCCCGGCCGCCCTCACCAGCGCGGGGGCGTCTTCTCCGGCCGCTTCGGCCAATTTCGCCAGTTCCGCCAGGAGCGCTGCGCGCGCCGCCGGCTCCTGAACCGCGAGGTACGCGCGGCCCATCGAACTCGTCAGCATCGACAGACGCGATCCGGGCGCAAGGCCGAGCGTCAGCGCCGTCTCGCTGCGGATGGTTTCCAGATAGATCATGTCGAACCCGTCGCGGCAGCCGAGCGACACCGCCGCCCCGATCTCGCGCGCGAGTTCGCGCATGTGCGGCCGCGCAAGCTCCAGCGTGTCGGCACCCGCCAGCAGCGCGAATCCGAGCGACAGCACGCCGGTATCGAGCGCGTACTTGCCCGCGGCTTCGTCGAAGCGCAGGTAGCCGAGCGTGGTGAGCGTGTAGGCGAGGCGGTTGACCGTCGCCTTCGGCAGGCCGGTGCGCTCGACGAAATCGCGGTTGCCGAGCAGGACCTCGCCCGGCCGGAACGCGCGCAAAAGCTCCAGCCCGCGCGCCAGCGCGACGACGAACTTGCGCTCGTCGAGCCCCTCCGACGATGCGAAATTACGGATGGAAGTCGTCGACATCGAGTGCTACACTCCACGTTGATTTGCAAAACATTGTTCTGCATAGCGGAACTGAAGTCAAGCAGAGTTGCGCCGATCGTCTGGAAAGCGGCGCTTGTCGATGAAATCAGGAGAAAGCACATGGCCGACGCCGCCCGATTCAACTGGGAAGATCCGCTGCTGCTCGACCAGCAGTTGACCGACGAAGAACGCATGATCCGCGACGCTGCCCGCGCTTACGCGCAGGACAAGCTCGCGCCGCGCGTGCTCGCCGCCTTCCGCGAGGAAAAGACCGATCCGGCGATCTTCCGCGAAATGGGCGAACTCGGGCTGCTCGGCCCGACGATCCCCGAGCAGTACGGCGGACCCGGTCTCAACTACGTGAGCTACGGCCTGATCGCGCGCGAGGTGGAGCGGGTGGATTCGGGATACCGCTCGATGATGTCGGTGCAGTCGTCGCTCGTGATGGTGCCGATCAACGCCTTCGGCACCGACGCGCAGAAGGAAAAATATCTGCCAAAGCTCGCGACGGGCGAATGGATCGGCTGCTTCGGCCTGACCGAGCCGAACGCCGGCTCCGACCCGGCCAGCATGACCACGCGCGCGAAGAAGGTGAACGGCGGCTATTCGCTGTCGGGATCGAAGATGTGGATCTCGAATTCGCCGATCGCGGACGTGTTCGTCGTCTGGGCGAAGCTCGAAGAGGATGGCCGCGACGACATCCGCGGCTTCATTCTGGAGAAGGGCTGGAAGGGGCTGTCGGCGCCCGCGATTCACGGCAAGGTCGGCTTGCGTGCGTCGATCACCGGCGAAATCGTGATGGACGAAGTGTTCGTGCCCGAAGACAACCTGATGCCGAACGTGCGCGGCCTGAAAGGCCCGTTCACGTGCCTCAACTCGGCGCGCTACGGCATCGCGTGGGGCGCGCTCGGCGCGGCCGAGGCGTGCTGGCACACGGCTCGCCAGTACACGCTCGATCGCAAGCAGTTCGGCCGGCCGCTCGCCGCCAACCAGCTGGTTCAGAAGAAACTCGCCGACATGCAGACCGAAATCACGCTCGGCCTGCAGGGCGTGCTGAGGCTCGGCCGCATGAAGGACGAAGGTACGGCGGCCGTCGAGATCACCTCGATCATGAAGCGCAATTCGTGCGGCAAGGCGCTCGATATCGCCCGGCTCGCCCGCGACATGCTGGGCGGCAACGGCATTTCCGATGAATTCGGCGTCGCGCGGCATCTGGTGAATCTGGAAGTGGTGAATACGTACGAAGGCACGCACGACATTCATGCGCTGATTCTGGGCCGCGCGCAGACCGGTATTCAGGCGTTTTTCTGACCGTCGCGGCGTCCTCTCGAAAAAGCCAACGCGTTGTTTGCGTTGGCTTTTTCTTTGGGCGGCAGGTTTGCGCGCCGGTGAGCGGCGGCGCTCGTGCTCCGATCCTTCCCGCTTCCCGGTTGTAATTTTTCGGACACGCACCTGAAACTTTTACGGGCCAGATCGTCTCCATTCTCAACGTGTGCACGCCGGAACCCCCACACCGGCGACGCAGCGGGAACAAAACGTGCGCACCGAGCCTTTCGAAGGCGTCCATGGGCGCTCGTCAGCGACCGCATCTTTGGTTACGATTCGCGTAGCCTTACCGATTGGAGTCATCAATGTCAGAAATCAACAAGGAGCGATTCATGTCGGATATCAAAACCGTTCTCTCCGATGCGGAAGACCTGCTGAAGCAGGCCGCCAGCGCCACCGGCGAGCGTGCATCCGAGCTGCGCGAGACCGCTCTGACCCGGTTGAAGCAAGCGAAGGAAAAAGCCGCGGACGCACAGGTGGTGGTCGTGGAAAGGGGCAAGAAAGCAGCGCGCGCAACCGACGACTACGTGCACGAACATCCGTGGGCGTCGATCGGCATCGCGGCGGGCGTCGGCGTGCTGATCGGCTTGCTGATCAACCGCCGCTGACAAGGCCCGCAGTGGCCCGCTGATTGCTGGAGCCGTTATCAGACGCTGTTGTCACCAGTTGCTGCCAACGGCTCCGGACGGCGAGCGCGTGACGCGCTCGCCGTCCGAATCGTTCACGCCGGCCGGCTCCGCTCTCGGACCGGCCGGAACCATGCAGCGCCACCGCCACCCAACGCCACCAACGCGCTCCCGAGCCCAAGCCATGACGACTGAACGGCAATCGCAGCAATCGCCCCCCGGACCGTTGCGCCGAATCCTGAGCTCCGCCTTCTCGATCTTCGAGACGCGGCTGGAGCTGATCGGCATCGAGTTGCAGGAAGAGAAGGACCGCCTGATCGCGGTGCTGTTCCTGGGTCTCGCGGCCATGATGCTGTCGATGATGGCGCTCATCACGCTGACGGTTCTGATCGCCATATTTTTCTGGGATACGTACCGCTGGCAGTCGCTCGCGGGAATTACCGTCGCCTATGCGCTGGTCGCGGCCTTTTGCGGATTGCGCGCGCGCAGCGGCCTGCGCGATGCGCCGAACATGTTCGACGAGACGCTCTCCGAGTTTCGCAAGGATCGCAATACGTTTCGCTAAGCATTTCCCTGAACGTTTCGCCGAGTTTCCCGGGTAAGGGCCGAGGGCCGAGCCGGGAAACTGCGCCGGGAAGCCGCCCTTCCCTCACCACCGCCGACATCCAACGAGTCGCCCGACCATGAGCCAAAACGACGACACCTTCAAGGCACAGAAGCGAACGCAGGCCCACAAGCTCAGCACGCCGCACATGCGCGCCCTGAGGAAGGAACTGCTGATCGCGCGTGCGGACGTCGAGCGCATGGAACTCGCGCAGGCGAGCGCCGATCTGCGTCACTCCGTCAAGAATTTCAGCGTTCTCAAGTTTCTCGTGCCCGGCCGCTCGGGCAAGGGCTGGGGCAAACGCGCGGCGGCTGGCAGCGGCATTGGCGGCATGTTGAGCGGACTGCTCGGCGGCGGTAACCTCACCGGTCTGCTCAAGCAGTATCCGGTACTGAGTTCGCTTGCTTCCCTCATCCTCACAAAACCGGTACGCACGAAGCTCCTGCGCAGCACCAAGCCGGTGCTCAAATGGGGCGGTCTCGGGCTGCTCGCCTGGGAAGCCTATCGCGTCTGGAAACAGATGAAGGCGACATCTACCGAAACGTCGTCGGACGCCGTCGATCCGACCGTTTTCTGAGCGCTTCATCGGTAGCTGCGCTTCATCGGCCGCTCCAGCAGGCGGCCGCCTCGCTTGCCCCGAGTTCGGCGCCGGCGCGGTTTGCGCGCGTCCCGGTCGCATCGATGATGAATATGCCGCACGCGTCGTCCTGCATCGCACCTTGCGACACGGGCTCGGCTTCGATCGCATAGCCGCCGTTCGTCGCGGATTCCGCCCGAAGACGCAGCCGATAGACGGCCGTGCCGTTGCCCGGCGCCTGGTCGACGCCCG
>Ga0163162_10005020_pt1 | contig 12744 bp, 14 predicted proteins | sample S55metaG_FD_115310 | JGI IMG/M metagenome (GOLD analysis project Ga0163162, IMG submission 115310) | Switchgrass rhizosphere microbial communities from Kellogg Biological Station, Michigan, USA - S5-5 metaG | ecosystem: Host-associated > Plants > Roots > Rhizosphere > Soil | place: USA...
ATCGGGTTGATCGGCCTGGACTCGACCTCTGGCATCGCCCGCTACACGCTGGGCGTGCCGGAACTGGTGGACGGCATCGAAGTGGTGTTGGTGGCGGTCGGTTTGTTTGCGGTGGGGGAGGCGTTGTACAGCCTGCTCTACCAGAGAGAAGAAACCAGCGGCCGGCATCGCATGTCTTCGTTGTGGATGACCCACGCCGACTGGAAACGCTCGGTTCCGGCCTGGCTGCGCGGCACGTTGATCGGTTTTCCGTTCGGCTCGATTCCGGCGGGTGGTGCCGAGATTCCGACGTTTCTGTCCTATTCGGCCGAGCGCAAGCTGAGTAAATACCCGAAAGAGTTTGCCGGCAGCAAAGGCGAGGGCGCGATTGAAGGGGTCGCCGGCCCCGAAGCGGCCAACAATGCCAGCGCGACCGGTTCGTTGGTGCCGCTGCTGACCCTGGGCATCCCGACCTCCGCCACAGCGGCGATCCTGTTGGCCGCGTTCCAGAACTACAACCTGCAACCGGGCCCGATGTTGTTCCAGACCTCGGGCGACCTGGTCTGGACCCTTGTCGCCTCGCTGTACATCGGCAACGTCATCCTGCTGGTGCTGAACCTGCCGCTGGTGGGGCTATGGGTCAAGTTGCTGCAAATCCCACGGCCCTATTTGAACGCCGGCATCCTGGTGTTTGCCACCATCGGCGTGTACGGGATGCGCCACTCTTCGTTTGATCTGTTGCTGATGCTTGGCATCGGTTGGGGCGGGGTGCTGATGCGCCGTTTCGACTTTCCCGTGGCGCCTGTGATCGTGGGCATGCTGCTGGGGCCGATGGCGGAGAAGCAGTTGCGCAACGCCTTGTCGATCAGTCAGGGCGACTGGACGACCTTCTTTACCCAACCCATCGCCGCGTCGTTCCTCGCATTGACGCTGCTGGTGCTGGTCGTTCCGCATGTGCTCCATGCCCGGGGCATCAAGCTACACGAGGACGATTGAGTCAACGCCCGCCCCCTGTAGCAGCTGCCGAAGGCTGCGTTCGGCGGCGCAGCCGTCGTAAAACCTGAATGCACGTCGTACCTGAAACACCGAGTCGTCGGGTCTGACGACGGCTGCACCGCCGAACGCAGGCTTCGCCAGCTGCTACAAAAACGTGCCAATGCTTTAGGCAGTTTTCTTCAATACGCAGGGTTGGGTGCTCGTTACCGTGGGCGCTGATTTCCCTGAATTGAAGAAGGTGTGCGATGAGTCTGATTATCTCCATGGCAACGTTTGCCCTGGTCGCGTCGATAACGCCGGGGCCGGTGAACATTGTGGCGTTGAGTTCGGGCGCGCAGTACGGCTTTCGCGCCAGTCAACGGCATGTCGCCGGGGCAACGCTGGGGTTCGTTTTGTTGCTGGTGCTGATGGGGCTGGGGTTGCATGAGGTCTTGCGGTTGTGGCCGGCGCTGACGCGGGTGGTGCAACTGGCGGGCGTGGCGTTCTTGTTGTTCATGGCCTGGAAACTGGCGGCGGACGATGGCCGTCTCGACGCCAACGCGACGGGCCGGGCGCCGTCGATGTTATACGGCGCAGTCATGCAATGGCTCAACCCCAAGGCGTGGCTGGCGTGTGTGGCGGGGATGGGCGCCTTCGTCGCGGACGGTGAGGCACGGTTGGTGTGGCAGTTCGCGGCGGTGTATCTGGTGATCTGTTATGTGTCGGTGGGTTGCTGGGTGTATGCCGGGACATTTTGCGTGGCTACTTGAGCAACCCGGCGGGCATGCGCCTGTTCAATCGGACCATGGCGGTGCTGTTGGCCGTGTGTGCGGTGTACCTGTTATTGCCCTGATCAGCCGCGATACTGTCCCGGTGTCGCGGCCAGGTGCTGTTTGAATGCCCGCTGAAAATGCGCCTGATCAGCAAACCCGGCTTCCAGCGCGACATCGGCGATCAACTTGCCGTTACGCAATTGATCCCGGGCGAACTGGATACGCCGGTTGACCAGGAACGTGTGAGGCGTCATGCCGTAATGCTGTTTGAAGGCGCGGATCAAGTAGGACGGTGACAACTGCGCCGCTTCGCAGATGTCTTCAAGCTTGAGCAGGTGCGTGCAGTTGTCGCGGATGTAGTCGGCGGCCCGTTCGAGCTTGAAATTGGGTTCGCGCAACGGGAGGTCGAGCGGTTCGAGTCGCTGTTGCACATCGGTAAAAAACTCCACCGCCGCACTGTGTTTTCGCAGCACATCCTGTTCGGGATCGACCAATATTTCGTAGAGCTTTTGCAGGCCGACAAACAGCTGTGGATCGCGGGTATGGGTGGTGGAAAACCGCCGGAACGCCGAGTCCTGGTTGAAGCCGAGCTGATGCTGCAAATCGGTCAGCCACGGCGTCTCGACATACAGCATCAGGTACGACCATGGCTGATCGTCGATTGGATTGCAGGCGTGCACGTCATGGGGATTCATCAGCACCACGGTACCGGCGCTGACCTGAAACGCCGATTGCTCATGGTGGTAAGTGCTGCACCCGGCGGTAATCGCACCGATGGAAAAATGCTCGTGGGCGTGTCGGGTGTAGCAGACTTCGCGGCCGTCGGCGATCGCGCGGGCCTCGATGAAAGGCAGGGCTTCATCACGCCAGAAGCGCGGGGCTTTGTCGGCGTTTTTGGCAGCAGCGTGCTTCATCTTCGGCGTCCTCGACAGGTCAGCCCTGGAGTGTATTAGCTCTCGCCGTCAAAGGCTCGTTGCAGCTCGGCAATGTCGAGTTTTTTCATCTGCATCATGGCCTGCATGGCGCGCTGGGACTTGGTCGTGTCCGGATTATTCAGCATCTCCATGAACGGAATCGGCACGATTTGCCAGGACAGGCCGAATTTGTCCTTGAGCCAGCCACACTGCTGGGCCTGTGAGTCGCCGCCGTTGGAGAGCTCGCCCCAGTAATAGTCGATTTCCTCCTGGGTCTGGCAATTGACCTGGAAGGACACCGCTTCATTGAACTTGAAATGCGGGCCGCCATTGAGGCCGGTAAAAGGTTGCCCGTCGAGCTCGAAGCTGACCGTCAGCACCCACCCTTCGGGCATGCCGTGAACTTCCTGGCCGGCCTTGCCGTAATGGGTGGTGCCGGTGATTTTTGAATGATCGAAGATCGAACAGTAATATTTCGCCGCCTCTTCGGCCTGAGTGTCGAACCAGAGGCACGGAGTCAGTTTTTGCACGCGATGCATGGTGGCGCTCCTCTACGGGTTACTCATGCTGGACTATCAGCGTAGTCAGCCTGTCGCCACTTGGTTGGACCGTAGATCGACAACTGGCTGAAAAAATGAAGTCATATTGACTTGGATCATGGTCATATCGACTAATTTGTGCCGTGGTCGATATGACTCGTATTTCTTCAAGTCATTGATTTTAAATGGGTCACTACTTGGCGCGAGACTTGATACGTCCTACGTACAACTGATCTGATTCAGGAGTACGACAAAATGTTCGATTTTTTCAATAACCCGCTGAACGTTCTGCACCTGTCGAGCAAAGTGCTGGGTGCTGGCCTGACCATGCTGTTTGCCGGTATCTACGGCGCCTATCTGTACGCCGGTCCGATGTCGATTGTGCTGCTGGTGTCGATGCATGCCATGACCATCATCGGGCCTACGTTCCTCAAGATTGGCTACGTCATGCGCCTGCTGGCCCAATATCGGTTGAGTAAAGGCCTGACTCCTGCGGTGGTTTGAGGCCGGCGGGCAAGCCCGGAGCTAGCGGTTGAGGAAGCGCTGGTCGGCGATCCACCGGGTGGCCAGATCGATGAAGGCGCGCAGTTTTGGCTGTGTCTGCGTACGGCTCGGAAAGTACAGGTACAAGGCCGTGCTCAGCGGGACAAAGGGTTGCAGCACGCGCTCCAGCTGACCCGTCGTCAATTCGTCGATGATCTCCAGATCGCAGGCATACGCCAATCCCTGGCCATTGCGGGCGGCAGAGATCAGCAGCCGGCGATCATTGACCGTCAACCCGCCCTCGACGCCTACCGTAAAATCTCGTTCGTTACGGCGAAACTCCCAGCGGTGAGCGCTGCCGGAGGTCGAGAAGCGAAAGCCGATGCATTCATGTCCGGTCAGGTCTTCGGGGCTGAGCGGTTTTCCAGCCTTGGCGAAGTAGGCCGGCGAGCCCACCACCGACCACTGCAAATCCGATGTCAGGCGCACGGCGATCATGTCTTTCTCTATGGACTCACCGAGTTAGATCCCCGCGTCGAAACCGCCGGTCATCAAGTCGACGGTGGCATCGTCCAGGGAGATATCGAGGCTGACTTGCGGATACGCCTGGCGAAACAGCGGAATCAGCGGCTCGATCAATAAAGCGCCGGACAACCGTGGCGCGGTGATGCGCAGCGTGCCCATCGGTTGATCGCGGAAACCGCCGAGCATCGCCAGCGCTTCATCGATCTCGTTGGCCGCCGGACGCAAGCGAGCAAACAGATTGGCACCGGCCTCGGTCAAGGCGACCCGGCGTGTGGTGCGCTGAAACAACAGCACACCGGTACGACGTTCCAACAGCTTGATCGCATGGCTGACTGCCGTCGCCAATACAGCCATTGAACACTTCGGGCGCATTGACGTGCTGGTCAACAACGCCGGTTACGGCTTGCTCGGAGCGGTCGAGGAAGCCAGTGCCGATGAAGTCCGGCGCCTGTACGAAACCAATGTGTTCGGCCTGTTGAATGTCACCCGTGCCGTTCTGCCCCACATGCGCACCGCTCGCAACGGGCATGTGATCAATCTCTCGTCCGTGGGTGGCTACGCGTCGGGGCCGGGTTTCGGCGTGTATTGCTCGACCAAATTTGCCGTCGAAGGCTTGAGCGAGGCGTTGCATGCCGAGTTGGCGCCGCTGGGCATCAAAGTGACCGTGGTGGAGCCCGGCTACTTCCGTACTGAGTTCCTCGAAGGTAATTCATTGGTCGAATCCCCGTCCTCGATTGGCGACTACGACGGCACGGCGGGTCAGGTGCGCCAAATCGCCAAGGCTGTGACCCTCAATCAGCCGGGTGATCCGGACAAACTCGCGCAGACCATGATCACCTTGGTGGAATCACAAAATGCGCCGCTGCGCCTGCCGCTGGGCAGTGACTGTGTGGCGGCGATTGAAGCCAAAAAAACCTTTGTTGCCGCAGAGCTGCAGGCATGGCGTGAAGTGTCGGTGTCCACTGACTTCTAAACCCCCCGTAGCAGCTGCCGAGCCCGCGAGGCTGCGTTCGGCGACGAAGTCGTCGTGAAGCCAGACACTGCGGTGTATCAGTTACACCGTGCTCGCAGTGATTACGACGACTGCGTCGCCGGACGCAGCCTCGCGGGCTCGACAGCTGCTACAGAGCCGGATACTTCGGTCTTACTGCGTGACCGGTGGTCGATGAACCGGTCTCGCCCGGCAATTTGCGCTTAGCTGAAGGGATAACCCAAAGGCGCGCGTAGACAGTCGACCGTCACAGCGACGCCCTTCAGGACACCGTGAGTCTGAGGAACTTCGCCATGTTGACCCTCAACATCAATGGTCAGGATCAGGAACTGGATGTCCCGGCGGACATGCCGCTCCTCTGGGTCCTGCGTGATGTCGCGCATCTGACCGGCACCAAATTCGGCTGTGGAATGGCCCAGTGCGGCGCTTGTACCGTGCACGTCGACGGTGCGCCGTTGCGTTCCTGCATCACACCCGCCACCGCTGTGGCCCATGGGCAGAAAATCCTCACCATCGAAGGCCTGTCCACCGACGGTTCGCACCCGGTGCAGCAAGCGTGGGCCGAGCTTGATGTGGTCCAGTGCGGGTACTGCCAGTCCGGGCAGATCATGTCCGCCGCTGCATTGCTGGCGAAGATCCCCCAACCCACTGACAGCGACATCGATCAGGCGCTCTCCGGCAATATCTGCCGTTGCGGCACGTACCCAAGGATCCGCGCAGCAGTCAAGCGCGCCGCCGAGATAGGTTGATGCCAGGCTAGGGGAGTCCGAACAATGAACAGCATTCTGGTTAGTTCACGTCGCGGTTTTCTCAAGGGTAGTGCCCTGTTGGGCGGTGGTCTGGTGGTGGCGTTTGTCATCCCCGGTGCCCATCGTTTTGCCTTGGGTGCGGAGAATCAAGGCGATGTATTTGCGCCCAATGCCTTTTTGCGGATCGGCAACGACAACAGCGTCACGGTGCTGCTGGGTCACTCGGAAATGGGCCAGGGTATCTGGACCGGCCTGACCATGTTGATCGCCGAAGAACTGGACGCTGATTGGTCGAAAATCCGCGTCGAACACTCACCGGCCTCTGCGGCCGAGTACGGGATGCCCGCTTTCGGTGGCATGCAAATCACCGGCGGTTCGACCTCGACGTGGATGGAGTTCGACCGCTATCGGCAGGCCGGCGCAGCCGCCCGCCTGATGCTGGTTGAAGCGGCGGCCAAGCGCTTCGACGTCGCGCCTTCGCAAATCCGTACCGAGTCCGGTGTGGTCTTTGCCGGCGATCAGCAAGCAACCTACGGCGAACTGGCCGATGACGCCGGCAAGTTGCCAGTGCCGGACCCTGCCTCGATCAAGTTCAAGGAAGCCAAGGACTGGAAGGTCATCGGCAAACCCACCAAGCGCCTGGACACGCCAGAAAAAATCACCGGCCGCGCCAAGTTCGGCATGGACGTGCAGTTCGACGGCTTGATGACGGCCATGGTTGCGCGTTCGCCGTACTTCGGCGGGAGCGTCAAGTCCTTTGAAGGCGCCGAAGCGCTGGCGGTGCCCGGCGTGCATAAAGTGGTGCAAGTGCCCACGGGCGTCGCGGTGATTGCCGATCACTACTGGGCTGCAAAGCTGGGGCGCGACGCACTGAAGATCGACTGGAACCCGGGGCCGAACACGGGGCTCGACAGCCAGAAGCTGCTGGAAAGCTTCCGCAAACTGGCGGCCACGCCCGGTATTTCCGCCAGCAAGGCCGGCGATGCCAGCGCGGCGTTGAGCAAAGCGGTCAAGTCTGTCGACGCCGAATACAGCGTGCCGTACCTGGCCCATGCGCCGATGGAACCGCTCAATTGCACGGTGAAAATAACCAAGGACAAATGCGAGATCTGGACCGGCACGCAGTTTCAGACGCTGGACCAAATGATCGCCGGCAAAATTACCGGGCTCAAACCCGAACAAGTTGAGATTCATACCGAGTTCCTCGGTGGCGGCTTCGGGCGTCGGGCCAATCCGACCTCGGATTTTGTCGCCGAAGCGGTGCAGGTCGCGAAAGCCGCAGGCGCACCGGTGAAAACCGTGTGGGCGCGCGAGGATGACATTCGCGGCGGTTACTACCGTTCGATGTTCCTGCATCAGGCAAAAATCGGTCTGGATGCCGACGGCATGCCGATCGCCTGGAAACACGCGATGGTCGGGCAATCGATCATGGCCGACACCCTGCTTGAAGCCACCATGGTCAAGGACGGCATCGACAAAACCTCGGTCGAAGGTGTCGCCGACAGCCCGTATATCGAAGACCTGGCCAATCATCAGGTTGATTTGCACTCGCCGAAAACCGGAATCAGCGTCTTGTGGCTACGGTCGGTCGGGCACACCCACACGGGGTTCGTCATGGAGTCATTGATCGATGAACTGGCCGACGCAGCGGGCAAGGACCCGGTGGAATACCGACGGACCTTGCTGAAAAACCACCCGCGGCACTTGGGGGTGCTGAACCTGGCGGTCGAGAAAGCCAACTGGAAGGCGCCACTGCCGGACGGCCACGCCCTGGGCGTGGCGGTGCATGAATCTTTCGGCAGTTACGTTGCGCACGTCGCCGAGGTGTCTCAGGACAACCTGGCCATCCGGGTCCACCGCGTGGTGTGCGCGGTGGACTGCGGGATTGCCGTCAACCCGATGAGCATCGCGGCGCAAATGGAATCCTGCGTCACCTTCGGCCTGAGCTTCGCCTTGCACAGCAAACTCACGCTCAAGAACGGGCAAGTGGTGCAGTCCAATTTCCACGACTATCAGGTGCTGCGGCTCAACGAAATGCCGGTGGTCGAAGTGCATATCGTGCCGAGCACCGAACGCTCTGGCGGCATCGGCGAGACCGGTGTGCCGCCCGTTGCACCGGCGGTGGCCAACGCGGTGTTTGCCCTGACCGGGCAGCGTCTGCGGGAATTGCCGTTGCAGTTGTCGGGGGTGTGAGATGAAACGACATCATTGGTTGCTTGGGACGGCGATCCTTATCTGTCTCGTAGCCTACGCCTCGCACGTGTTCGCCGATGACCGCGAGGCCTTGCAGGCGTTTGAAACCGTGCAAAAAGTCTTCCAGAGCCCCCGCTGCCAGAATTGTCATATCCCTGGGGATTCCCCATTGCAGTTCGATGCGGGTACGCCTCACGCGATGAATGTGGTGCGCGGGATGGATGGTAAAGGCGCCGCCGGGTTGCCCTGTGCGACCTGTCATGCCGAAACCAATGCGCCCGCCAGTTACGGGCCGCATGTGCCACCGGGGGCGCCGCACTAGAGCCTACCGCCCGCTGCGCACAAAATGGCCTGGATCGGGCTGCCGGCCGACAGGCTCTGCGCATTGATCAAGGATCGCGCGAGCAATGGCGACCGTGATTTTACGGCACTGATTAAACATGTCAGCGAAGACAAACTGGTGCTTTGGGGCTGGAATCCGGGAGTGGGGAGGGCGCCGGTGGCGGTGCCTCACGATATCTTCGTCACGCAGTTCAAACTGTGGGCGGAGGCTGGAGGGCCGTGTCCGCTGGTGGGCAGTTGACCGGCGGTCCGTAACGGGGAGTCAATGCCGGTATGGCCGACTCTAAAGACCATACCCGCCAACGGAGTGAGTCATGCTAATTCCAGGCAAACCGGTCAAGCCAGGTGCTGGCGCCGTTCCCGTACGCTCGCCGCAACAAGAACGCGAATGGCTGCGTGACCTGGCCCGCAAGGCCGAGCAAGAGCTGACGGGCGTGCAGATGGCGAGCATGGACGAGCTGACCTTGCTCCCCAATCGCCACGGGTTTACCGCGCTGGCCCAACAAGGGCTGGACGCTTGCCAACAACTGGAGAAACCGGCCACGTTGTTGCTGTTCAACCTTGATGACTTCAAACGCACCCACTACCTGTATGGCCGGGCCGCGAGCGATAAAGCGCTGAAAATCTTCGCTGATGTGCTGCGCATTGCCTTCCGCGAAAGCGATGTGATCGGTCGCCTCGGCAGCGATAAGTTTGCCGCGTTGCTCACCGGTTCAGGCACGGTCGACAGGGAAGCGATCGAGGCCCGTCTTGAAGAAATTCTTGCCGAGCGCAATGCCGCGGCCCATCGCGCCAACGACATGCGTTTCAGTATCGGCCAGATCGAATACGACGCCCTGCGTCACGGCTCAATCGAAGGGCTGCTGGCCGAGGCGGACGTATTCACTTGGCAAACAACTGACTCAGGTCCTTGAATGCCTTGAATTCCAGCGCATTGCCGCAAGGGTCGAACAAAAACATCGTCGCTTGCTCGCCCACCAGGCCCTGAAAGCGAATGCCGGGTTCGATCACGAACTGCGTGCCCAACGCCGTCAAACGCTGCGCCAGCGCCTCCCATTCACCCATGCTCAACACCACGCCGAAATGCGGAACCGGCACGTTATGGCCGTCCACGGCGTTGGTGTGCGCCGCTTCCTGAGAGGCGTTTTTCGGCGCCAGGTGAATCACCAATTGATGGCCGAAAAAGTTGAAATCGACCCAATGATCGCTGGAGCGACCTTCTTCCAGGCCAAACACTTCGCCGTAGAAAGAGCGCGCAGCGCTCAGGTCATACACTGGAATCGCCAAGTGAAAAGGGGACAGTTGCATCGCACAGGCCTCAGATAGTCAGGAGTTGAGGCAGAGTTTAGCGCTGTGCTTTTTCATTGAAAGACGATAGTTTTTGCGTCGAGCTCAAATTATTTCGATCAATCGAGACTGCCATGCTGCGGGAATTGAAAACCTTTATTGCCGTCACGCGTTACGGCACTTTTGCGGCTGCCGGCATGCACATTGGCCTCACGCAATCAGCGGTCAGCGCGCAAATGCGCAATCTTGAGCAGGCGTTGGGTATACGTTTGTTCGACCGTACCGGGCGTCAGGCGATTCTCAATGCCGCCGGGCAACGGGCATTGCCGATGGCCAAGGAGATGCTGGACACGTTCAGCCGCATGGCGGTCAGTGACGATGTGAGCGAGTTTCGCGGTGAGTTGAAAATCGGTGCGGTGGCCACCGCCCAGACTGGATTGTTGCCCCAGGCACTGTTGCGATTGCGCCAGCAAGCGCCGCTTTTGGAGCCGAAACTGGTGCCGGGTGTGTCGTTGAATCTGTTGAGTCAGGTGGACACCGGTGAAGTGGATTTGGCCATTCTGATCAAGCCGCCGTTTGAGCTGCCCAAGGAACTGTCAGCGCAGGTCATTCGCCGGGAGCCGTTTGTGTTGATCGTGCCGACGGCGCTGGAGGGCGATGACCCGTTGCAGATCCTCGCGAGCCATCCCCATGTGCGCTATGACCGTAACTCGTTCGGCGGTCGCCTGGTGACGCGGTTTTTGCGCGAACAGCAGATTGACGTGCAAGTGGCGCTGGAACTGGATGAGCTGGAAGCGATCGTGAAAATGGTCGAGTGCGGGCTGGGCGTATCGCTGCTGCCGGAGGCGGGGCTGTGGCTTGAGTATGGGGCGAAGGTCCGGATCATCCGGTTGGGCGAACTGACGTTCTATCGGGAAATGGTGTTGTTGCAGCGTTACAGCCAGCGGATGCAGCCGATTCAGCAGTTGTTTGCCGATTGCCTCACTAACGACTAAACACATAACCCCTGTGGGAGCGGGCTTGCCCGCGATAGCAGTGTGTCAGTTGGCATCCATTTTGATCGTGAGTCCGCCTTCGCGGGCAAGCCCGCTCCCACAGGGGATTCATCAACCCTGAAATCCCAGGCATAAAAAACCCGCCGGGGCAGGCGGGTTTTTCAATGGCTAAACAAAGTGCAGTTGTTTGCGCATGGCTGCATCAGGTTACAACTATATCCCCTGTGAGAAACTGATTTACTAAATCGAAAATTAAAATTTAAAGCCTGTCTACTGTTATTTATGACAGTAGACGGCGTTGCTGCTCAGTGCTCAGATGTGACCTGTACCAATACTTCCCATATTGCCTAGGTTGGTAGTCTTTCTGACTGAAGTTCCAGCTAACTTTCCAGAGGATTGAAAGATGGCTCAATCAGAAAAACACACACCTAAAAAAGCAGGGGATCTGGATCCAGACTTCGCCAATAACGGCAGGATTATAGTTTCCGACTTAGGACACGCAAAAGTAGCCATAGAAGATGAAGGTGGCATTGTCTATGTTGTAAACGTATCAAAGGAATGTCGTTTGCGTCGCGCCTTTGCGGATGGTTCACCTGATCTGAGCTTCGGGGTCAACGGTGCTGTGACCTGGCAGTTTGAACGTGGCGAGACGTCATTGGCGTTTCAGCTGTTACGGCAGCAAGATGGAAAATTGTTGGTGATGGGTATCTCACAAAAGACAATTTTTATGTGGCGTACCGCTATCACGCGATTTCACCCCAATGGCAGTCCTGATTTGATCTTCGGTATGAGATTTCTTCCATTTCCCGAAGACCCAGAGCACGTTCGCATGGGTCTTTTCGAACCCACTGCGCGCCTGCAGGTCGACGGCAGGATCTTGCTGGTATCCAATTATCAGGTAGTTGACGAACACGGGGATTCCATCTATCAAGCGGGACGACTGCATCGCCTCAATGACGACGGTTCGCCAGATCTGACATTCGGTGTTCGGGGTTATATTGACGTAAGAGTTAATGGCCAAGACACGGAAGTAAGAAGCATAGCCGTTCTGCAGGACCAGAAAATAATCGTCGGCACAACCCTTAACCGAGTCTTGGGCCATGAGGCGAACTCAAGAGCATCGTTGGCATGTTACATGCCTAATGGCAGACTTGATCAGGGTTTTGGCAAGAGTGGTTATTGGGAGGAGTCCATCTTTAGCCACGCTTATAAAATGATTGTGCATGAAAACAGAATCATCGTGTTAGGAACACATCTTCGCCCATCCGAGAAAAGTCTTGTCTTGGTAACCAGGTTGACAGCCGAAGGTTTGCTGGATCCGACATTTAACAATGCGACTACCCTGTTGATCGATCTTGATCAAGTAGCGAATTACCCAGAGGTTCTCTCGGTTCAGTCAGATGGGAAAATTATCCTGGCTGTTACGACATATGAGGGGCAATGGTGGCCTCATCTTATACGTGTAAAAAATGAAGGAGTCCTTGATGAAGAGTTTGGCGATCAGGGCATCGTCAAATATGGTGAAGGTTCGGTAGGAGACGGCTTTATACAAAGTAACACTCAAAGAATTATCATGGTTCATATGGCGGACGCCTATAGTTCCTTTATTCTTGGGATTCAAAGTTGACAGTTATTTAACTCATGTGTCTAACCGCATGGGGTATTACTCTGGGAGAAGGGTTGACGTTGGGTATCGCGCATAAAAAAGTGCCCGTATCTAGCGATACGGGCGCTTTCTTTAACCAGCCAACAAATCACCAGACTTTCACACAGCCTGATTGTTGGCGAGCCTTTGAGTGGCTAGCCGAAGATTACTCTTCGAGGCTACCCATTGCAGTGGTGTTGAAGCCACCGTCAACGTACATGATTTCGCCGCTGATGCCGGACGCCAGGTCCGAGCACAGGAAGGCGCCGGCGTTGCCGACTTCGTCGATGGTGACGTTGCGACGCAGCGGGGTTTGCGCTTCGTTGGCGGCCAGCATCTTGCGGAAGTTCTTGA
>Ga0163162_10005022_pt1 | contig 12743 bp, 11 predicted proteins | sample S55metaG_FD_115310 | JGI IMG/M metagenome (GOLD analysis project Ga0163162, IMG submission 115310) | Switchgrass rhizosphere microbial communities from Kellogg Biological Station, Michigan, USA - S5-5 metaG | ecosystem: Host-associated > Plants > Roots > Rhizosphere > Soil | place: USA...
ACACATGCTCTTTGCAGGCGTCGAACTTGGCGGGACAAAATGCGTCGCGATCCTCGCCCGCGACCCGAACGACGTCGTTGCGCGCGAAATCGTCCGCACGACCTCCCCCGACGAGACGCTCGGTTTCCTTGAGCAAATCCTTCGCAAGTGGAGCACTAGTCACGATCTGTCCGGGCTCGGCATTGCAAGCTTCGGCCCGATCGACGTCATCCCCGGCTCAGCAACCTATGGACATATGCTCGCGACGCCCAAGCCCGGCTGGCCGGGCGCGGACATCGCTTCGCGGCTGCGGTGCGCCGCCGGAGTTCCGGCCGCGTTCGACACCGATGTCAACGGAGCTGCCTTGGCAGAAATGCGCTGGGGAAGCGGACGGGGTTTCGACGATTTCGCTTACGTCACGGTGGGTACCGGCATTGGCGTGGGCCTGATCGTCAGCGGCAAGCCAACACGCGGATTTGCGCATTGCGAGCTCGGGCACGTCCGAGTCCCGCGTCCGGCCGGCGGCGATTGGCCCGGCACCTGCCCCTTCCATGGCGATTGCGTGGAAGGTCTTGCATCGGGGTCCGCGCTGCAGGCACGCCTTGGCGATCGCGTCGCGCAGCTTGGGGAGGATCATCCGGTGTGGGATGAGGTCGCTTGGGCGCTTGCGCAGCTTTGCCACGCGATCGTCTGCGCGGCGGCGCCGATGCGGATCGCGATGGGCGGCGGAGTGCTCGCGCATCAGCAGCACCTGATCGGCAAGATCAATCTACTGCTGGCGGCGAGCCTGAACGATTACCTGCATCTCCCCGGTGAGGGTCAATATGTCGTCGCACCCGAACTCGGGCTCGACGCGGGCCCGCTCGGAGCGGTCGCATTGGCAATCGAGGCCGTTCGCCCGCGATCCAATCTTCACGAAACTTCGCAGTGAGTGGCGTGGCCCCAACTAGTCGTGAGATCCCAGCCGAATTTCATCGTGCAGCCTTCGATCTCATAATGGAGAACTTCGGTTCCCACATAGGACCATGACTCGGGTCAACAGTCTGTTAACGATAGTTTAATGCCTATTGCGACCGGTCCACGGCGCTTTCGGACTACGCCGCGTAGGTCGTTCGTCCGCCGGTCACCGTGCGGACGACCTTGATATCCTTGATCTTGTCGTGCGGAATAGCGCGAGGATCATCGGATAGCAGGACGTAATCGGCGAGCTTGCCGGGCGCGATCGACCCCTTGCGATGCTCCTCGTGCGAATTGTACGCACCGTTCCATGTGTAGACGCGAAGCGCATCCTCCACGCTGATCCGCTGGTTCGCGCCCCACGTCTCGCCGTTCCAGCCCGTGCGCGTGACCATTCCCTGGATTCCCATCAGCGGCGCGAACGGCCCGGGCGGGAAGTCGCAGCCGCCAGCCACCTTGATGCCCGCGTCGAGGTAGGACCGATATGGCATCATGTGCTCCATCAGTGTCTCGCCGTAGAACTTGAACTTGTCGGGATTGTAATAAGCGTAGCTGGTGAAGCAGGCGGGGACCGCGTCCAATGCCTTCATTCGGGCAATGATCTCCGGATAGGCCAGCGTCGCGTGGGTGAGCTTGGGGCGAACGTCGCGCCTGGGGAACAGCCGCTGGGAACGCTCCAGCGACGTCATATACATGTCCATCGCGACATCGCCATTGACGTGACAATTGGGCTGGATACCCGCGCGCCACATCCGCTCGACCCAGGCGTCGAGATCCGCCTGCTTGGTGGTGACATTGCCGTGATATTCGCGCCGGTTGGGGTAGCCGGCACGAATGGACATCGTACGTTCGGAGAAGGATCCGTCGACCGTATGTTCGGACGTGGCTCCGAGCCGGATCCATTCGTCTCCAAAGCCAGTGCGCCAGCCGTTCGCGACCATCGCATCGATCATCGGCTGCTCGGGCTCGTAGCTTACGCGGTGCAGCAGATTGCCGTCCTGCCGCACCTGCATGAGCGCCGAGAAATCGCCCCCCTCGTGGTGAACGGTGGTGAGGCCAAAGCGCGCGAACTGCTTTGAGATATGGGCGAGGCCGGCCTTCGCCCGCTGGAATTGCTCGGCCTCGCTGTACTTCGGAAACTTGCCCGCTTTCCACAGCATATCCTGCGCATTGTCGGTGACGCGGCCGTTGAGCTCGCCATTCGAATCGCGATCGAACGTACCGCCGAACGGCTGCGGCGTTTCCTTTGTGACGCCAGCGAGCTCGAACGCCTTGCTGTTGACGAAAATGGTGTGGCCGCCTCGATGAGTTACGGCGACGGGATGGATGCTCGAGACGCGGTCGAGATCGGCGCGCGTCAGCGGGCGTCCATCCTTCACCTTCGTGTCATCGTAAAACATGCCCTGGACCCACTCGCCGGGAGGGGTCTTGGAGGCGCGCTCCTTCAGCTTGCTGACGATCGAATCAATGGTGACGAACTCGACCTCGTAAGGGTTGCCGACGAGGACGTCGTACAGGAGCGACTCCCCCACCGGATGGAGGTGGCAGTCGATGAACCCCGGGACGACCGTCATGCCCCGCGCGTCCACGATTTCCGTGCCTTTTCCGCTCAGGCCGCCGATCGCCTCATTCGATCCGACGGCGATGATCCGACCGTCGCGGACCGCGAACGCCTGTGCTTCGGGCGTACCGGGCTCCATCGTGATCACGCGGGCGTTGCGAACGATCGAGTCTGCGCTGCGCGGATCTGAAAGCGCCAGCGACCTCGCGGGCCATGCAGCGATCGCGGTTGCCGCGCCGCCAAGGATGCTTCTTCGGCTGAATCCGATCATTCTAGCTCCTTCGACGAGGCAGCGATGGCATTGCCGAGCTTCTCGACGATCTCGTCGATCTGCTGCTCGGTGACGATCAGTGGCGGCGACAAGGCGATCGTGTCTCCCGTCACGCGAGTAAGCAGTCCATTGTCGAACGCTCGCCGATAGACGTCATTCCCGCGCGCTCCGGGCCGTCCCTCGAGCGGATTTAGTTCGATCCCTCCAACGAGGCCGATATTGCGCACATCGATGACGTTGGGCGCCTGGCGCAGCATGTGCACCGCGTCTTCCCAATAGGCCTCGAGGCTGCGCGCCCGCTCGAACAGCTGCTCCCGGGCGTAGATCTTCAAGGTCGCCATGAGCGCAGCCGAGGCTGCAGGATGGCCCGAATAGGTATAGCCATGCATAAGCTCGATCGTGCCCGCGGGCCCCCGCATGAGCGCGTCATGGACGTGGCCCTGCACCGCTACCCCGCCCATTGGGATCACGCCGTTGGTCATTCCCTTCGCCATCGCGATCATGTCCGGCTCGACGCCGAATCGTTGCGCCACAAACGCCGCTCCGAGGCGGCCGAAACCGGTGATCACCTCATCGAAGATGAGGAGGATGCCATGCTCCGAGGTAATGTCGCGGAGGCGCTCCAGATAGCCCTTGGGCGGCGGCAGGACGCCGGTCGACCCGGCCATGGGCTCGACGATGACGGCCGCGATCTTTTCCGCCCCGTGCACGTCGATGATCCGCAACAGGTCATCCGCCAGCTCTGCGCCTTCGACCGGTTGGCCGCGCGAGAAGGCATTGCGATCGAGGTCATGCGTGTGGTGGAGATGGTCGACTTCGCGGAGAAGCGGGCCGAATGCGGCCTTGTTGTGGGGGATTCCGCCGACCGAGATCCCACCGAAGTTCACGCCGTGATAACCGCGCTCGCGCCCGACTAGCCACACGCGGTCCGGCTGGCCTCGCGCAATGTGATAGGCTCGCGCGATCTTCAGGGCGGTTTCCGCCGCTTCGCTGCCCGAATTCACGAAGAAGACATTGCTGAAGCTTGGCGGGAGTATCGCCTTCAGAGCATCGGCCGCGCTGAATGCATAAGGATGCCCGATCTTGAACGGCGGTGCATAGTCCAGTTCCGTGATCGCCTTGGCCACGGCATCGACGATTTCTCTTCGCCCGTGCCCGGCGTTGACGCACCACAGGCCGGCGACGCCATCGAGCACGGGCCGGCCTTCGGGTGTAAAATAATGCATGCCTTCAGCGCGGGCGAGCAGCATCGGGTCGGACTTGAACTGGCGGTTGGCGGTGAACGGCATCCACCAAGCAGAAAGGTCCATTATGGGAGGCCTCCTGCTGGAAAGCTGACACTTCGTGAACCTGACGTCCAGCGGACGTTTTTTCAGATGCTAATTGGCGGAGAGGCCGACGCAGCCTTGTTTGGCACGGCTACGGCAGACACCTGTCCTAGCATTGCTGGCACCTGGCGCTTGGTTTCTGCATCCAGTCGGGGGCCGGATGGTCACAAGGATGAGGGACCCTACGGCCCATCCCCCTCCAGTCTGCTGATCTATACGGCCGATGGCCACGTGATGGCCATTATCAGCAACTCCGGCGCCCACCCCTCAGCGTCAATGACCGAATCGTAGCGCCTGTAGAGGAGCGAGCGAGCGCCTTTGCGACATCCTTTGCTTACGCTGGACGATACCGGTTCTTGTGCGACCGCGTCGTGGACGATGTACAAGTCGCGACTGTTCCGAACTGGGTGGGCACCCATATGACACGCAGGGTGCGGATCGTCGGCAACCGACTAACTCTTTCAACACCGCCTATCACCAAAGGCGGAACCGCAAGCACATTCGATCTCGTTTGGGAACGGCAGCGCTAACTTCAGCTCTCCACCCATTGCCGACGCAAGTAGATGACTTACATCTCGGATCGTGACACTCCGGCAGGCCCTTGCTTGATATTATCTCGAGTTGCCTTGCAAGAATGGCTGCGCTCACATGAAAATCCCGCTACTCAGCTTGGCATTCTTCGCTGGGCTAGTGACTGGCTGCGTCTCACCGGCATCGGGAATCAAGAGCGACCCGATCGCGGCCCTGGGGCAGTTGGATCGAGAACGCATCCAAGCGCAAATCGGTGCTGATGCGGCGGCCCTCAATCGCCTCTACGCTGAAGATTTCATCGGCATAGGCCCAAGCGGCACTGTGAGAACAAAGGCGCAAGTGATCGCAGATTTTACGTCGGGAAGTTTGAGATTTCAGTCCATCACCACCGACGAGGTGCGCTGGCGCGTCTATGGACACACGGCGGTGGAGACTGGCCGCTCAACCATGGTTGGACAAGACCGAGGCAAAGCAATTCCCCGGGACAATCGCTTCACCAGAGTCTGGGTGGAGCGGCAACATCGATGGCAGTTGGTGGCGAACCATTATTCGTTTCTGGTGACGCAGCAATGACAAGCCGAACAAGTAGGCGCCAGAACCAACGACCGGGGGTCATCACGCCCCGTTTCGTCGTCGCTCAGTCATCCTTCAACAACGGAGCCTGTCAATGCGCCTAACATCGCGCATCGCACTCGCCCTCGCCCTGACCTGCGCTGCCATGCCGAGCCCTGCGCAGGTGCCGCCCTATCCATCGATCTTTCGAACCCAGGATCTTGGCGTAAACGGCACGACCATCCATGTGCGGGTCGGCGGAAACGGCCCAGCCGTCGTGCTGCTGCATGGCTATGGCGAAACTGGCGATATGTGGGCACCGCTTGCCGCGAACCTGGCGCGGGACCACACCGTAATCGTCCCCGACCTTCGGGGAATGGGTCTGTCATCCAAGCCAGCCGGCGGATTTACCAAGATGAATCAGGCGACTGACGTCGCCGATGTCCTCGATGTCCTGAAGATCGACCGGGCCGACGTTGTCGCCCATGACATCGGCAACATGGTCGCGTTCGCTCTAGCCGAAAAATACCCCAACCGAGTCACGAAGCTGGTCGTGATCGACGCGCCAATTCCTGGCATCGGTCCTTGGGAGGAGATCCTCAAGAATCCGCTGCTTTGGCATTTCCGATTCGGCGGGCCCGACATGGAGCGCCTCGTACAGGGCCGCGAGCGCATCTATCTCGATCGCTTCTGGAATGAGTTCTCCGCCGACCCGAAGCACTTCACGGAAGCTTCGCGCGAGCATTACGCAGCTCTCTACGCGCTGCCCGGTGCCATGCATTCTGGGTTCGAGCAGTTCCACGCATTCGATCAGGACGCCATCGACAACCGAACGTGGGAAGCCGCGCATGGGAAGCTAACGATGCCAGTGCTTGCCCTGGGTGGAGAGAAGAGCTTCGCCTCCCAAATGGCCGACGTGATGCGAGCTGGAGCCAGTAATGTGACCGGCGGCGTCATACCTGACTCTGGCCACTGGATCATGGAAGAGAATCCGGCTGCGACGATCCAACGAGTGAGCGATTTTCTTCGAAGTCGCTAAGCCGGCGAAGTGTCAGCTTGACCCAAAGCGGAAAGTAGCGCCTGACCCGCCTTATAGGCCTGTAGGCGCTCGGTAGCGTCGTTCAGAGCAAGCCGCTTACCAGTTGTCACCATTGATGATCAGGCGCGCTGGTCCTTCCCTCACTTGTCATCAAAAGCAAAGGTTCCATCGCTTTCGGTCAAAACACTCCGCCTCCAACATGTATAGTCTGAGAGGGAACGACGTATCTGGAAACCACACTGGGGAATCGATGGATAACCAACAGGAACACCGGTTCGATATCGGGCTAGTCGCAGGTTGCACTTGTGGTTGGCAATCGAAGCAGATTCAGAGAGGCGAACGCGCCGAAGCCAATGCCAAGGCGGTAGCCGAGTTCTTCGCGCACAGGGAGGAATGCGGTGCCCCGGATTTTCTGCGTGACTTGCTCTCGGGTAGGTTGTGATCAAACCCGGTAAGTTGCGATATGGACTGTGATTGGAAGCGCGGTTTGCGGCGCATAATGACCGGACAGAGCCAAAAAGTCGCGATCTTCATTTGAAACGGTGGCCGGTGTCCGAATCGCAAACGGGACCGTAAGGGCTAACGTCAGCTTTCGACCCAAAGCTGACATTTCGGCACACCGAAATGACGCTGCCAAAGCGAACTGGTGAGCATTAATGTTATAGTTATCTCAGACGGCGCAAACTGGCGGCCTAGGCGGAGTCGGTGCCGTGTTGCTGAGGTCCATGCTGCCGATCTTGATGATGCTAGCTGCTCCGACTGCTGCGCAGACCCCCAGCCCAATGACCTTACCACAGTCCGTCCTTCATACGCCGGATATGATCTCTACCGCGGTCTTGCCCTATCTCGCCTGCCTCTATGGGATACATGGCCTGCCGGTCCTCAAAGGCAACGACGGCAACAAAATCGCTTTCGACAAGAACGATAGCAACTGTTCGGCGACGAAACGTCGAGCCAAGACTGCAGCGCTCAAGCTGATTGCGGATAAGTCCGTTCCCGGCGGCGCGACGCCGACACAATATGTCTCCTAATGGCAGCTTTCCACCCATTGCCGACATCAGCAGTGTCAGCTGAGCTCTCCTCAGAAGGCGCTGAGCGTATTCGATTGAATGAGGACCGCGGTCAGCGCGAAGCTGGTGCACGCTAAAGCCCACGAGCTAGCTGCAAGTCTGTTCAGCAGTTTTGAAATCGTCATCTCTTCATGCCGAGTTGGATGTCGTTCCTGCATTTGGCTTTGAAGGCGGCGGGTCACGCGAACAACTGATGCGAAAAGAGTAGCTGGTAACCCGTGGCGAGCGTCCCAAAGGTCAACAGGGAAATCAGGGCCATCACCGCATAGATCTTCGGCGACAGGGCGTGCGGCTTTCGGCTCGTGGGCAATGGAGAGTTAGTCCGCTGCATCAACAAGCCGGCGAGAAGGTCAGTGGGCAGCAGCTCTGCTTCGCTCTGCGGTGGACCGGCGTGCACGATCTTATCCACGTGCGACTCCCGAGATCTGGATGATGCCGGCCTGCGCGGGGCCGACGGTTGCTCCGACCGTCACAGCGCTCATCATGATTGCAGCTGAAATGGCTATGATGGTGCGCTTAACCGAAGATCCCGACATTTCATCGTCCCTTTTGCTTCGTGGTCCGCGCCGCGCGGCTCCTGGTCAAATCCACTCACGAAGCGTGCCAAGTACGGTAAACTGCCATTTCCTGATTTGCCGGTGCGTCCAGCAGCCCATGTTGCACCAAGGTTCGGGATATTGTCCCAACCGGCGCCATGGCAGCCGCGTGTCTCCAATCGAGCGCGACTGAAGTCAGCTTATCCGGCCGATCCTGCCATGATGAATTGGCCCCGAGTGCCTGAAGCGCGGACAATGTTCCGCGCGGGCAGGTGGCCGATCATGCACCTCTTCAGCGGTTGAGACTGGAGGTTGCGCCGGGACGGCGCGCCGGTTGTTCAGGGTAAAAAAATAGCTGGCCTAGTGGGTCAGGTGCCCGGCCAGCTCGTCCTTCAATCTCAATTTCTCTTTCTTGAGGCGGTGGAGAAGGTCTTCGTCCGGGTGGGCTCGATGCTCTTCTTCCTCAATGAGGGCGTGAAGAGCGGCATGCTTGGATTCGAGTTCCTCGGCCATTGCCTTGTCCATTGGCGGCGTTCCTTTCAGTCAGCGTGTCACCAGCATGTAATAAACCATGAATCGCTCCACTTGTCGCGGGCCTTCTCACGTTTCAACGGTGCCAAGGCGCCGCTCGCCGAAAGCGCGGCGGCGGTTCCGGCACAAGCCCAGATGAGCTAAGCACGGCTGAAATGAACGACGATCATCCGGAGGGCATGCTCGCGACCCTCAAGGCAGAGCACCGGAGCCTCGACGAGAGGATAAAGCTACTTTCCTCTGAGCCGACAGGCGACCAGCTGGAGCTTGCGCGCCTGAAACGCCGAAAGCTGATGCTGAAGGATCACATCCAGATGATCATCGATTCGAACGTTCCGGACATCATTGCCTGAGCGGCTGGATCTGTCCCGATCGGGGACAATGCGGCGCGGCTTCCGGACGACTCACCGAATCGAGCGTTTTCTCCTTGGCGATACGATGGCACTGTCATGAGAATGGATGATTCGGACACGTCGCGGCCGCAGGTGCGGATCACGTCCCGCCTGATCGACTCGCTGTACACGGAGGCCATGCTCCTGGCCGACGAAGCGCGATCCTATTTCGATGATGCCGGCCGCGATGAGCGCGCCACGCTCGAACCGTTCGCTCGCGTGGGATTCGCTTGCGAGTCGCTCAAGGTGACGACCAGGATCATGCACATCGTCGCCTGGCTCCTGACCCAGCGGGCAATCGAGACCGGCGAGATCGCCAGCCGCGACGGACATCGCCCCGAACGCCGCCTTGGTCATGCGCAGGAGAGCGATCCCGTCATTGTCGACACGCTTCCGCCCTCGGCCAAGCGCCTGATCAACTCCAGCGCCGACCTTTATGCCCGGGTGAAACGACTCGACGATGGTGGGCTTGAGGCGGAGGCGCCGCAAAGCCCGGCCCGAGCGCTTATGGGCCGCCTCGAGCGTGGACTCGGCGGACAGAGCGTCTAACAAGGCCGCCGATGCGGCCGTTCACCTTCAATCCCGGCCCAAGGCTTCTTTCAGGCCCTGACCAGGCGCCGCTGCTGGCCGAAAAGCTGCCCCCCGGGCCGTGCCTCCTCGTCACCGACAAGGACCTGGTTCGGCTTGGCCTCGTCGATGCCTATCGGGATGCGCTCGGTTCGACGCGCGAGCTGTCCATCTTCGATTCAGTCGAGGCTGATCCATCGAAGGAAACGCTCCTCGCGGCAACGGAAACAGGGCGCCGGGCCGGAGTCACTTCGGTGGTCGGGTTCGGAGGCGGGAGCCCGATGGATGTGGCCAAATTGGCTGCATATCTGCTCGGGTCCGGCGACGAGCTCGATGAGATCTGGGGCGTGGGTGTGGCGACGGGCGAGCGCCTCCCGCTTGCACTCGTGCCCACGACAGCCGGGACCGGTTCGGAAGCGACTCCCATTTCGGTTATCACTTGCGAAGGCGGGGTGAAGCTCGCAGTCAATTCGGCGCCCCTGATCGCGGATTGGGCTGTGCTGGATGCCACGCTGACCCTGGGCTTGCCCGGCCACGTGACTGCGGCGACCGGCATCGACGCCATGGTTCATGCCGTGGAGGCCTACACGTCCGTCCGCCTCAAGAATCCGCTGTCCGACGCCTTGGCCCGCGAAGCACTTCGCCTTCTCAGCGCGAACCTGCTCATCGTAATTGAGCAGCCGCAAAATGTGGAAGCGCGCTCGGCGATGCTGCTCGGTGCTCACCTCGCCGGCCTCGCTTTCTCCAATGCGCCGGTCGCTGGAGTCCATGCGCTCGCTTATCCGCTGGGAGGTCTCCATCACCTTCCTCACGGCCTTACCAACGCGCTGATGCTCCGCCACGTCCTGGCGCATAATCTTGAAGCCGCGCGGGACCATTATGCGGAGCTTGCGGAGATCGTTGAGCCGGACTGCGCCGGGCAGGGCAGCCAGGCACGAGCGGCTCTCCTGATCGAGCGCCTTGATGGCCTCGCGCAAAGGAGCGGCCTCGCATTGCGCCTGCGTGACCATGGCATCGCGTTCGAGGAGGCACCGCTGCTCGCGAAGGAAGCAATGAAGCAAACCCGCCTGCTGGTGAACAACCCATGCGAGATCAGCGAGAGCGATGCACAGCGCCTTTACGAGGCCGCATGGTGAAGCGGCAGCAGCCGGCACAGCGCTCGGACTTCAAGATATGGCGGCGGCTCACCACCCGATGGGCCGACAATGACGCCTACGGGCACGTCAACAACACGGTCTTTTACGAATGGTTCGATAGCGCGGTGAATGCCTGGCTGGTGGAACAGGGCATGCTCGACATCGAGCGCGGCGATCCGATCGGCCTCGTGGTGGAAACCAGCTGTTCCTATGCCGCGCCGCTCGCTTTCCCGCAGGACGTCGAAGTCGGTCTCGTCGTTGCGGGGCTTGGCCGGTCGAGCATCCGCTATCGGCTAGGGATCTTTGCAGTCGGTGAGGATCAGGCAGCGGCGCAAGGCGAATTCGTGCATGTGGTTGTCGATCGAACGAGCCGGAGGCCGGTGGAGATCCCTCCCGAGTGGCGCTCCAGGCTGGAAGCGATCAGCTAGCGCAAATCCTCGCTTTTGCCGCCGCATACTGGTCGGTAAGCAGATCGATATATTCGGCGGCCGACCGAACCCTGTCGACCGCGCCGATGCCCTGGCCCGAACCCCAGATGTCGCGCCACGCCTTGGCCCTGGCCGACCCATCCGAGCCGAACTTCATCGAATCGAGATTGCCTGCCGCAAGCTGGTCCGGATCGAGCCCGGCGTTTTCGATCGAGGATCGAAGATAATTGCCGTGAACGCCGGTGAAGAGGTCGGTGTAGACGATGTCGGCGGCCCCGCTGTCGATGATGGCTTGCTTGTACCCATCCGGAGCGTTGGCTTCCTCCGTGGCGATGAATGACGAACCGACGTAGGCGAGGTCGGCTCCCGCAGCCACGGCGGCAAGCACGGAACCGCCGTTCGCGATCGCTCCAGACAGGATCAGGGGCCCGTCGAACCAGGCGCGGATTTCCTGGATCAAGGCGAAAGGCGACCAACGACCCGCGTGCCCGCCGGCGCCTGCCGCAACGGCGATGATCCCATCGGCGCCCTTGTCGACCGCCTTTCGGGCGAACCGGTCGTCGATCACGTCATGGAGCGTGATCCCGCCCCATGAATGCACGGCCTCATTGAGTTCGACGCGCGCGCCGAGCGACGTGATGACGATCGGCACCTTCCATTTCGCACAGACCTCCATGTCGTGCTCGAAACGGTCGTTCGACCGGTGGACGATCTGGTTGACTGCATAGGGTGCGGCCGGGCGGTCCGGATGGTCGCGATTCCACGCGCTCAAGGCTTCCGTGATCTCGTGCAGCCATTCGTCCAGAAGCTCGGCCGGCCGAGCGTTGAGGGCCGGGAAGCTTCCGACGATCCCCGAAGTGCACTGGGCGATGACGAGCTTCGGGTTCGACACGATGAACATCGGCGAAGCGATGACGGGGATGCGTAACCCCTGCAGGATCGGCGGCATGCTCACAGCTTGTGATACTCGCGAAACCATTGAACGAAGCGCGGAATGCCTTCGTCGATGCCGATCCTCGGCTCGAAACCATGATCTCTTTCAATTGCCGAAATATCGGCAAACGTCTCTTTCACGTCGCCGATCTGCATAGGGCGAGGATCAAGGAGAGCCTTGCGGCCCGTCTCCTGCTCCAGAAGTTCGACGACGCGCATCAGATCCTCGCTGCAGCTGTTCCCGATGTTGTAGATGGCATGCGGGCCGGTGCTCCCGCCAGCCTTTACCGCGAGGTCATCGGCGGGGGGTTCGTCGAGGCAGGCGACAATGCCTCGAACGATATCGTCGATGTAGGTAAAATCCCGCCGCATCTCGCCACCGTTGAACAAGGGCAGCGGCTCGCCCGCATAGAGTGCCTTCGTGAAGATCCACATCGCCATGTCGGGTCGGCCCCAAGGGCCGTAGACCGTGAAAAAGCGCAGGCCGGTGAGCGGCAGCCGATAAAGGCTCGCATAGCTTTCGCTGAGGAGTTCGTCGGCCTTCTTGGTCGCTCCGTAGAGAGATAGGGGGTGATCGACCCTGTCCTCGACCCGGAATGGCAGGCTCTTGTTGCCGCCATAAACCGATGAGGAGGACGCATAGACCATGTGTCTCGTCCGTCGTTCCCGCGCGAGCTCGAGCATGTTGCAATGGCCCACGAGGTTGGACTGAACATAGGCGCTGGGGTTTTCGAGACTGTAGCGAACGCCCGCCTGCGCACCGAGATGAGCAATGCCGTCGAATTCGACGGTGTCAGTGAAGTCTTTGAGCGCGTGGAAGTCCGCAAAATCGATGCGTTCGAAACGAAGCCGATTTCCGAAGCGCTCCTGCAGCCTGTCGACGCGAGCCTGCTTAAGCCGCGGGTCATAATAATCGTTGAGATTGTCGATTC
>Ga0163162_10005023_pt1 | contig 12743 bp, 12 predicted proteins | sample S55metaG_FD_115310 | JGI IMG/M metagenome (GOLD analysis project Ga0163162, IMG submission 115310) | Switchgrass rhizosphere microbial communities from Kellogg Biological Station, Michigan, USA - S5-5 metaG | ecosystem: Host-associated > Plants > Roots > Rhizosphere > Soil | place: USA...
CCATAGCTGCTTTCTTTGGTTACTTTCTTTGCAGCAGCAAAGAAAGTGACTGCTGCCCCGCACAGGGGCGAAGCTAATAAACCAATATCAAAACAAGTTTCATAGAAGCCGAAGCGCATCAAACGGTTCAAGACACCCCAACCCCAAGCGCCAGCGAAAGTAAGCGACTGCCGCCCCGCACAGGGGCGAACCTAATAGACCAATATCAAAACAAGTTTCATAGAAGCCGAAGCGCATCAAACGGTTTAACAAACCTCAACCCCAACCCCGAGCGCCAGCGGCCCGCCTGTCAAACCCGCCCCACCCAGTCCAGACCAAGCGCCAGCGCCCCCAAAAGAACGAGTTAGCCCCAAATTTCCCTTCTGTTCGGGCCATCGGGTGGCGCTTCTTTCGCCAACAATGCAGGCTACAGAAAGAGGCACTCATTCATGGCAACCACCACGGCAAACCAGCAACCCATCGTCCCCGCGAAGAGCGCGAAGCTCAAGCGCATCCTCCTCATCGCGATCGGCGCGATCGTCCTGCTGGGCGCGGGCGCTGGCGGCGCGTACTTCGTGCTCGGCAAGACCGGCGCGCACGGCCCGGCGAAGCCGCTTCCGGTGCCCCCGCCCGTGTTCTTCCCGCTCGAATCGCTGACGGTCAACCTGCAATCCGACGAAAGCTCGATGCACTATCTGCGCGTCGGCCTCACGCTCAAGCTGCGCGACGAGAAAACCCAGGCGATGCTCAACGAACACATGCCGGAAGTCCGCAGCCGCGTACTGCTCCTGCTCTCGAACAAGCACCCCGAGGAACTCTCCACGCTCGACGGCAAGCGCGCGCTCGCCAGCGAGCTGCGCACGGCCGTCGAAATGACGGCGAGCACCAAGGACCAGCCGGTGCGCGTCGATGAAGTGCTGTTCACCGAGTTCGTCGTTCAGTAAGCGCGAGCGGACCGGCAAAGGCAGATCACGCAAACGAGCGGCGCAGCGCACAGCAAAAGGAACAGGAAAGGGAACAGCAATGGGCCACGAAGAGTTCATGTCGCAGGAGGAGGTCGATGCCCTCCTCAAGGGCGTCACCGGCGAAGTCGACCAGGTTTCCGACGATACCAAGCCGGTCGGCGTACGCCCGTACAACATCGCGACGCAGGAACGCATCGTCCGCGGCCGGATGCCCGGCCTCGAAATCATCAACGACCGCTTCGCGCGCCTCATGCGCGTGGGCATCTTCAACTTCATGCGGCGTTCGGCGGAAATCTCCGTCGGGCCGGTGAAGGTGCAGAAATACAGCGAATTCACGCGCAACCTGCCAATCCCGACCAACCTGAACCTCGTGCACGTGAAGCCGCTGCGCGGCACGTCGCTCTTCGTCTTCGACCCGAACCTCGTGTTCTTCGTCGTCGACAACCTGTTCGGCGGCGACGGGCGCTTTCATACGCGCGTCGAAGGACGCGAATTCACGCAGACCGAGCAGCGCATCATCAGCAAGCTGCTCAACCTCGTGTTCGAGCACTACACGGCGTCGTGGAAAAGCGTGCGTCCGCTGCAGCTGGAACACGTGCGCTCCGAGATGCACACGCAGTTCGCGAACGTCGCGACGCCCAACGAGATCGTGATCGTCACGCAGTTTTCGATCGAGTTCGGCTCGACGGGCGGCACGCTCCACATCTGCATGCCGTACTCGATGATCGAGCCGATCCGCGACGTGCTCTCCTCGCCGATCCAGGGCGAGGCGCTCGAAGTGGACCGCCGCTGGGTGCGCGTGCTGTCGCAGCAGGTGCAGGCGGCGGAGGTGGAGCTGACCGTCGATCTCGCGGAGATCCGCTCGTCGTTCGAGCAGTTGCTGAACATGCGCGCCGGCGACGTGCTGCCGATCACCGTGCCCGAGCATGTCGTGGCCAAGGTGGACGGCGTGCCGGTGATGGAATGCGGCTACGGAATTTTCAATGGTCAATACGCGCTGCGCGTGCAGAAGATGATCAGCGCAACCGACATGATGAAGGAAGGTGGATATGAGTGACCTGATGCAGGAAGGCACGTTGCCCGGCGCGATGGGCGTCGGCGACCCGCTTAAGAACGACGATCTCGGCATGGACGACTGGGCGAGCGCGCTCGCCGAGCAGAACGGCAACGACGCGCCCGCGGCGGCGACGGCGGGTGTGTTCCAGCCGCTCTCGAAGGCCGCTGCGCCCTCCACGCGCAACGACATCGACATGATCCTCGACATCCCCGTGCAGATGACGGTGGAGCTCGGGCGCACCAAGATTGCGATCCGCAACCTGCTGCAACTGGCGCAGGGCTCTGTCGTCGAGCTGGACGGCCTCGCCGGCGAACCGATGGACGTGCTCGTGAACGGCTGCCTGATCGCGCAGGGCGAAGTGGTGGTCGTGAACGACAAGTTCGGCATTCGCCTGACCGACATCATCACGCCGTCCGAGCGCATCCGGAAGCTGAATCGATGAAACGCTTCATCGCCGCGCTCGCCGCCGCGCCGGTCTTCCTGCCCTGCATCGCGCACGCCGCCGACATGAACGCCGTGAACCACGCCGCGCAGATCGCGTCGGGCGTGGGCGCGGGGACGGCCGTGCCGTCGCTCGGCTTCGGCGCGGTGCTGCAAACGCTCTTCGGGCTCGTCATCGTGATCGGCTTCGTGTTCGGCTGCGCATGGCTCGCCCGCAAGTTTGGCATCCAGGGCGGCAGGCGCACGGGGCTCGTGAAGGTGGTCGGTGGCGCCTCGCTCGGCAACAAGGAGCGCGTGGCGGTGATCGAGATCGGCGATACGTGGCTCGTCGTCGGAGCCGGTCCCGGCAATGTGCGCCTTCTTCACACGATGCCTGCGGGGTCGGCCGAAGCAGGCGTCGCGGGTGTCGAAGGTCCTGCGTCCACGCAAACGTTGCAAGGCACCTTCGGTCAACGGTTTCGCGATGCCCTCGCCGGTGAAGCGAACAAGCGTCTTCAAAAGTTCGCGGGCGGGAGCAAGTAAATGCAGGTCAGTCGTTTTGTCGTGCGCGGGGTGAAGCTCGCGCTGCCGGTCGCGATCGCGGCCCTTCCCTACGCGGCATTCGCGCAAAGCACGGCGGGTCTGCCCGCCTTCAACACCAGCCCAGGCCCCAACGGCGGCACGACGTATTCGCTCAGCGTCCAGACGATGCTGCTGCTCACGATGCTGTCGTTCCTGCCCGCGATGGTGCTGATGATGACGAGCTTCACGCGCATCATCATCGTGCTGTCGCTCCTGCGGCAGGCGCTCGGCACGGCGAGCACGCCGCCCAATCAGGTGCTGGTCGGGCTCGCGCTCTTCCTGTCGTTCTTCGTGATGTCGCCGGTACTCGATCGCGCCTACAACGACGCGTACAAGCCCTTCTCCGAAGGCACGATCACGATGGACCAGGCGATGCAGCGCGGCGTCGCGCCGTTCAAGCAGTTCATGCTGCGCCAGACGCGCGAGACCGACCTCGCGCTCTTCGCGAAGATATCCAAGGCGCCGCCGATGAACGGCCCGGAAGACGTGCCGCTGTCGCTGCTCGTGCCGTCGTTCGTCACGAGCGAGCTGAAGACCGGGTTCCAGATCGGCTTCACGATCTTCATTCCGTTTCTCATCATCGACATGGTGGTGGCGAGCGTGCTGATGTCGATGGGGATGATGATGGTCTCGCCCGCAACGATCGCGCTGCCCTTCAAGCTGATGCTGTTCGTGCTCGTCGACGGCTGGCAGTTGCTGATCGGCTCGCTGGCACAGAGCTTCGTTTCATAGTCAGGGGCACACGATGACACCCGAATCCGTCATGTCGATGGCGCATCAGGCGATGTATGTCGCGCTGCTGCTTGCCGCACCGCTTTTGCTCGTCGCGCTCGTCGTCGGGCTGGTGGTGAGTCTTTTCCAGGCTGCGACGCAGATCAACGAGGCGACGCTCTCGTTCATTCCGAAGCTGATCGCCGTGGCGGTGACACTCGTGATCGCCGGGCCGTGGATGCTTTCGACGCTGCTCGACTACATGCGCCACGTATTCACGATCACGCCCGCCATCACCGGCTGACGGGCTCGCGCGCCGATGTTCTCCGTCACCTACGCGCAGCTGAACGTCTGGCTCACGTCGTTCCTGTGGCCGTTCGTGCGCATCCTCGCGCTGATTGCGACCGCGCCCGTCATCAGCCACATGGCGGTGCCGATGCGCGTGAAGATCGGGCTCGCCGGGTTTCTCACGCTGATCGTGGCACCGACGCTCGGCGCGATGCCGCAGGCCACGGTGTTCTCCGCCGACGGCGTGTGGATCATCGTCAACCAGTTTCTGATCGGCGCGGCCCTCGGGCTGACGATGCAGGTTGCGTTTGCCGCGATCGATGCCGCCGGGGAGTTCATCGGGCAGCAGATGGGGCTCGGTTTCGCGATGCTCTACGATCCGCGTGCGGGGGGCAATGCGGTGGTCGTGTCGCGCTATCTGAACGCGATCGCGACGCTGGCGTTTCTCGTCCTCGACGGCCATCTGCAGATGATCGCCGCGCTCGTCACGACGTTTCAAAGCGTGCCGGTCGATGCGAACGTGCTGGGGGCGGCGGCCAATGCGCAGGGGTGGCGCACGCTGGCAGCCTATGGCGGCAGTGTGTTTTCGACGGGGTTGCTGCTTTCGCTGCCCGTGGTGGCGGCGCTCCTCATCTCGAATCTTGCACTCGGCATTCTCAATCGCGCGGCGCCGCAGATCGGGATATTCCAGGTGGGGTTTCCGGTCACGATGCTCGTGGGTTTGCTGCTGCTTCAGTTGATGGTGCCGAATCTCATTCCTTTCTTTCAAAGGGTCTTCGAAAGTGGCATCGGGGAGATGGGGCGGGTGGCGGCGGCCATGCACTAGTCTTTTCCGCGTGCGCTTTTTTCAGGGGGTCTGTTTTTTCGTTGCTCGGGCTTTTTTTGCCGCAGGCGCGCCGCTGGTGCTTGGGGTTGGGGTTTGTTGAACCGTCTGATGCGCCTCGGCTTCTGTGAAACTTGATTTCTTATCGGTCTATTGGCTCGCCCCTGTGCGGGGCGGCAGTCACTTTCTTTGCTGCTGCAAAGAAAGTAACCAAAGAAAGCAGCTATGGGGTCAGCGGTATCAGGACGTGACCACGTTCGAGCCTTCGGAGTGGCCCGGCCGCAGGAGTGGTCACCTCTGTTCGTTACGGGGATAGGTACGCGGACCCAACGCGTCATCGCACCTTCAAACTGAGTGGTAAGGCAGTCATCCTTCCGTCCTCGCGCTCCGCGCTCCGACGCAAGGGTCGCTCAGCCACAACCGAATTTCACACCACTGCTGCCAGTCACGGCCAATCGGTCGGTCCCTCGCACCCCGACAAGGAATACGCGGACCCGCCGTCTCATCGCACACCACGGCTCACTGACAAGAGAGTCTCCATCCGCCCCCGCGCTCCGACGCAAGGATACGCAGAGCCACCGCCCCATCTCACGCCACGACCGACAAAAGGCAGTCAGACGCCCGTTCCCCCGCGCTCCTGCCCACGGGCCTCTCCACCTTCGGCTCCGTCCCCGGTTTTCGTATTTTCACGCCCTTCGTTCTCGCAGCCCCTCATTGCGGGCGTCGCGGCGCGCTTGCCGATGCGCTCATCCCGCGACCGCTCATCCCGAGACCGCCCATCCCGCGAACGCTCATCCCGCAACCCCTCATCTCCCGAGCGCCCGCCCCAGGCGGCTCGGCGGGGCGCTTGCCGGAGCGTTCATCCCGGCCCCTCACCCCCCAAACGCCCGCTCGATCAACCCCGCATGGTCGAAGCGCGCCGGCAGCGTGCCATACACCCGCCCCGCTTCGCCGCGCGCATCGCCCAGCCGCGTCTCGATGAACGCGTCCGCCACCTCCGCGCCGCCATGCTGCGCAAGCAACGCCGCCTGCGCCGTCAGCACCAGTTGCTGCGCAATGCGCCGCGCCGACGCTGCGCGCGTCGCCGGCTCCGCACGCAGCGCGCCAGCGAGCTCCGACAACGCCCGGGCAAGCACCGGACGCTCGCGCGCCACCGGCTCCCACGACGCCAGAAGCGCATGCGCGGCATCGCTCTCGCGCTCGAACGCGCGCAGCACGTCGAGACACATGATGTTGCCGGAACCCTCCCAGATCGAATTGACCGGCGCCTCGCGATAGAACCGCGCCATCGGCCCCGTTTCGACATAACCATTGCCGCCCCAGACTTCCATCGCCTCGCCGGTGAACTCGAGCGCGCGCTTGCACACCCAGAACTTCGCGGCAGGCGTGACGATCCGGCGCCACGCGCGCTCCTCCGGCGCGCCGTCTGACGTCGCGCTCCTCTCGAACGCGCCCGCGAGCCGCATGAAAAGCACGGTCGCCGCCTCCGACTCCAGCGCGAGATCCGCCAGCACGTTGCGCATCAGCGGCTGCTCGACGAGCTTGGCGCCGAACACGCTGCGATGCCGCGCATGATGAATCGCCTGCACGAGCGCGGCGCGCATCAGCGAGGCGCTGCCGATCACGCAGTCGAGCCGCGTGTAGTTCGCCATCTCGATGATCGTCGGCACGCCGCGCCCTTCCTCGCCAATCATCACGCCGTACGCGTCGAGAAACTCCACCTCGCTGCTCGCATTCGACCGGTTGCCGAGTTTGTCCTTCAGGCGCTGCACCTGCACGGCGTTCTTGCTGCCGTCAGGCGAAAATCGCGGGACGTAGAAGCACGAGAGCGCCTCGCCTTCGCCCGCGCGCGCAAGCACCAGATGCGCGTCGCATTGCGGCGCCGAAAAGAACCACTTGTGCCCGATCAGCTGGTATTCGCCGCTGCGCCCGGGCGTGCCCGTCGCGTGCGCGCGGGTCTGGTTGCTGCGCACATCCGAGCCGCCCTGTTTCTCGGTCATGCCCATGCCGATCAACATCGAGCGCTTGCCCGCGCCAAGCGGGATGTCGCGCGCATCGTGCTCGCGCGAGAACAGCGGCTCGCGCAGCGCCGCGTAAAGCACCGGTTCGTTCTGCAGGACGGGAATGCTCGCGAACGTCATCGTGAGCGGACACAGCGAGCCTGATTCGAGCTGGCCGTGCAGGAAATAGCCGGCGCAGCGCGCGGCCATCGCGCCGGGCCGTGGTGCTTCGAACGGCAGCGAGTGCAGACCCTCGCGCCGCAGCAGCGAAACGAGTGTGTGCCAGGCCGGATGAAATTCGATCGCATCGATGCGCTCGCCGCGCGGACTGTGCGTGTTCAGCTCGGGCGTGTGGCGGTTGGCGAGTTCCGCGAGCGCGAGCACGCCGGGCTGCGTAAGTGCGAGGCCGTCGCGCGAAAGCGCTTCGAGATGCCACCCCGCGCCTTCCCGTTCGAGCGCGGCGATGAGCGCGGGGTCGGTCGTCAGCGCGTTGTAATCGGCGAGCGGCGGCGCCTGATTCGTGACCTCGTGCGTCTGACCGTAATGGGGGTGCGAAAGCGCGTTCATTGCGGGCTCCAGTAAGCGCGGCTTCGTGCAGCCGTCTGGTTCTTGCCTGAATTGAGCGATACCGGCGATCGGCGGCAGCGCGCGGACACGCAAAAAATGCCGTCTCGAATTAGGAAATGATAGGACGCGCTTTCACGCTGCGTGTAGAGGAATACTTCTTTCCATCGCGGCGGCTTGAGCGAAATCGATTACGGAGACTCGCGACACTTAGGACGCTCTCTTTGGCAAACGCGCATGGGCGCTGGCTCGCGCCAGACATTCATGCCAGCCGTTTCCGAAAACGACCAGGTTTGAGGTTAATCCGATTTTATGGTTAGAAACCCTGACTTTCCCGGGGCCGAATCTATAATCGGCGCCGCCCGGATTGGGCTGCTGTGCAATTACGCATTCGAGGAAAGCAGAGAAATGAGCATTAACGTTATTCAGTTGGTACAGGGCGCTTTGACCGAAAGCGTGTTGCAGCAGCTCGCCACGCGCTTCGGCGTCGCGCCGGAGGCTGCGAAGCGCGTCATCGGCATGGTGGCGCCGGCGCTGCTCGGTTCGCTGATGAACAAGGCCGCGTCGCCGGAAGGTGCGCGGGGTCTGTTCTCGGCCATCATGTCCCCGGACACGAACGCGCACATCGCCGAACAGTTGCCGCAGATGGTGCAGGGCGACGGCCTGCAAAAGCTGCTCGGCATGGGCTCGCGCATTGCCGGCCTGATCGCGCCCACGGAGCGCATCGAAGCGATGAGCGGCAAGGTCGCCGAGCATACTGGCGTGGCCGCGAGCGCGACGCATGCACTGACGGGTGTCGTCGGCGCGACGCTGTTCGGCGTTCTCAAGAACTACTTCATGCAGCACAACGGCAGTGTCGGCCAGCTGCCGACGCTGCTCGGCCATCAGTTGCCGTTCATCAAGCCCGGCATGACCGACCCGATCGCGGGCGCGCTCGGCCTGGGCGGCGCGGGCAGTTTCCTTGCCGGCGTAGGCGCGCAGATGAAGGCGGTCTCGTCGCATCTGGACCATCCGCAGGCGCACGGCGCGCGCGTGTCGGCGGTGCACGAGTCGCGCGACAAGGTCGTGGTCGCGGAGAAGGCACGCGGCAAGAAATGGTGGTGGCTCGCGCTGGCCGCGGCCCTCGCGCTCCTCGCGATCCTGCTCGGGCGCGGCTGCGTCGGGGAGAAGAAGCCGGTCGCGGAGCCGGTCGCCGCAGCGGCATCGGAAGCATCGATGGCCGCGCCCGCCGCTGCGATGGCGGCTTCGGAGCCCGCGCCCGCACCGGTGCCGACGAAGGACGCGCTGCTGACGTTCTCGGTCGACAAGGCCGGCGTGCCGACGCTCAACGCGACGCTCGGCAGCGAAACGGAGAAGAAGACGCTGCTCGACGCGCTCACCGCGAAGTTCGGCGAAGGCAAATTCAACGCGAACATCACGGTCGACCCGGAGACGAAGCCCGCCAGCTGGCTCGACAAGCTCGACGGCCTGCTGCCGCTCATGCAGTTGCCGGGCGCGGAAGTGAAGCTCGCCGGTGAGAAGATCGAGCTGAGCGGCACGGCCGCGGATGCGAAGCTCGGCTGGCTCGACAAGCTGAAGTCGCTGTTCGGCGCGGGTTTCACGATCGGCACGTTCGACGTGAAGCAGGCTGTCGCGAACGCGAAGGATTCGTTCATGAACGCGTTCAGCGCGCTCAAGCCGGACGACTGCGCCGCCGCCGATGTCGCCAAGGTGCTGAACCTGCAGGTGATCAACTTCACGACAGGCTCGGACGTGCCGCCGCAGGACGCGCAACTGGCGCTCGCGAAATCGGCCGACCTGCTGAAGACCTGCGCGACGAACGGCAAGGCCGTGAAGCTCGAGATCGGCGGCTATTCGGACAATGTCGGCAAGGCGGCGTCGAATCTGACGCTGTCGAAGAAGCGTGCCGAAGCGGTCCGCGCCTACCTCGTCAAGCACGGCGTTCCCGCCGACGCGCTGACGGCACAAGGTTTCGGCGATGCAAATCCGGTCGCCGACAACTCGACCGCGAGCGGCCGCTTTGCGAACCGCCGCATCGAGTTCAAGGAACAGCAGTAACGTTCGGCGTCATGGCGGTGCGTGCGTTTCCTGTATCGCCCCGCCGTGAATGAGACGCCGTCGCGCGCAAGCGCGACAGCGTTTTTTTCGTTTCCGCGCGTGCGCACGCGTTACGGTTCACCGTCGCGGCGTCGCGCGGGAAAGCCTTCCGCCGCGAGAAAATCCTGCCCGAGATTGGCGGGCAGCGTCTCGCGCGCGACGTCGAGCCACGCGCGCGCCGCATGCGACAGATAGCCGTTGCGTCGCCACCCTACCGCCATGTCCCAGTGAATCTCGGGGGCGACGACCGGCCGGCAGGTGAATGCGCTGGCGTCGAGCCGCCGGCAGTACGGCGCGGGCAGCAGCGCGATGCCGACGCCCGCCTGTACCAGCGCCGCCATGAAATCCCAGTGCCCGCTGCGCCCGACGATCTGCGGCGCAAAACCGGCCTCGCGGCACGCGTTCAGCACGACGTCGCTGAGTGCGAGGCTCTCGCCGTAGAAGACGAACGGCTCTTCGGCGAGCCCGGCGAGCGGCACTTCCGACATCGAATCCCAGCGCGAACCCCTTTGCGCGACGAGCCAGAGAAGCTGGCGGCTGACGGGCAGCACGTCGAAGGTGGCGAGATCGACGGGCTGGAGCACGCCGCCCAGTTCGAGTTCGCCGTCGAGGAGCGCCGCCTCGATCGCCTTCGATCCGCGTTCGAACAGCTTCAGCTCGACTTTCGGATAGCGTTGCCGGAACGCGGCGATGGCCGGCGTGAACAGCGAACCGCCCATCGGCGGAATGCCGATGGTCAGCGTGCCGCGCCCGAACGTGCCGAGGTCGTTCAGTTCGGCTTCGAGCCGCGCGTGCGCGGCCAGCACGTCGAGCCCGCGCTGATAGACGATCTGGCCGGCATCCGTGAGCACCATCTGGCGGCCTTCGCGCAACAGCAGCGGGGAGCCGATTTCGTCTTCGAGCGCCTTCACCATTTTGCTGATCGTCGGCTGCGTGACGAACATCTGCTCGGCGGCGACGGTGAAGCTCTTCTGTCTCACGACCTCGATGAAATATCTCAGCGCACGCAATTCCATGGCCGCTCCAGAATTCCAAAATGGAATGTAACGGATAAGTTTAAGTCATTTTTATTATGTTTACGGGGACTCTATACTCGGCCTACAGGTTAACCCTAATGCATTTCCGAGGTCCTCCCATGCCAGATTCCACCGCCAATTCGAAGACCCTCCGCTCGCGCGCCGCGCTCGGCCGATTCATGCGGATCGCGCTTCAGAGTTCGGCGCTCGCCGCGATCTTTCTGGCTGCGGATTTCGTCGCGCGCAGGTTCGCGCTGCCGGTACCGGGTGGCGTCGTCGGCTTGCTGGCGCTGCTCGCGCTGCTCTTTTGCGGCGGCATCGCGCCGCGCTGGGTCAAGGCGGGCGCCGACTGGCTGCTCGGCGACATGCTGCTGTTCTTCATTCCGGCGGCGGTCGCGGCCGTGCAATACGGCGGCCTCCTGATGGAAGACGGCTGGCGGCTCGCGCTCGTCGTGGTCGGCGGCACGCTGATGGTGATGGTGGCCGTGGCGTTCGCGGTCGAACAGGCCGCGCGCCTCGAGCGCCGGCTGGCGCTGCGCCGCGCGATCGTCGCCCGCGTCGCGGCGCGCGCCTGAACGGGCCCCGCGCGATGGCCCATTTCTACGACTCCCTGCTCGCCGATGACGCCGCGCGTCTCATCGCGGCGGGCTGCTTCGTGCTGACGGTGGCGCTGTATTTCGCGTCGAAGCGCCTCTACGCGCGATTCAGGAGCCTGTGGCTCACGCCGCTCGTCGCGGTTCCGGCCGTGCTGGCGCTTTTCGTCGTGCTCGCGCAGATTCCGTATCCGGTCTATTTCGCCGACACGCGCTGGCTGATGTGGCTCCTCGGCCCCGCGACGGTGGCGTTCGCCGTGCCGATCTACGAATATCGGCACCTGCTGAGACGCCACTGGATTTCGCTGTCGGTGGGCGTGACGGTGGGCATTCTGGTGGCGGTCGGCGGGTCGCTGGCGCTCGCGAAACTGCTGCATCTCTCGCCGGACCTGCAGCGCAGCCTCGCGACGCGCTCGGTCTCCACGCCCTTTGCGCTCGCCGTCTCCGACAAGATCCATGCGCCGAAGGACCTCACCGCGCTGTTCGTCATCGCGACGGGCGTCTGCGGCATGCTTTTCGGCGAAATCGTGCTGGCGCTCGTGCCGCTGCGCACGCGGCTCGCGCGTGGCGCGCTCTTCGGCGCGGCGGCGCACGGCGTGGGCACTGCCCGGGCGCGGGAACTGGGGAGCGAAGAGGGCGTCGTCGCCAGCCTGACGATGATGATCGCCGGGGTAGTCATGGTGCTGCTCGCCCCGGCGCTTTCGTTCCTGCCCTTCTGACCGGCTGACACGGCGGTCCGGCGCCGGGCGTCCGTCCGCGAATCGCCGCAACGGAAAAAAGTCCCAGGCATGACGAAAGCGCAACCGCGCCGAGCGCACATAAAAACCTCAAAACCCCTGCGGCGGCCGTATCGCGCGAGTCATTTTTGATACAATCGGCACTCGCTTCCGAGGAGCGTTGCGACGGCTTTCACCAGGCCGCCAGGCTCGGAGCATTCAATCCGGACGGTTCGAAAACGCGATGAGCGTTCATTGATCCGCCGCATCGAACGGCGCTCACGTCAACATTTCTATATTTCTTAGAAAGGAGGGCGTGATGAACGCCGCAGTTCTCGATTCCAAAAATTCCAAGGATTACGTCGTCGCCGATATGTCGCTTGCCGCCTGGGGCCGCAAGGAACTCAATATCGCCGAAACCGAAATGCCCGGCCTCATGCAGACGCGCGAGGAATACAAGGCGCAGCAGCCGCTCAAGGGCGCACGCGTCGCCGGCTCGCTGCACATGACCATCCAGACCGGCGTGCTGATCGAAACGCTGAAGGCGCTCGGCGCCGACGTGCGCTGGGCGTCGTGCAACATCTTTTCGACGCAGGATCACGCCGCCGCCGCCATCGCCGACGGCGGCACGCCGGTGTTCGCGTTCAAGGGCGAGTCGCTCGACGAATACTGGGAATTCTCGCACCGCATCTTCGAATGGCCGAACGGCGAATTCGCGAACATGATCCTCGACGACGGCGGCGACGCCACGCTGCTGCTGATCCTGGGCGCGAAGGCCGAAAAGGACCGCTCGGTGATCGCCAAGCCGGCCAACGAAGAGGAAGTCGCGCTGTACAAGTCGATCGCAAGCCACCTCGACGCCGACCCGACGTGGTACTCCACGCGCCTCGCGCACATTCAGGGCGTGACGGAAGAAACCACGACCGGCGTGC
>Ga0163162_10005030_pt1 | contig 12737 bp, 9 predicted proteins | sample S55metaG_FD_115310 | JGI IMG/M metagenome (GOLD analysis project Ga0163162, IMG submission 115310) | Switchgrass rhizosphere microbial communities from Kellogg Biological Station, Michigan, USA - S5-5 metaG | ecosystem: Host-associated > Plants > Roots > Rhizosphere > Soil | place: USA: Michigan...
AAGCTACTGGAATTTCAATGGAGACCCCATCCTGCCCCCCGATTTCGACCAGCGTGCGCGGCAAAACAATCTGCTGGGCAGCGCGGAGTTGACCATTGCTGGCCCGTCACGCTGGCAGCATCGCTTCACCGGCTTCGAATACGCGCTGCATCGCACCAACATTCAGACGGTGAATCAACCCGGCCGCGTCGATCCCTTCGGCAACCAGATCGACACTCCATTTCACGCCATCACCAACATCAATCGCGCCGGTTTCGACTATCAAGGCGACTACACTGAACGCAGCTGGGCCCATACCACCGTGGGATACGAGTTCGAAGATGAAAACGGAACCACCGGCAGCCTCCCCGATTCGCTGAGTCACGGCGTGCGCCTGAACCACGCCGTTTGGGGCCAGCAGGTTCTTAATCTGGGACGCCTCTCCATCGTCGGCGGTGCCCGCTTTCTTCACAACGAAAGCTTCGGAAACAAAGTTGTTCCCCGAATCGCGCTGGGATTCGCGGCCTTCCGTGGAGGAAACTTCTTTTCCGGCACTCGCTTCCGCTTCAGTTACGCCACTGGCATCAAGGAGCCCAGTTTCGCGCAGTCATTCGGTAACGGCGGAGGTTTTCCCGTACTCCCCAATCCCGCGCTCCAGCCCGAGAAGGCGCGCTCATTTGAAGCCGGATTCGAGCAGAAGTTTTCCCGGAACTACTCTTTCACCGCGACGTACTTCAACGGGCTTTTTCGAGACAAAATCGATTTCAACTTCCTGACCGGCACGCAATGTCCTACGGGCATCGCGTTCTGCGGACAGTACGTCAACGTGAATGAAGCTCTGGCGCACGGCGCGGAGCTGGAGTTTCACGGACGTCCGCTGCCCAAGCTGTCACTCGACGGCTCCTACACCTACACCTCCACGCAAATTCTGGAACAGCCATTCGCGTTTGATCCTCTGCTCGAGCCGGGCCAGCCTCTCATCCGGCGTCCGAAGCATGCGGGAAGTGTATTGCTGACTTACCTGGCCAGCCGCTGGGGAGCGAATCTCGGTGGAAGTTTTATCGGCAGACGCACCGACTCAGATTTCCTCGGCTACGGCATCAATCATGCGGCCGGCTACGCCCGGGTCGATCTCGGCGGCTGGTACTCCATCACCTCCCGCATCACCGCCTACGCAAATCTCGAGAACGCCTTCGACAAGCCATATCAGGAAGTCGTCGGATACCCCGCCCTCGGAGCAAATGTCAGAGCAGGAGTCAGATTCAGAATCGGCGGCGACTAGGGGTTCGGTCCGGTGGAGCGGACACTCTTGTTCTGCCGCTTTTAAGATGGAAAGCGTTAGAGCGTCGAGGAGTTAGATTTGTTGTTACGCCTTCAAATTGTCACGAGGAGGGCTCGCCCGCACAAGCTCATCGATGACGTACGCGCCGCGAAGGCCGCGCCGCGGGCTGCGGACAAGCCTCAGCTTCGCCATCGAACGGAACAGCCAGAGGCAACGGGGCTGCCGATCGCGATCCCTGATACTTGCTCCGCGCCGCCATCAATTTCCCCAGCTCTTCGCTGCCTAAAGGTTTCTGCTGTCCCAGTAGATGCGTGACCAGGGCAATCTTGGCAAAATGCTCGACCGTTTCCATCTTCATGTATGCATGATGCAGGTCAGCACCATACGCAACTACTCCGTGATTCGACATCAGGAGCGCATCGTACTGCGGCACCAGCGGTTCGAGCGCGGCAGTAAGTTCCGGAGTTCCCGGCGTACCGTACTTCGCCAACGGGATCGATCCCAGCCCAATCACGACTTCGCACACCAATGGCTGGTTGAGAGCCAGGCCGGCCGCGGCAAATCCAGTCGCGGTCGGAGGATGCGCATGCACTACTCCCTGCACATCCGGACGCAGCCGGTAAATCAGCAGGTGCATGGCAATCTCGCTCGACACATCGCGCCGCCCTCCCACCCGGCGGCCCTCCATATCCACGATGACCAGGTCCGAGGGCTTCATCATGCCTTTGCACATCGACGTCGGCGTGGCCAGAATGCGACGCTCATCGAGGCGCACCGAGAGATTGCCGTCCATGGCAGCGACATAGCCGCGCTCATGCAGAGCCTTTCCAAAAAGGACAATCTCACGCCGATATTGACGTTCACCAGGCATCGTTTAAGGAAGGTGGAACTGAAAGCCCCAGCTGTTTCCGCGTATGGTAACCGAACCCATTGGCGGTTACAACGTCGTTTACACACAATTACATTCGATTTTTAACGGGATATGAGCACCCTATAATCAACCATCGTGCTGGTTTCCGATTTCAATTTTGCACTTCCTGAAGAACTCATCGCCCAGGAACCACTCTCCGACCGGGCAGCTTCCCGCCTTCTGCATCTGAATCGCAGCTCAGGGCAGCTGCGCGACTCCCAATTCCGCGATTTTCCGGACCTGCTTCGACCCGACGACCTCGTCGTATTTAACAACACGCGTGTGTTTCCCGCCCGCCTCTTCGGCAGAAGAAGCGGAGCAAACGCACAACCGTTGAGCCCGGCGAATCCAGCCTCCCGCGAGTTTCTCCACGGCCAGATCGAGGTTCTCCTGACTCGCCAGTTGTCACACGACCCCAATGAATGGGAGTGCCTGGTCCGTCCCGGACGAAAAATCGGAGTCGGAGAGCGCTTATTCTTCGGAGAACAAGATGATCTGCAAGCCGAGGTCATCGCTCGTGGCAATTTCGGAGAACGCCGCATTCGCTTCACCGCCGCGCCGGATTTCTTCGCCGCGATCGACCGTATTGGCCATGTGCCCCTTCCACCTTATATAGACCGCTGCGATAATCCCGCGGACCGCGAACGCTATCAGACTGTCTACGCCCGCGAAAAAGGTTCAGTCGCGGCGCCCACGGCAGGCCTGCATTTCACTCCGGAGGTTCTGGCTCGCATTAAGCAAAGAGGCATTGAAACCACGGAATTGACACTGCACGTGGGCCTCGGCACATTCCAGCCTGTCCGCGAAGATCGGGTTGAAGATCACAAGCTGCATCGCGAGGCTTACTCCATCTCCATCGAAGCAGCGTCAGCAATCAACCGCGCTCTGGATGCCGGACGCCGCATCGTAGCCATCGGAACCACTACAGTAAGATCGCTGGAATATTCCGCCGCTAAATCGGGTCGGGTGCAGGCGGGAAGCGGCGAGGCCGACATTTTTATCTATCCGGAATTCGAATTCAGAGTCGTGGGCGCGATGCTCACCAATTTTCACTTGCCGCAATCCACTCTGCTGATGCTGGTTTGCGCCTTCGGCGGTCAGCAGAAAATCCTCGAAGCCTACGCCCATGCCGTCACCGAGCGTTACAGATTTTATTCCTACGGGGACTGCATGTTCGTCGAGTAGTCAGGCATATACTAGTCCTTGCTGGAAGTGAAATATGGACACGCAGGCGCTTTCGAAACCGGTTTCAATCCAGGACTTCGTCGCTGAGCTGAGAAAATTCCCCGAGCCGGCATTCAACGATATCGGCCAGATCCTCCAATTTTTGCAGCACACGCAAGTTGCCTCCGACACTCTGTCCCCGTATCTGACCTGGGACCGCCAGCACTACACGCGAAATCTCATCGACAAGACTCCGCTCTACGAACTGGTAGCCATCTGCTGGGAGATCGGACAAGTCAGTTCCATCCACAATCATCGCGAACAGAATTGCTGGATGGCTGTCCCCATCGGACGACTGCGCGTCGAGAATTACCGCACCATTTCGCAGGATCTCGAGCAGGGCACTTGCAAGATCGAAACCACTGACACAGTGGAGATGAACCCTCGCCAGCCCTGCGCCGTCGATCCGGTTGAGCCAGTGCACCGTGTCTGCAATCCTCGCGAGTTCAACCAGCGAGCCGTAAGCCTGCACGTCTATTCCCGCCCGTTCGATACCTGCGTCGTCTATTCGAAGGAACAAGGCACATGCGGCGTAATCAAACTGCACTACCAAACTCAATATGGAAAACCGGCCGACTAAACCGAGAATCGGGAAACCGAGAACCGAGAACTGAGAACTAAGAACCAACCCGCCTTGTCCTGCTAAACTGAGTCGTTGCCTCCACGAAGAAAACAATCGCCGGCCCCGCCAGAAGCCGCTCCGGACACCCGGCCCGCGCCCAAGCTGACCGTAACCGACGGTCGTCGCATCTTCCTCATGGATGCGATGTCTTTCATCTTCCGCGCCTACCACGCTATGGCGCGGCAGCGTGGCATGACCACAAAGACCGGCCTTCCCACGGCCGCGACCTACGTCTTCGTCAACATGCTGCGCAAATTGCGGGATGACTTTTCTCCCGAATACCTGGCGGCCGTATTTGACGTGGCTGCGCCCACTTTCCGCAAACAGGAAGCAGCGGCTGTTACCAAAATCCGCAAGTTTGACCTGAAGACTCAGACCTTTCAGGAAATCGAATACCACGGCTACAAGGCCAATCGCAGCGAGATGCCCGCGGAACTGGTGCAGCAGGTGCCCTACATCCGCCGCGCCCTCGATGCCTACCGCATTCCCATCCTCGAACTCTCCGGCTACGAAGCGGATGACGTCATCGGAACGCTCGCTCGCAAAGCCGTCGCACAGTCCTATCTCGTCTATGTAGTTTCGAGCGACAAGGACATGCTACAGCTGGTCAACGACAAAGTGCTGGTCCTGAATCCTCCCAAGGACAATCTGATTTGCGACGCCAAAAAAGTGGAAGAGATTCTCGGCGTTCCTCCCGCACGCGTGGTGGACGTCATGGCCCTGCGCGGAGACTCCGTTGACAACATTCCGGGCGCCCCTGGAATCGGTGACAAGGGTTCAGTCGAACTCATCAAGCGTTTCGGGACCGTCGAGCAGACCCTCGATCGCGCCGCCGAGGTAGAGAAGAAGTCCTATCGCGAGTCGCTCGAGAACAATCGCGACATCGTTCTCTTCAGCAAGCGCATGGCGACCATTGACTGCGACGTTCCCGTCGATCTGAATCTGGACGAGATGCGCGCCGGCGCTCCCGATGTCGAAGCCCTGCGCAGCCTGTTTACCGAACTGGAGTTCACTTCCCTGCTGAAGGAACTACTTCCGGTGGTCGAGGTGACCGAGGCGCATTACACCGAAGCCACGTCCGGGGCCGATGTCGAAGCGGTGCTGAAAAAAGTCTCTCCGGACAGTCCTCTGGCCGTGGCCGTCGAAGCGGAATCGCCTGTCACCGCCGATGAGGACGAAGAAGAAGTCGATGAGCCGCAAGGTAGCATGCTCCCTCTCACCGACGCGATTCCCGAAGTTGCTCCCGCAAAGAACATCGCAATCTCCGCAACTGCCGGAACTGCTACGACGGTTTCAATGCAGGCCGAAGCTGGCTCACGTGTCCTCGCCGCGCTGGAAGACGAACGCATCCCCAAGTCTATTCATGACTATAAGGCGGCGATTCACGCGCTGGAACCGCAGGGCATCACGCTTCGCGGTGTGCGGCATGATCCCATGCTGTACTCCTACCTGCTCGATCCCACCTACTCCTCCCATCGCTTGCCCGAGGTGGCGTTGCGCCGTTTCAACCTGAAGCTGGGAGGCACACTGGCGGAATCAGCCGACGTCACCGGGCGTTTTGCCGCCGCGCTCCGCCGCGAAATCGAATCCGCAGGCCTGGCGAAGTTATATGAAGAAATCGATTTACCCCTGATAAGAGTTCTGGCCGGCATGGAGCACGCCGGAGTCAAAATCGATCGTGAAGTTCTGGAAAAGATGTCATCGCGCCTGGAGCGCGAAGTTGAAGGCAAAGCCAACGAAATTTACCAGCATTCCGGATCGCGGTTCAACATCAATTCTCCCAAGCAGTTGGGAGACGTCCTGTTCAACCAGATGAATCTGCCCAAGCCGGTGAAGTATGGCAAAGGCAAAACGATTTCAACCGCGGTCGATGTCCTCGAACAGCTCGCGCTCACTCACGATATCGCGCGACTGGTGCTGGAATACCGCCAGCTTTCCAAGCTCAAATCGACATACGTGGATGCCCTGCCCGCGCTGCTCAATCCCGTCACCGGCCGCCTGCACACCACATTCGGACAGACCGGCACCGCCACCGGAAGATTGTCGTCGGCGAATCCGAACCTGCAAAATATTCCGATCCGCACCGAACTTGGCCGCGAAATTCGCGCTGCCTTCACCGTAGAACCAGGCCATGTGTTGCTTGCCGCGGACTATTCGCAGATCGAACTCCGGCTGCTGGCCCATTTTTCGAAAGACCCGCTGCTAGTGGAAGCCTACCGCCGCGGCGACGACATCCACACCCTCACCGCTTCGCAAGTCTTCGGCGTGCCGCCGCTGATGGTCACCGCCGATCATCGCCGTCAGGCCAAGGTCGTGAACTTCGGAATTGTCTATGGACTCTCGGCTTTTGGCCTCTCGCAGACTCTTGGAATCGAACCCCGCGAAGCCAAGCAGTTCATCGACGCCTATTTTGAAAAGTACAAAGGCGTGCGCACTTTCATCGACAAGACTCTGGAAGAAGCCCGCCGCGATCAAAAAGTAACCACGCTGTTTGGACGAGTGAGGCCAATCCCGGACATCAACAGCAAGAACGCCAATCAGCGCGGATTCGCCGAACGCACCGCGGTGAATACGCCATTGCAGGGCACCGCCGCCGATCTGATCAAGATCGCGATGATTAGGATCGATGCGGCATTAAATGAGCAAGGTCTGAAGTCCCGAATGACCCTTCAGGTCCACGATGAGTTGGTCTTCGAAATTCCAGAGAAAGAACTAGAGGCCACGCGCACCCTGGTTCGCGAGCAGATGGAGAATGTCCATCCGCTGGCCGTGCCGCTTCTGGTTGAGGTAGGAGTAGGCCAGAACTGGCGGGACTTAGAGTAGGTTGCAGAAGGCAGAAATGGCGTAAATCCTCACGCTCCCAGCGCCTTCTTGATCACCCCCGAAATATTCCCTGCCAGCACTTTCATCTTCTCTTCCGACTCAGCTTCGATCATCACTCGCGCCAGGGCTTCTGTCCCTGAATAGCGCACCACCACCCGGCCATTCCCGTCCAGTTCGCGCTCAGCATCGTCGATGGCTTTCTGGATCTCCGGCACCTTGGCGAATGGCACCTTCTCGCGTACCCTCACGTTCTGAATCATCTGGGGAAAGACTTTCAGGTCGCCGACCAACTCCGCCAGCGGCTTTCCCGTCCGCGCCATGGTTTCCATCACACGCAGCGCGGTCAGCAGGCCGTCGCCGGTGGTGGCTTCGCCGTCCCGGAAAATGATGTGGCCGGATTGTTCTCCGCCCAGCACCGCTCCGCTCTTTTGCATCTCCTCCAGCACGTACTTGTCGCCAACATTGGCGCGCAAGAGGCGAATGCCGGAATTACGCAGCGCAATTTCCAGTCCCATATTCGACATCGTGGTCGCGACTACCGTATCTCCCGGGAGTGCTGCATTTGATTTCAGGTAGCGGGCGGCCAATAAGAGAACGGCATCGCCATTCACTACCCGGCCATTGGCATCGCAAAAAAGCGCCCGGTCGGCGTCGCCGTCGAAGGTCACGCCCAGGTCGAATTGTCCAGACTTCTCCGCCACGGCGCGGGCTACGGTGTCAGGATGCAGTGCGCCGCAACCCTCATTGATGTTCTTGCCGTCCGGTGCCGCGCTCAGAAACGTCGATTGAATCCCGCAAAGCCGAAACAATTCCGGCGCCTCGGCCGCGGCCGCGCCGTTGGCGCAGTCCACCAGCACTCGCAATCTGCTGAGATCGGCGCCCACATTTTTCGCCAACCACGCAATATAAGCGTGGCGCAATTCCGCCTGTCCCGGCAGACTTGGTCCCAGTTGGAACGATGAATCCACGTGCGCTTCGGGATTCTGCAGCAAGGCGAAAATTTCCTGTTCAATGGCAATCTCGTGCGCGTCGGGCAGTTTGTAGCCATCGCCGGAAAAAACCTTGATGCCATTGTCTGTCCACGGATTATGTGACGCCGAAATCACGACGCCCGCGGCGTACTTGCGGGACCGGGCCAGATAGGCCACTCCCGGCGTGGTAATCACGCCGGCGCTGTGCACTTCAATTCCGCTGGCGGTCAGTCCGTGTGTGACCCGGTCGGCGATCCATGCGCTGGATTGGCGCGTGTCCTGTCCGATCACGACTCGTCCGCTTCCGCCTGAACGTTTCAAGTCGTGGCCCAGTGCGCGGCCAATCATGTATGTGCTGTCCTGGGTCAGGGGAAATTCGCCGGCGACGCCGCGAATCCCATCGGTGCCGAAGAGCTGTCGCGTCTGGGTTGTCATGCTGAATTGAACTGCTCTAACGCCCGCTGCTTCCGGCAGGGACTTTTTCCATGATAACTGTGACCCGCACCGGATTGGGATTCATTACCTGTACCAGGGGATCAGAAACGTAAGCATGCCGCACGAACGTGGCCCGCTCCATCGTGCCGCTGGCGTCGATGGCATCGGTGATGGCAGCCTCGACCGCCGCGACCCGCGCGCTCGGCCCGCTGATCGTAATAGTCGCGGGATCGGCTTCGATACGCCCGATCTGGTATCCCGCTACGAAATTGCCAAAAGCCCGCGGACGTACCGGAACCTGGCGCGTGAGGCGAGTATCGAAAGTCAGGTGAAACTGGTTCGGAATGATCTGTTCGACTTCCAGCCCCCGTGGTTTATGGACTTGCTGCGCCGTCAGATCGAAAGTCCGCTCCCCGGATTTCATTCCATTGAGTTCGATCTCAGCTGAAATATCCGATGGCTGCAGGCGCCTCACAATGCGTTGCGGGCCGCGTACCCGGACCTGCGCTTGCGGAATACTCTCGGTGCTGATTTCCAGGTTCTCTGGGATGTTAAGAAACTGAATCGGCACCGTCACTGCCACCTCTGCAGGCGGATCGCTTGCCACCGCCAGCCATAACCCGACGGAGAGCGCCAGCGACAACAGCTTGATGCCGAAATTGTGCAGCACGTGCCGGGTGAAGAAGTCTTTCATCTAGCGGTCGCCTCCGGGGGTGACCCGCGAATCGCTCGCATGTGGAGGAGAGAGCCTTTGAACGTCGTCCGAACTGGTATCGTCGGCGCCGTCGGTTATCGGCGTAGGCAACGTGGACGGCGGCACGTAGCGGCGGAGAAGCTCTCCAATACGCTCGCGTAGTTGCTCCACCGTCAAGTCGCGCTCGATCGTCCCGCTGACGGCGAGGCTGATCGCTCCGGTTTCTTCCGAAACAATAACTGCAATTGCATCGGTTTCTTCAGTCACGCCGATTCCAGCCCGGTGACGTGTGCCAAGTTGAGTTGAGAGCACCGGATTCATCGACAGTGGCAGGAAGCACGCCGCCGCCGCGATGCGGTCTTTCTGCACAATCACTGCGCCATCATGGAGAGGAGCGCTGGGACGAAAAATCGTAGCCAGCAGATCGTAGGAAAGATGCGCTTCCAGCGGCACGCCGCTTTCGATGTAGGTGCGCAATCCAATTTCCCGTTCGATGACAATCAACGCGCCCGTCTGGTTCTGGGAAAACAGATTGGCGGCAAGAACAATATCGTCGTAAGCATCCGCTTCCGACGCCGCCGTCCGGCTGCGCAGCAGCCGCCGTCCCAGACGCGCCAGAGCCTGCCGAATCTCGCCCGCAAAAATCACGATCAGCGCGAACACTGCGTAAGGCAGCAGCGTGCTTAACAGCCAGTTCAGTGTCGCCAGTTCGCCGGCCCGCGAAAAATAAAATGCCAGCGCCAGCGCCGCCACTCCTACCAGCATGTAGGCCGCGCGCGTGCCCTTGATGAGCGCCAATAGTTCGTAAATGATGACCGCGACCAGCAGTATGTCTACGGCAGAAATCACCGTCATCTGTGGCCACGGCGCAGCAAAAAACTTCACCTTCTACCCCTCTTCAGAAATAAATCGGTTGTTAAGCAGTGCCAAAACCAATTGTAATCCAGAGGAAAGTAATTCGACCTATGTCAATCGAAATAAAGGATTTGTAAAGAAATCTATGATTGGTTGCCAGGCCGCGGCTGAAGGCACATGCCATGTAGGGACAGGTCGGAGCCTGTCCAGTTGCCGATCAGTTTCACGGCAAGCTCGTGATGTTTTAATCCATTTTGATCCGCGTAAATCCGTGGAATTGAAGTTCATGTCCTCATCGCGTTTGCCGCTTCACAGTCGCATCCACCGACCCCTTCGCCAGCCGCGCCGAAATCTCATCCCCAACTTTGACCTGATTCGCATCTTTTAAAAGCACGCCGGACGAATCAAAGACCAACGCATATCCGCGATCCAGAATCGCAAGCGGAGACAATGCCTCCAGCAGCCCGCTCAGTTGATTCAGCGTGCCTCGCTGTCGCAGCAACAAAGTCCGCGCCGTTGCCGCGAGCGCGGCAACCCGAGAATCAAGTTCCTTACGAATGCCCCCCAGCATTCGCCGGACGTCATAGTGCCGCACCGCCGCGGCCGCTGTTTCCAGTCGCCGCCGTTGCAGTTCCAGAATCTGACTTTCCGCCCGATCCATCCGGTTCTTCAAATCATCAAGCTTCTGCTGACGCCGATTGATCACATCCACCATGCGTCCAAACGCCCCGTGCTGAGCCAGTTCCGTCAAAGCCTGACGACCCATCAGCAACCGGTAACGCATCCCTCGAACCAAACGCTGACGCAAAGCCTCGGCCTGGTCCTCCACTTCCTGCCGCGACCGAATCACCAGCTCAGCCGCCGCCGAAGGCGTAGGAGCTCGCATGTCAGCCACGAAATCAATGATGGTGAAGTCGGTCTCATGCCCCACCGCGGAAATCACAGGAATCTCCGAAGCAGCCACAACCCGCGCCAGTCCTTCGTTATTGAACGCGGCAAGATCTTCCGCCGAGCCTCCGCCCCGCGCCACGATGATCACATCCACATTGCGCGCCTTGTTGAAGTAGCGCACGCCCGCACCCACTTCCGAACTCGCGGCATCGCCCTGCACCTGCGCCGGAAAAATCAGCACTCCAACCGTGTGATGCCGGCGCAGCAGAATATTCAAAATGTCGCGCAAAGCCGCCGCCTGCGGAGAAGTCACAATCCCAATCCGTCGCGGCAAAGTTGGTATCGGTTTTTTGCGCGCCGCATCGAACAATCCTTCCGCTTCCAATTTCGCTTTCAATTGCTCGAATGCGACTTGCAGTGCGCCCGCGCCCTTGGGTTCCAGATACTCCGCCGAAATCTGCAACTCGCCACGGTCTTCATAAATCGTGACTCGCCCGCGCAGCACCACCTGCATTCCATTCTCAGGACGAAACCGCAACAACCGCGCCTGCGACCGAAACATCACCGCCCGGATCTGCGAATTCGAGTCCTTCAAAGTGAAATAAAGATGCCCCGAATCGTGCGCCCGGAAATTAGAAATCTCGCCCTCAACCCACGCATCGCCATACTCACGCTCAATATGAGAACGCACCGCCGCCACCAGATCGCGCACCGTCCAAATGCGCCGGTCAGGAGGCTTGAAACTGAATCCGAGTTGGTCTGTGGTGGACACTGCAGGGAAAGTTTATCGCAAGAAAGCTTTCAGCTTTCAGCCATCGGCTTTCAGCTCGAAATCACCCGGTCTTAACTTGCAAGGAGCATCCAGCCGCGAAGCGGCGCCAGAATATAGCCCACGGCGCAAGCCGTGGGTAAACAGCAGAACGAGAGCCAGCCCCGAAGGGGCGAAAGAAACAGCACTGGCCGGAGAATCTTACCGCCGTAACCGCCCAATCAGATACATCACCACCGAAAGCACCACGCTGACCAGAATCGACGTTGCCAGCGGAAAATAAAACGTGCTGTTCTTCCCTCGATAAACAATGTCGCCAGGCAATTTCCCGAGAGGAATGTTGGTCCGTCCCAACAGCATGAGCGCGAGACCAAGAACGATCGCCACTGCCCCAACCACCACCAAAATTTTCCCGAGATCGCTCACACAGACAGTCTAAATCGTTCTCCGTGTCCTCTGCGTCCTCCGTGGTTCAATGCTAAAATCCGCTCGATGAAACCTCTCCGCTTTTTCCTCCCAACGTTGCTGCTCGCGGTCGCCGCCGCCGCACAAGCCACAGCCCCACTCATCGAGATCACCGCCGAGCCTAACCACCATCTCCTCTTCGAGAACCCGTACGCCCGCGCCTTCAAGATCGATCTCGCGCCGCACGCCGCCATGGTCGTGCATCATCACCGCTACGATTACATCTTCGTAGTCCTGGCCGCCTCCAAGATCGAAAATGACATCGTCGGCAAAGCCCCATTCCTGCGCACATTTCAGGACGGTGAAACCGTCTTCGTCCCCGGCCCTTTCGCCCACACCGCCAAAAATCTCACGGACTTTCCGTTCCAGGTCATAGCCGTCGAACTCCTGCAAGGCGACAAACTCAAACCGTCCCGCAAGTGGGACGAAGAACGCGGCCTCCACATTCTCAACGGCGGCACTCAGGACGTCCTCTTCGTCAAAGACGGAGTCCGCGCCACCGACCTCCAGCTCAATCCCGGCGGCGTCGTCCCCAAACATCATCACGACGGACCGCACGTCCTCGTCGCCATCACCGACCTGCACCTGCGCACCGACGTGGAAGGCAAAGCCCCATCACAAGTCGAACTCAAAGCCGGAGAAGCCGCCTGGATCAAAGCCGGCGCCACTCACACCGTCACCAACATCGGCAGTCAAAAAGCCAGACGGATCACGTTGGAATTCTGATCCTGTAATCGTTTCGGAAACGCACCGCTATCACAAGCCACGTAGAGGCAGGTGTCCCACCTGCCCAGCCGAGCGAAAGCTCGGCAAGGGG
>Ga0163162_10005031_pt1 | contig 12737 bp, 14 predicted proteins | sample S55metaG_FD_115310 | JGI IMG/M metagenome (GOLD analysis project Ga0163162, IMG submission 115310) | Switchgrass rhizosphere microbial communities from Kellogg Biological Station, Michigan, USA - S5-5 metaG | ecosystem: Host-associated > Plants > Roots > Rhizosphere > Soil | place: USA...
ACTATCGAGAATAATAAGTACATTGATGTTACCAAATTCCCGTTGGCTAAAATGTATGATGAACACTTGTTTGAGGATACACCGGAAGGTGTAAGAATAACCAATACTATTTGGGTTACCGGTTTATTAAGCTTTTTATGGATAAAACTGGTGGCGCAGAAAATTGTTGATGAGACCCCGGCGGATATGCTTAAGCAAATTGCTGCCGCTAAAAAATTATAGGCACCGGTTGTGTAGTGATAAAACAGCGACTATAAACACAAGGCGCGCTAAGTTGCTGGTTACAACAAACTAAATAATGAAAGACGGAGAGAACACATTTAGCTTTGACAAGGCAGAGGACAGCACAGGTTTTTTACTATGGCAGGTGACAAATTTGTGGCAGCGGGAAATTAAGAAAGCCCTGGAGAAATATGATCTTACCCATTCGCAGTTTGTTTTGCTCGCGAGCACACACTGGCTCACCTTGCAAAACGTGGATGTAACCCAGGTTTTATTATCTGGTCATACCAAAATCGATCCTATGACTACCTCTACGGTATTGCGCACGCTGCAAGCAAAAGGATTGCTGAAGAGACAGGAGCACGCAACGGACACAAGAGCAAAAACGGTTATCCTTACCGACGCAGGCAAAGAAATAACAAAGCAGGCTGTTGTGACGGTTGAAGCTTTTGACAGAAGTTTTTTTTCATCATTAGCCGGCAATGAAAAAGCTTTTAATAAACAGTTGCTCAGGCTGCTATCGTACAAAGGATGAAACTTAATTTTTTAATCCCCTCTTAAGCTCCGCAAATTTAAGGGCGGAGATTGAATGGGAGATAAACCTCACATCCTCTTATACAAAAACCCAGGAATTATCCTGAATATAAAAGCCACCAGCCGCCAGCGTTTGGTAATATAAACCACATCCTTTTTATTTTTAATGGCGTTAAAAATTTGCTTTGCCGCCTTTTCAACCGACGCTACCCAAAATTTACGTTCAGCCTGAGCCATTGGGGTATCAACGAAGCCCGGTATGATGTCGGTGACGTAGACAGGCAATTTTAAATGTTTTGCTTTTTGCCGCAACGCTTCCAGGTAATTTACCTGGTACGCTTTTGAAGCTCCGTAAGCCGGTGCATGCCTGCCGCCCCGTATGGCTGCCACGGATGTGATGGCTGCGAAATGCCCGGAGCCCTGCTGCTCAAAATAATTGAATGCCCAATCGGCAACACAAGTAAACCCCAGCACGTTTACTGCATTGGTTTGCTGTTCGATAGCTTCATCAAGGGCTGGGTTAATTTTTCCGGTTCCTGAGCTTAATACCATTAAGTCCACTCCGCCGAGTTCTTCAGTAAGTTGTTTTAGTCTTTGGGGCACGAAGGCAATTTCAGCCACATCAAAACTGGAAAAAATAAAACTGTCGGGATTTAAAGCCTGCAATTCGGCTAAAAGTTGCCCGCGCCTGCCGGTAATACCCACCCGGTAACCGTTATCAGCTAACATAATAGCCAGCTGTCGGCCAATGCCTGAAGTTGCTCCAACAACAATTGCCTTTTTCATTTGTATTTACTGTGCGGCGGATAATTAACGCCCGCCATAATTGTTATGGTTATTCTCCGTTACAATGATATTTAATTTGAGTTGTATATTGCCACGCATTTAACGTTTATGAGTAACAAAATTACCTGCCTGCTATTTATTGCTGCTTTACTGCTTTGTTCCTGTTCGCATGTTTATGTGCCCGCACTTTATCACCAGGATATTGCTTATCAGCCAAAGCCTGCGTCATTTGATAGTGCGAAGGTTCAAACCTATATTTCAGCTGGCCTAAATACCTATACAAATTCTCATTACAATGATTTTTTGGTGAGCGGACAGTTCAACGTAAGCCAGGGGTTTGTTTTTGATAATTTTAACCTGGCATATGGTGCATTCGGCGTTTTCGGCGATTACCAGAATACTGCTATCGATAAGGGCAAGCCTAATTATTTAGCGATAAGTCGTTCGGAGCCGTTGGCGGCAGGTTTTCGGCAAATGCTTTTGTTAATTCGGGAAGGGTAGATTTCAGGTTTATCGGTGTGGAAATGGCGTACAGCCACGAGTTCGGATCCTTTGCCGGCTTCAGGCGATACCTGAACAACCAAGCCGGATCTTTTGTTGACCCTCGCACTGATTTATTTTCCATCGGGTTAACCACAGAAGTGCTATTTCATAACCGCAACAACACCGACTTTGAACACGGTATTCGCGGATTTTTAGGCACAACGCTTGGCCATAATGAATTAGATGATACTTTTTATACAGATCAAAAAGCCACTACCAGGATGTTTCGTAACATTTTCCCAAAAGTAAGCTACTTTATCAAATTCAAAAACTATTTCGGTACGATGGAAGCCGGTGAACAGTTTATGGTAAGATTTGGCTATAAGTTTTAGCTTATTCGGAATAGACACTCCCAGCAAGGTCTCTCAAATTATACCCGCAAGCCATAACTTCGCCGTAGGCTCCGGCCGTTCGGATAGCGATCAGATCACCACGAAAAGATTCCGGCAACTCGACATCTTTTTGAAAGCAATCTGTACTTTCGCAGATAGGTCCGACGACGTCGTAGTGGACAGTTGGCGGTTTGTCGTTAGCAGTTGTTTTTAATCTCTGATCTCCAGCCCCTAATCGCTCTATTTTATGATACGCCTGGTAAAGCATCGGGCGGATGAGTTCCGTCATGCCGGCATCCAATACCAGGAAATTCGTTTTTAGTCCGTTTTTTACGTACAGCACACGTGAAATCAGCGCGGCGCTTTGGGCAACCAATGCACGGCCAAGCTCAAAGTGAACTTCCTGACCGGGTTTTACATTAAGGAAGTTTTTGAAAACCTTAAAGTAGCTTTCAAAATCGCTTATGCCATTTGTATCCGGATTATGATAATCAACACCCAAACCGCCGCCGGTGTTCAGCACCTTTACGGGGAAGCCATGATCTTCGAACCAGTCCTGCATTTCATTAATCCGGATACACAGGCTTTTATAAACTTCCATATCCGTTATTTGCGACCCGATGTGAAAATGGATGCCCAGGAATTGCAGGTTAGGGCATTTTCTCAGCGCCTCAACCACATCCGGCAATTGCCAGGAGTTAACGCCGAATTTATTTTCTTCTAGCCCTGTTGTTATAAAATGATGCGTATGCGCATCTACATTTGGGTTAATGCGTATCGCAACGTTGGCCTTTTTATTTTTTGCTATAGCCAGATCGTTAATAATGTACAGTTCCTGCACTGACTCGGCATTGAAACAGAAAATATCGGCGTCGAGCGCGAGGTTTATCTCTTTGTCGGATTTGCCTACGCCAGCAAAAACCACTTTTTCCTTGCCAAAACCATGTTCGATAGCTGCTTTCACTTCGTTACCGCTGACGCAGTCGGCGCCAAAGCCGTACGACTGTATAACATCCAGCACTTTTGGATTAAAATTAGCCTTCATGGCGTAATGTACATGAAACCCATATTTAGCCGAAGCTGTACGACAGGCTTCGAGGGTTTTACGTAACACATCAAGGTCGTAATAATAAAACGGCGTATCTAATTGTTGAAATCGGTTTATAGTGCTGGTGTTGAACATGGTATTTAATTTTAGCCTCACCCCAACCCCTCTCCAAAAGGAGAGGGGCTTGATAAAACTTTTAAAAAAAGTCCTCTCCTTTGGAGAGGATTTAGGTGAGGCCTAGAACAGCCTGTTATGCAAGCTTCTTAATGCCTCGGTTTTATCTGTTGTTTTTATCAATAGCGACAAATTGTTCTCGCTGCCACCGTAGGAGATCATCCTGATTGGAATATGCTTTACGGCTTCCAGAACCCTGGCTCCATAACCATGCTTGTCGGCACCAAAATCGCCCACAACGCAAATAATGGTTTGATCTGAATCTACATCAACTGAGCCAAAGGCAAGCAATTCGGTCTTTATTTCGTCAAGATAAGTAGTGTCGTCAATAGTTAAAGACACGGCAACCTCCGAAGTAGTGATCATGTCGATAGATGTCCGGTAACGCTCAAACACCTCAAACACACGGCGTAGGAAGCCATGTGCCAGCAGCATTCGTGTTGATTGTATACGGATTGCAGTGATCGCGTCTTTAGCTGCGATAGATTTTATTTTATCCTTTTCGCTGGTATTGGTGATCAGCGTTCCCTGCGCCTTTGGATCCATTGTATTTAACAGCCGCACCGGGATTTTATATTTTTGAGCAGGGAACACACTTTGCGGGTGCAATATTTTCGCACCAAAATAAGCCAACTCGGCAGCTTCATCAAATGAAAGTTGGGCTATGGGCTGTGTACCTTTTACAATCCGTGGATCATTGTTGTGCATGCCATCAATATCGGTCCATATCTGAACCTCTTCGCTACGGATGCCGGCGCCGATCAGTGATGCTGTATAATCGCTGCCGCCACGGCGAAGGTTATCAATTTCACCAAAACTGTTTCGGCAAATATAGCCCTGTGTAATAAACAGGTTAATCTCCGGATGTTTGTCCAGTAAAGGGGTGATGTGTTCGGATATATAGTCTACTATTGGCTCATTATCCTCGTCAATCTTCATAAAATCAAGGGCGGGCAGCAATACAGATGGCACACCGATCTCTTTTAGGTAAACATGATACAGTGTAGTCGACAACAACTCACCCTGCGCCAGTATTATTTTTTCTTCAATTGGCGTAAACAGGTCGTTAGCCAGGTTGCTTAGCAATGAAAAATGATAGTCGATAACTTCTTTTCCTTGTTCAAGGTATTCGGGCTTGGCAAAAAGTTCTTTTATAAAAAGCTCGTATTTATCTTTTAATACACTGATTAGCTTTGCAGCCTTATTTTTATCACCTGCAAGATAAGCCTGCCCAATCTCCACCAAGTTGTTAGTCGTTCCCGATACCGCTGATAATACTACAATCTGCCGTTGGGAAGCGTCAATAATATCCAGCAGTTTTTTCATCCTTTCGGGACTTCCTACAGATGTTCCGCCAAATTTTAAAACTTTCATTTTTGTTTACTTTTACCTTAAAAACATTGATATTTCTATACCAATTTTGAGGCGCTAAAAATAGGATTTTAAACTGTTTTTTAGCCACGATGGGCGAAATAAAATTGACTTTTGTAGTATTAGTGTTGTAAAGGAGATGCCTTATTTATATATACCCAAAAATAAAAAACAAATTTCCGGGTGATATATTGTTAATTTATTACACTTGTTATTAAAAGCAGGTAACATGGCAGCATTTAACATTTTTGAAAATACACCAGCAGAAAGGGAGAAGCTTTTTATGTCGCTTTATAAAAAGGCGTTCCCGGTGGTAGCCAGGTACGTCAGCAAAATGGGAGGGTCGTTCGACGAAGCGAAGGATATCTTTCAGGATGCACTGGTTATTTATTATGAAAAATCAGTGGTCCAGGTAATAGTACTGCACGCTAATGAGCAGGCTTATTTACTGGGAATAGCCAAACATTTATGGGCTAAAAAGTTTAAAGACAATTTACAACAAGTATCAATTGAGGCTTATGACGATGAGCCGCAATTTACGCAGGATGAAAACCGGGAACCCTCATCAGTGAAATTATTGCATTATCTGGAAGCTACAGGTCAAAAGTGTATGGAACTCTTAAAGGCTTTTTATTACGATAAATTGCCGGTAAATGCTATTGCCGGACTGTTCGGTTATTCGGGTGTGCATTCTGCCTCGGTTCAGAAATATAAATGCCTCGAAAAGGTAAGGGAAACTATTAAAGAAAAATCATTGGCTTATGAGGACTTCATTGAATGAGATCAAGCAGATAGATGATCACCTGTTTAGCCAGGCTGGTATTGAGGACGCGCTGCTGTTCGACGCCATGCTCATACTCGATCCTGGTTTATCAGATAAAGTGCTCTGGCAAAAAAGGGTTAATCAATTAGTGCAGCAGTATAGTCGCCGGAAGTTAAAAGCCGAGATCGAATCGGTGCACCGAAAGCTATTTGATGAACCTGCCCACCGAAGTTTCAGTCAAAAAATACTCAACTTGTTTTATTGAGGATTAGTTGATTAAGTTGAATTAGAGAATGGTTGATTAATTTATAATTTTTCACTTCATCTAACCAACCTATTCAACTCAATTAACTCATCCAACTTAATCAACTAAATTTTACTTAATCATGAACATTCAACATGAATTTCGCAGCTATGCTGTGAACCACCTCCGTATGGACAGTTGTTACGTGGATAACTATGTAACGCAAACTAATAATACCCCGTTAAGGATGGGCATGACGCCATATATTATGGAAGAACGGCAGCTGAATATTTCACAACTGGACGTATTCTCGAGGTTAATGATGGATAGAATTATCTTCCTGGGTACAGCGGTTGATGACCATGTTGCCAACATTATCCAGGCGCAATTGCTGTTCCTGCAATCCGCCGACCCTAAACGCGATATCCAGATCTATATCAATTCGCCCGGAGGGTCGGTTTATGCCGGTTTTGGAATTTATGACACTATGCAGCTTATTTCGCCGGATGTAGCTACTATTTGTACCGGTATGGCGGCTTCGTTTGCAGCTGTTTTACTATGCGCGGGTGCTCCCGGCAAACGGGCTGCCTTAAATCATTCACGAGTTATGCTGCACCAGCCATTGGGCGGTGTACAGGGGCCGGCATCTGACATTGAAATCACAGCAAGGGAAGTACTGAAAGTAAAAAAGGAGCTTTACACTATAATTGCCAAACATACCGGGCAACCGTACCAACGGGTTCACGATGTTTCGGACCGTGATTTTTGGATGATATCTGCAGAAGCAAAGGAGTTCGGAATGATTGACGAGATACTTGGTGTTAGAGATTAGTGGTTGGAGATTAGAGATTAGTTTTTTGTCGGGAAAGTCCGAATCCCGATAGCTATCGGGACGGGAAAGTCCGAAAGACTGAGAATTGATGCAAAATTCAATCCACATCCCATAACTATCGGATCGGCATTCTGCATTCAACTAATCTCTAATCTCCAGCCTCTAGTCTCTAACATCAGCCCACACGCGGTTTTCAGTTTTGATCCTGACGGTTAACATCGCGGCATTAAGAATAGTGAATATAATTGCCGTATAATACAAATGAAATACCAGCGGGATTATGGCTATCTCGCAAATCACTTCCATGTAATTGGGGTGCTTTAAAAATTTGTAAGGGCCCTTTTTAACGGGGTAAACACCGGGGATGCGGTATATTTTGGTGTTCCAGTATTTACCTAATGAGGATAGCGCCCAGAATTTAAAGGATAATATCGCAATAAAGATGGTCAGGAACAGCCAGGATATGAGTGGATAGCCCATAAGGATATACTCAACAATCATGGATACAATAAATAAAGTATGCAACGCTACTATAAACGGGTAATGACTTCTCCCATACTCAATTGCACCTTGTTCCAGTAACCATTTTTCATTTCTACGGGCAATGTATAGTTCAGAAAGCCTTTGCAGGATAAATAATGAAATGAATATTATAAAATACATGCTGTAATTTCGCTTAACTTAACGCTCATACTGATTATCACTTTTGTCTTTATGACTTTTCCGTATTTCCGGACTTTCTGACTACATCAACTTTTTAAAGTTCGTCTTTCCGGACTTTCCCGTCCCGATAGCTATCGGGATTCGAACTTCCCGGACTCCTAACCGTTCCCCATCTTCAACAGCACCATTTCACTCGAGAAACCCGGGCCCATTGCCAGCATCAAGCCGTAACCATCTTCGAACCCTTCTTCCATAAATTTATCCAGTACGTAAAGCACGGTTGCGCTCGACATATTTCCATAATTGTTCATTACCTCACGGGTTTTCTGCATAAAATCGCCTTCAACGCCCAATGCGTCCGTGTAGGCATCCAGTACCTTTTTACCCCCCGGATGAAAAATGAAGTTTTTAATATCGCTTAGTTCCAGGTTGTGCTTTGAAAGGAACTCAGTAATGTCCTGGTAAATGTGTTCATTTATAAATGCCGGAATATCCTTTGAAAACAGTACCTTGAACCCAGTGTCCTGGAATTCCCATCCCATCACCTCTAACGAATCGTAATACAATTTACTTGAGGATGCCACATATTTAACCTGGTTATTTCCTTTATGGTTATCGCCTTTTATAATACTGGCTGCAATGCCGTCAGAAAATAAACTGGAGCCTATAAAATTACTTTTACTGTAGTCGCTTTTTATTAAGGTTAATGAACACAGCTCAACGGCAACCAGCAGCACAACTGCATCTGGGTTAGCCCTGGCTGCCATGTTGGCTTTCGCCATACCTGATACGCCACCACCGCAGCCCAGCCCAAACATTGGTATGCGGTTAATATGCGGGTTTAATCTCAGCTTGTTAATTATTAAGGCGTCCATGCTGGGTGTAGCAAGCCCGGTTGTAGAAACAAAAAGAATGTCGGTTATGTCTTCTTTGTTAATATTCGCCTTTATGATGCAATCTTCGATCGCCTTTGCCGAATATTCCAGAGAGGTGCGGATATATTCATTATTTCGTTCTTCGAATGTATTCGGTTTAGTATAGTAACAAAGCGGTTTGCAAAAGTTACGATAGATGATCTCTGTGTTATCAAAAGCAAAATTTAAGCGACCGGCTTCCGGGAAGTTCTCCGAAAACATCTCCATTGCTTGTTTTTTTGCTTCTTGCTGGTCGGTTTTATAAGGTAGGTCTATTTTTGAAGTGGCTGCTATAAAGGGCATATATTTTATTTGAATGTACGTATCCAAATAAGTGCCAGTTGCTTCATTATGTTAAATAAATGTAATATTAACCTGCACGAGGACCTTTCAAATATAAAAAATGCTTTGCATTAAACAGAATATTTGTCTGTTAGCCAACAAATTGTCATCAAACGCCCTGGATAATATTTGTAAACTAAAATGGCCGGAGAAATTTAATAACTCAATTCTTCAGCCATCTCCATTTCGGTTACCTGTTTACTATTGCGTCTTAAAACGCGGTCAAGTTCCATTGAGCATTTTTCCATCAGCTCCAGTATTTCATTCATTTCGTATTTACTGGTTGCCTGTTTAAGTAACGAGATGAGGCCGAGCATAGAACAAACCGGTTTCCGTAATTCGTGTGAGTTTGACCAGCTGATTTTTAAAAGCGCCTCATTAGCATTTTTGATTTTTTGATAGGCATCCTGCAGCTTGTTTTCTTTTTCAATAAGTTCGCTTATGTCTGTGGCCATTACCAGGCTGCATTGCTGATCATTAAATAAAACAGGATGTGAAATTATTGATACGTCAAATGCTTCTCCGGTCCCTTTGCGGTGTTTCCTTATACCCGAAAGGTTAGATCCATCCTTTTGTTTGTTTTTAAAATCCGCACGGCTTTCATGGTCCTCTACGGAACGAATATCATTGATAGTCATCCTTAAAAATTTATGCTTGTTATAAGCATATTTTTCTGTCGCGGCATTATTCACCCTGATAAATCTTAAATTATCATGGTTATAGATCCACATGGGGTTTGGATTAGATTCGAAGAGCTGACGATATTCTTCTTCTGATTTCGCCAATTTGTTCTTTTGTCGTTTAATTTCGACATACAACACAAAGGCGATGATAACCACAAAAATGAAGTCGTTCAGGCTGCGGTATATATCCTGTTCACCGGGTTTTAAGTGTTTAGCGACAAGCGTAATTAGCGGATTACTGAACAAAGCCCAGCATATACCTGTCATCAAAAACGCAAAAGGAATCTTGAGTGAGTTGAACATTTAAGATTGTTAATTGGTCTAACGTTTAGGCTATTACGGTAAAATATCACATTAGGTTAAGTTTTTTTATTAAAACGTAAAAAAATATCCAACATTCAATGAAATATAACCTAAATCATAGTTTATACGGTTTACGATTATAGTTCTATTCCAACTTGCTGCGGAAGGCACTAACGATTAATAAAAGAAAGCTATAGACACGAATTTGACTAGAAACGTCGCCAGGCGGAAAGAAGGTTTATATAGTAAATGAGATAAAGACAGTATCTACTGACCGGATGTTGTTTTCTTTTGAAACTCTTCCATTTTATCGTCAATGATTTTGATCGATTGCTGGAGGCTGCGGATATACTTGTCAACTTTTTCGTCCGCAGTTTGCCGGTGGTTTAAATGACCAAGAAGTTCAGCAATTCTTTCCTTTGACCTTTGAAACTTGTTGAAATCAGCCATAATAGAGTTATTGGTTCCCTCTTTTACGGAATGGTGATTATTACGGTTTAAACTGTTTATCCACAATGGCGCACGTTATTAACATTCATATGGGGAATAAACTCAAACGGTAAATCTATTAGAAAAGCGGATCACGACTTTATTCGTTCTCAATTGCCGAAAATACTTCCAGCAATACATTCCATTTATGATTAGCGTCTATCTCCCAAATGCGTACATAGTTATAGTTGCTCACTATATTGCCTTTTTTGATCCGGGCCTTTCCATAGGTATAGGCCAGGTCGTTACTGGTGGACCGGCCGGCATTGACTGTTTCTGCCGTAATAGTAACGCCTTCGTTATCAATAAATTTCATCACTCTATCCTGCCCGGTAAGCGAGTCGAACCCAGGAAAATAAAATCGTCCCTCAGGACTCAAAAATTCTTTATAAGTGGCTATTGTTGAAATTGATAATGAATGATTAAACAAATTATCAGTTGCCATGATAATCCGTTTCCCGCTAAAAGGGTCTTTGCTCGGTGCAACATGTTTGGTCGCCTCTGAATTTTTGAAATCAATTATGGCGTCTTGCTCTGGTTCAGGGTGCTGAATGCCGAGGTCGATCAATAACCTTAATTTATTATCAGCATCAGCGCGCCATATTGAAACATAGTCGCCATAAACCTTGTCCGTATCGTTGTTACCATTCTGATAAACATACGGGCCGGCAGAAAAAGCGAGATCGCCGTTAAAAGATATGCGGGCAAAATTAGGATGCCAGGTTAATATACCCGGCTGCTTATCAATATGACTATAAAAGTCGGTTATTTTAACTGCATCTGGCTTAAATACGATACCTTCAGGGTCGGCAACGGCCAAAAAACCCTCTTTTATACCTTTACGTTCTACCAGCTTATTAAACCCTTTCTCAGCTTCTATAACAGTATTTACATCTGCAGGGGCAGTTTGTGCTAATACCGGTTTAGCTAAGCCAACCAGTACAATTGCGGCCAATATTATTCTTTTCATTATTTTTAAGATGCGGGCTAATTTACTAATATTTCAATAGTACGGTAATAATAAAATTGGTGTGCTAATAGCCTTTAATATTTCCAACCTTGATGTAACGTTATTTAAGCAATTAAATTTTACTCCAGCTTGTACCTTCTTTACTATCGTTTAATTGAAAGCCAATTTTTTGAAGGCCGTTCCTTATTTTGTCCGAAGTGGCATAGTCCTGATTTGTCTTAGCTTCATTCCGTAGTGCCACAATCAGATTTAATATTTTTGGCAGATCGTCATTTGCAGCCTGCTCGTTTTTGAGGCCCAAAACGTCAGACACAAAGGTGTTCATCGTATCTTTCAAAAGCTGCAGGTTGGCTGTATCAATCTTCAATTTGCCATCGTGCACCGAATTAACAATGCGCGATGCTTCAAAGAGTTCAGCAATTAACACCGGGCTATTAAAATCATCGTTCATGGCATCATAGCACCGTTCAACTAAAGGCGCAATTTCAATGTCGGTTGTGTTACTTGATTTTAAACTATCCAGTATGCTGAATGAATTCATCAGGCGCTTAAAGCCCTTTTCTGATGCCTCCATAGCTTCATTACCGAAATCGAGCGTGCTCCTATAATGCGCCTGAAGCATAAAAAAGCGAACAGTCATCGGGCTGTAGCCCCTGTTTAATATAGAATGTTCGCCGGTAAAAAGCTCATGTGGTAAAAAGCTGTTGCCTAATGATTTCGACATTTTTTGCCCATTTACCGTTAGCATATTGGTATGTATCCAGTAGGTGGCCGGGTTTTTTCCGCAGGCAGCAACATTTTGAGCTATTTCGTTGGTATGGTGCGTAGGCATCAGGTCAATACCTCCGCCGTGTATATCAAATTGTTCGCCCAGATACTTATTGCTCATGGCCGAGCATTCCAGGTGCCAGCCGGGGAAACCTATACTCCATGGCGATGGCCACTTCATCAAATGTTCAGGCTTGGCCTTTATCCATAGGGCAAAGTCGAGTTTGCCGTGTTTTTCATCTTGTCCTCCGAGCGCGCGGGTATTGTTCAGCAAGTCCTCCAGGTTGCGGCCATTTAATACACCGTAGTTCTGGGTTTTGTTATATTTTTCGACATCAAAATAAACCGAACCGTCAACTTCATAAGCAAGGCCTTTTTTCATGATGGCTTTCACCAATTCTATTTGCTCAATAATATGGCCGGTGGCCGATGGCTCAATGCTTGGCGGGAGGATATTAAAAATCTGCATCACCTCGTGAAAACCAACGGTGTACTTTTGAACAATCTCCATCGGTTCCAATTGGGCTATTTTGGCTTTTTTTGAGATTTTGTCTTCCCCTTCATCGCCCGCATCACCTTCCAGGTGGCCCGCATCCGTTATATTACGCACATAGCGTACTTTATAACCCAGTTGGGTAAGATACCGGAATATCAGATCGAATGAAATATAGGTGCGGCAGTTACCCAGATGAACATCGCTGTAAACTGTTGGGCCACATACGTACATCCCCACATGAGGCGGATTAAGCGGTTCGA
>Ga0163162_10005034_pt1 | contig 12734 bp, 9 predicted proteins | sample S55metaG_FD_115310 | JGI IMG/M metagenome (GOLD analysis project Ga0163162, IMG submission 115310) | Switchgrass rhizosphere microbial communities from Kellogg Biological Station, Michigan, USA - S5-5 metaG | ecosystem: Host-associated > Plants > Roots > Rhizosphere > Soil | place: USA: Michigan...
CTTCTGTGTCTTTGCTGGGTAGAAATGGTTTATCTGTTATAAACAAAGTAACTGATGCAAACGGCCATGCAAACTTTCCTTCCTTAAACGATATTATCTATGAACGCGAGCCAACGGTTTATTTAGTACAAAGTGGCAATGACGTATCGTTTATCCCTTATTCCCATTACGACAGACGCTTAAATTATTCACGTTTTGATGTCGGTGGGGTAACAACGAATACAGATAATCAAGCTGCTTTGACAGCCTATATATTTACTGATCGCGGCATTTATCGACCCGGTGATACAGCGCATGTAGCCATGGTAGTTAAACAACCATTTGTATTAGCGCAACCGGCTGGTTTGCCGCTGGAAGCAACTGTCATTGATCCACGTGGCGTGACAATAAAAGATGAAAAAATTACCTTAAATGATACTGGCTATTTCACGTTTGATTTTCAAACCACAGATACATCACCAATCGGGCAATACATCATTAATCTTTATATTGTTAAAGATAACCACGCCAGTAATTTAATTGGTTCAAGCAATATTGAAGTCGGTGAGTTTTTACCAGATAGAATGCGAATCAGCGCGCACTTATCTCAAGCAACGCAACTCGGCTGGGTGTCGCCTAGTGCATTAACTGCCAAAGTTGGCTTATGGAATTTATATGGCGCAGCGGCAGTTAATCATCGCGTCAGCGGAAAGGTTTTATTAACGCCGCAAACCATCAAATTTAAAAATTTTCCTGATTATATTTTCTTTGATCCATTATTAAATCCTAAAACACCACCAAAAGTGTTTTCAGATACGCTAAAAGACACGCAAACAGATTCTCAAGGTCAAGCAGAGCTTGATCTTAAGTTAGAGCGTTTTGAAAAAGCGACATATCAACTCACCGTCTTTGCCGAAGGCTTTGAAGCAGAAGGTGGTCGTAGTGTGACGACGCAAGTGAATGCGCTAGTTAGTCCATTAAATTATCTTATAGCCTATAAAACTGATGGGGATTTGAACTACATTAAACAAAATGCAGCACGCACAATTCATCTTATTGCGGTGGATCCACAGTTAAAACAAATTAGTTTGGATAACTTAACTATCCAATTGTTAAAGTTACAACCTGTTTCTACTTTAGTAAAAAAAGACGATGGCACTTTCCAATATCAATCTATTATTCAATCCAAACAAATTAGTACGACACCTTACAGCATTCATGCAGAAGGCGATGATTATCAACTGCCAGCAAATGAATTTGGTGATTATTTGTTAATTATTGCTGACCAAAATGGCTTGGAACTCAGTAAATTAAAATTTTCCATTGTTGGTGACAGTAAACAGCCGCTGCCAAAAGATGCTGAATTAAGTGTGAAATTAAATAAAACTGAATTTAATGTTGGTGATGAAATTGAAATGCAAGTTACTGCTCCATTTACGGGTGCTGGTTTAATTACTATAGAACGTGATAAAACTTATGCATCGCAATGGTTTAAAACCGATAATACATCTTCGCTACAAAAAATTAAAATTCCGGCTGATTTCCAAGGTGACGGTTATATTAATATCGCTTTCGTCCGTGATTTTAATTCACCGGATATTTTCATGAATCCACTAAGTTATAGTGTTGTACCATTTACAGTGACACATAAAAATCGAACCATTCAGGTGGATTTATCGGTAGCAGAACGAGTCTTGCCAGGTACGCCATTGTTAATTAATTATAAAACTGATAAACCAAGTAAAATTATTGTTTTTGCGGTAGATGAGGGCGTGTTACAAGTTACGCAATATAAGACACCCGACCCATTGCAATTCTTTTTTCAAAAGCATGCTTTGGAAGTCACGACCCAACAAATTGTAGATCAAATTCTTCCAAAATTTGTCGGTGAAAGAGAACTGTCTGCGGTCGGTGGTGACAATGTGGCAGCAGTGGTAAGTAAAACACTTAATCCATTTAAACGTAAAACTGAATTACCAGTAGTTTTCTGGTCGAATGTGTTAGACAGTGACACCAGCATGAAGCAATTGACTTATCCCATTCCGGATTATTTCAATGGTAGCTTACGTATCATGGCGGTTGCAGTTGCTGCAGAAGCGGTAGGTTCAGCAGCAAAAACGACTGAGGTGCGTGGACATTTTGTGATTAATTCTAATGTGCCGACTTTTGTTGCGCCAGGCGATACCTTTGAAGTGGCGGCGACGGTTGCCAATAATGTTGAAGGCTCAGGCGAAAATGCCAAAGTTAAGATTACCCTGACAAGCAGCGCGCAAATTAAAATAAACGAAGATGCAAATCAAACCATCACCATTCCTGAGGGGCAAGAGCGCAGTGTGCATTATAAAGTGAAAGCATCAGCTTTATTAGGCTCAGCTGAATTAACTTTTAGCGCTAGTAATGGCAATAAAAGCAGTAAAATGTCTTCGACGCTGAGTGTGCGCCCGCCAGTTGCATATATGACAGACGTTAGCAGTGGTTATACAGAAGATGCAAAAAAAGTGTTGCCCATCAGTCAAACTTTATATCCTGAATTTAGAAAAGTAGTAATGGCAGTTTCGCGCAGCCCATTAATTCTTGCCACGGGATTAAATGCTTATCTATCTGACTATCCGTATGGCTGCGTGGAGCAATTAGTAAGCAAAGCATTTATGTGGCTCTCAATGGCAAATCAACCATGGTTTGCAACCGATAGTGTAAATTTGCATAAAAATATTCAACAAACGATTGATATGCTGACGCAGCGGCAAATGTCTAGCGGCGCGTTTAATTATTGGCCGGAAGTTGGCACGACGCAAAGTAATGACTTTGCTTCTGTCTATGCCATGCATTTTTTAACGGAAGCAAAAACGCAAACATATAGCGCCCCTGCGGATGTATTTTCGGCTGGTATTGGTTTTCTGAAAGATTTGGCTACCCGTGAAGTAAGTAATTTAGCAGATGCGCGCTTGCATGCTTATGCTATTTATGTATTAACACGCAATGAAATTGTTACGACGAATTATTTAACTAATTTACTTTTATATTTTGAGCAACATAAAGAAGTAAAATGGCAGCAAGACATTACCAGTGCATACATTGCATCGATTTATCAATTACTAAAAAACTCATCAGAAGCTGAAAAAATTATTGCGTATTATCAACCGCAACATGAGCTTAAGGATATTGAAGGAGCGGATTTTTATAATATTAATATCGCTAATGCGCAATATATATATTTATTGAGCAAGCATTTCCCACAACGACTTGCAAACGCTGATATGAAATTAATTCTTCCTTTAGTGGCGGCATTAAATAATGAAACCATGAGTACACTACTTGCAGGTTATGCCAGCTTGGCGCTAAGTCAATATGATGCTTACTATACATTGGCATCGGCTGCGCCTATTGCAATTAATGATATGTCAGCCACTAATGATAAATATCAACAGGCAAATATTAGCCCTGGTATTAAAAATGTAGATATAAAAAATTCTGATAAAAAAGGCTATTTTTATCAGTTAACGCAAGCGGGTTTCAATAAAACATTACCAACTAAAATGTTAAACCAAGGTATTGAAGTTTACCGCGAATTTAAAACGCTAGATAATGCCGAACTTAGTAACGTTACGCTTGGAGATGAAATCATTGTCCATATTCGCGCTAGATCGCTAGATAATCAATATCACGCCAATATTGCCATTGTTGATTTGTTGCCTGGTGGTTTTGAAGTTGTGCGGGGTTCCATCACAGTTAACAACATAGATTACACAGATGTGCGTGAAGATAGAGTAATTTTCTTTGGCGGATTGCAAGCAGAAGCTAATGACATTGTCTATCGTATCAAGCCAACCAGTTTGGGTACGTTTACTGTACCGCCCATTTTTGCCATGGCAATGTATAACCCGATGTTAAAATCGCTAGGTACAGCGAGCAATTTAACGGTTAAAGAAAAATAGCATGCGGTATCTTTTAGTACATGGTGCATGGCACGCTTCCTGGTGTTGGGAGCGTGTTGCAATGTCTTTACGGTCAGAAGGCCATCAAGTTTTAACACCAGATTTGCCAGGCCATGGATTGAATGCTTCTGCTGCCCATACAATTAAATTTAGTGATTACACAACCAATATTATTGAACTTATCAAGCAACAAATTGAACCTGTGATCTTAGTTGGTCATAGCATGGGGGGTTTAATTATCACTCAAGTTGCTGACATTATTCCCGACCGCATTCATGAATTGATTTACGTAGCGGCTTACATTCCCGACGATCAACAATCATTATTTTCCATTGCTGAAAATTCATCATCACGCGGAGCGTCTCCATTTTTAATTGTTGATCAAGCAAAACTTGAGATACGTCTTAAGTTAGTGTCGGAACTAAAAGCTATTTTCTTTAATCGGTGCTCAGATTACGATGCGGAATTTGCCATGAGTAAGTTACAAGCGCAGCCCTTAAAGCCATTTATGGAAAAAGTAAATTTAACAGGCCAATTTAAACGAGTCCCTAAACGCGTGATGGCTTGCCGTGATGATCAAGCCTTAATCCTTGCTGACCAAGTCAACATGGCTAGGCAGGTCACTGATAATATTGTCTATTTAGATGCAGACCATTCCCCTTATTTTTCAACCACAGCCGAATTTACGTCAGCACTTCTAGCGCGTTAATTTCTTTTAGCATTTTAATACTCTCTTAAGCCAAAGTTGCGAAAATATAGGTCCACAAAGAGGATTGGTTTTATGATGAATTTAAAAGAACTTGCGGCGTTAATTAAGCAATTTTCGCCATTGGTGTTAATCAAACAAGTATTTCCTAACCAGAAGGCTAACTATACCTATTCGTCGGTAACTCACGAATTTAAGCCTTGGGTAAATACTCACGAAGTTGAATTGACTGCTCAAGATTTTGAATAAGCCTGTTTAAACCCGGCGTCTCTGTCATTCCCGCCGAGGGCGGGAATCCATTTTGAATTCATCTCAAGAGTTTAATTAGGAATGGATCCCCGCCTTCGCGGGGATGACAGTGGCAAAATGGACCATTACCATTGCCCAAATCATAATATAACGATATATTATGTAATACGTAATTGTTGGCATGGATAGCAGGAGAATAAAACATGGCGCGTTTTGGGGTTACTTATCAAGATATTGCCAGTGCGGCAAACCAAATAGTCGAGCAAGGCAGACAACCTACCATAGAGTTAATCCGGCAAATCTTAAAAACGGGCAGTAGTACAACTATATCCAATCATTTAAGACAATGGCGTGCTGACCAAGAAGGTGGTTTGGCGCAAGCTTCTAAAGAAAGTATCCCTCAAGAAATGCTTGGCATGTTAAAAGGTCTTTGGGAACGTTTGAACGTAGAAGCCGATCAGAAAGCCAATCAAATTGAAGAAAAAACGCAACACGAAATTACCGCGCTCAGCCTATCATTAGAAAAATATCAAACGAATAATCGTCGCTGGCAGCAATTGTTTTTGCAATGGCAAGCAGAAAAAGAGCACTTACTTAGCGATAATATAGTTTTATCAGAACATTTAAATGCAGAAGAAAATGAAGCAAAACAACTGCGAACAAAATTAGCTGCAGAAACCAATTTATTGCAAGAAAAGCGTTTACGTATAGAAGAGTTACATCGGTTGCATCAGCAAACACACGCCAACTTAACAGAAGACCGTGCCCAACATTTGCAAGCTCAAGCTAAATTTAACGAAGCAAAACAGAAGATGGAGCAGGAAACCAAAGACTTAAATGAACAGCTTAGTTTGGCAAAAGAGAAAATTATTTCAGTTCAGCAAGCCTATCAAGCATTACAGCAATCGTTTGTACAGCTTAGAGATAACCACACTAAGCAAATTGAAGAGATGAACGAGATGCAAGTCAGTAAGATTAAATATGCAGAAATTTCGCAACATTGGGAAAAGCAATACCTTGAATTGAAGCATACTAACGAGCTTCAAAATAAGCAATTAATTGAACTTCTCGCTGAAAACAAGATAATAATGCAAAATCTACAGTTAGCTACACAATCGTTAGAGGAACAGCAGCATTTAAATAAACTATTAAAAGCTGAGACTGAAACAGCAGCTTGAATTACACTGGGGAAAAGATGAAAAAGTATTTGCTAGCAATTATCTTATTTAGTATTTCGTCTTTTGCATGGGCAAATAAATGGTCTAGTGTTTTTGTCTATTTACGTGATGTTGACCCTAGCATTCAACAAGAAATACGTTATTACGGTTATCATAATTTTATCGGCCACCCCATTGCAGGATATGCAGGCGCAGAATGTTTGTTAACCCAGAAAGCCGCGGTGGCATTAAGCAAAGTACAAGCACAATTAATAAAATCTGGTTATAGCCTCAAAGTTTATGATTGTTATCGGCCTCAAAAAGCAGTCGATGAATTTATTGCCTGGAGTAAAGAAACCGATCAACAGCAAATGAAAGTAGAATTTTATCCGCGCGTAGATAAAGCTGATTTTTTTAAGTTAGGCTATGTAGCAGAAAAGTCAGGACATACGCGTGGTAGTACGCTTGATTTAACTATTGTGCCAATTTCCGCGCCGCAACAAATACCGTATCAAGCAGGCGAAAAACTAGTCTCTTGTTTTGCCCCACTTGGGAAGCGCTTTCCAGATAACAGCATTGAAATGGGTACAGGCTATGATTGCATGGATGAATTAGCGCATGGTGATAATCAGAAGGTTAGCGAACTCGCTTATCAAAATCGTTTACTGCTGCGTTCTGTGATGATGGAAAATGGTTTTCTGCCTTATGCAGAAGAATGGTGGCATTTTACGTTGAAGAATGAACCCTATCCAGATACGTATTTTGATTTTGATATTCCTGAACGTACAGCTTTTATATCAGCAGATTTAACAGATAGTCAGCAATTACTATTGGTGCAAACGAAAAGTGCGCACACACAGAAAGGAAAACTGCAGCGTTATCAACGCAATTCTGATAAACAAAGTTGGCAGAAAATTGGTGCGCCAATAGCTGTGGTAATAGGTAAATATGGTATGGCAAGTGTAGGTGACTTGCAGCAATCAAATTTACCGGTAAAAAAGGAAGGAGATTTACGCACACCAACCGGCGTTTTTAAAATTAGCCATGCGTTTGGGTTTGCCAAAAAACCAGAAAATTTACAACTTTCATATTTGCAACTAAATCCAGACACAGTTTGTGTTGATGATCCAAGTTCTAACTATTACAACCAAATAGTTGATCAAACTAAAATTAGCAATCGTGACTGGCAGAGTAGTGAAAAAATGCGGGCAATTAATGCATATAAAATTGGTGCAGTCATAGCCTATAACCAAACTAGTCCTGTTAAAAATAAAGGGTCTTGTATTTTTCTGCATGTTTGGCAAAACGCTAAAACCGGCACTGCAGGATGTGTCGCCATGCCGGAGCAGCATTTAAAGCAGGTTTTAACCTGGCTAAACCCAAATAAAAACCCTGTCATTAAATTACAAGTAATCAAATAATTAGCCGCCAGCTAATTATTTTTATTTAATTGAATGTTGCCTTAGCTATTTTTTTCTAGTAATCTGGATTTTCAACTATAGGCATGACAATGAATAAACTTAACGCAAGCAACTATGCATCATCACTAATCAGCAGATTTAATACTGCTGATGCAGGCGTTTTGTTTTTGGTATTAGTCGTCAACCTCTCTTCCGCTCTGGGTCGGTCAATTTTCTAAACATTGTCTGCCCGATTCAGGGCAGATATATCCGCAGACAATTAATATTTTCTATTTTATTAACTAGACTAACTAGAGAGAGAATAATTATGTGGACACGATCCTTAGGTAAAGGGCTTGCATACGCAGCTGGTGGAGCAATGACGCTATTTGCGGCACACAGTAATGCACGCGAAGAAGCAGAGTTCAGAAAAAAATACCCAAACACCGCGATTCCTAAAAAATTGATATATATAAGCGGTGCTGGCATGGCGAGTATAAATGATTACCCAACCGATAAAGAAGCTGCGCGCTCAGAAGCGTTGGCTTTGCAGCGGCAAGGGGAATCAACAAATCAGCCAAAACGCTGAACTTAAAACAATAAATCCTACGAGTCGACCGTAGGATTTTATAAGTTTTGATGATTGATATCATCAATTCTAGTTATTTTTCTTTTAAATGAATAAAATGTATCTTGATTGTAACTATTTAAGGTGGGCAAACATTATGCTACGTTTTATAAAATCAATTTTGGCTTTTTCGGCATTATACACGGCTTCAGCTGTCGCCTCAGTGTCGCCTAGCCAAGCTATTTCTTATTCAGATGTAGGCATTGGTAAACCAATTATTTTGATTCATCCATTTCCAGCTGATCAAACAGTATGGCAGTCACAAAAAACAGAATTAGCCAAACACTTCCGTGTTATCACGCTTGATTTATGGGGGTTTGGAAAATCACCGGCTACGCATGGTCAAGCAATTAAAATGGAAGAATATGCGGATGAAGTTAAACAATTGCTAGATAAATTGCATATTCAAAAAGCGATTATTGCTGGTGAATCTATGGGTGGTTACATTACGCTCGCTTTTCTTGAAAAATATCCAAATCAAGTTGAAGGTCTGGTGTTATCTAATACACAAGCAATTGCAGATACTGCAGAAACTCAAGCTAAACGTGAAACGACAGCAAATGATTTATTGGAACATGGCACAGCGAATTTTATTAGTGGCTTTTTACCTAAGGCGCTTTCGTCGTTAGCAACGCAAGAAACAAAAACGTTTTTGCTACACATCATGGAAACGCAAACACCTGAAGCGATGGCATCAGCTTTGCGCGGCATGGCTTTACGCAAAGATACTTCTTCTATACTCAGCAATACTAATTTACCGGTTTTGATTATTACCAGTGACCAAGACATGGTAATTCCTCCGCAACAAAGCACTAAAATGCATGAATTGGCCCGCAACAGTAAATTGGTGGTGTTGGCTCATTCTGGGCATTTATCTAACTTAGAACAACCGCAACAGTGGAATGAGGCTGTTGTTGAGTATTTTAAGGGAAATTAAATTCTGCTTAAAATAAGGAACTAACATGACGGTCGGTAGAGATCTGATATCAGAGCTTGCTCCTGATGTCAGAGTAGAGTATCTATATCGCAAATTTTCATTGCGAACCCTGAGTTTTTTTGCGCGCACTTGTCGTTTAGCGGAAAACGAATCGCGTGTTTTCAGATTATTGCATTATGCGGTAAATGCTTTGCCTGAATCTTATCGGCAAAAAGATAAAACGAAATTGGCTGCGATTGCAATGTTGAAATTGTATCCGACGCTACTCTTTGAAAAAAATTATGTGCAATGTCATCTAGGCTTGATTTATGGCTCGGCTTTTCAGATTTTTCTTGGTACAGGTGATTTAATCGCGTTGGAAGAGATACGTACAGAAATCATACCGCGCATTGAAAATGGCTTAGCGATAGCAATAGAGCAATATGCGCTACAATTTCCTTATCACGCAAAAGGAATATTGTACGATGATAGAAATATAGCGCAAATTGCAAAGGTGAAAGAAGATTTAAAAATAATCCCCGCTGCGATTTTAGCTGATGATAGTACAGGTGGTAAAGCCACAAAGCTGGAAACAATAAGTGTTCTTAATGGTTTTCGTAAAACTCTTGCGCCAAAAGAGGGAGAAATAATTAAGAGTGGGCTACACTCGCCGCCAGAAATTATGAAGTTAATTAATGAAGTGTATGAAGAGAATGTGGGTGTAATGGAAGGCCTCCAGCTCGTATTATTCTCATGTGAAGTTTTTAGAGCAGCTGAAGCGGTTGCTAGTGCCGTTGACGGTCAGCGCTATAACAATGGTTTGTATTTTATTGTAACGATGAACATTCCCCTTAATCGTACAGTTAGCGATTTTACCGCATTAAGAGTTACAGATGGGCAGGGCGATGAATTTTTTATTGATTGGTATTTTGGCCATCGAGAAACTCGCATTGGTGCGCAAACGTATGGGGTAGCTGTTGCGCTATGCTTTGAAGAGCAATATCAAGCGAACCATACTGCGCTTCTTACCCTTATGCAACGCTGGCAACAGCCAGATTGCAATCCTCTGGTCAGTGCGCCTATTCTTCGTAACAGTTGAATTAGAAATGGATTCCCGCTGAAGTTAACCCCTGCGAATGCAGGGGCGGCAATGACGCTTTAAAAATAGCTTATCTTCTTTTCCCGGTTGCGGGTTTTACAAAGGGAGCACATAGTTTGTCAAAATCCCTCTCGATTATACTAAAATGTTTTTCTTTAGTAAGGTCGAAGGGAATATTCTTCTTTTTTAACAAATTCTCTACAATTTTTCGGTCAGTTTCATTGTTTGTTCTAATTTCTAGATTGTCATCGAAGCCATTATGCGTAAATATTTTTATGTCAGTCATTTTGTGTTCGGTTGCCGAGATAAAATTGGCTGATTTTGAATTTCTATCTTTATCACGCGTTTTTATCTCAGTCTTTTTGAGTTCGTTTGGCAAGATAAAATCGGCTAATTTTAATTCTCTCTCTTTATCACGCGCGAGATTAGGTTTAATGGCTGTTTTTTCAAAAAAATTACCAATTGTATCTGTTACACGGTTGCCTGTAACATGCGTTAATCCCATACGGTCAAGCCATCTTGCAATTGCTTTAAGAAAGCCGGGTAAGTGATCATCTCTATGTCTACGCAATCTCACTTCGGCATGATTATTTACATATTCATTAGCAAAATTAGTGAGCGCTGTTTTTTTCTCAGGGGGAGACATAGTTTTTAATTGGTCTTTTATCAATTCACCAATTTTTTTGTTGTTTGCAAATAAAAAATTATCAAACTTGGTAAGACTTAGCTCACGATTAACATTGCTGTCAGGAGCATACTCTCCTGGTTTAATTACTTTTAAGTCTACTAAAAATGGCTCTATTAGAAAATAAAGATCCCACTTTTTCTCGTTCGCCTTAAAGGTGTCTATCTCTTCCGACTTTAGTATATCGATATCATCGATTGTAGAGGCGTAATACTTAATTAATTGTTGTAAAATACCTAGAATTGCCTCGTCTGCTAATTGGGCGTTAAATTCCGCTTTTTTCTCTCTAGACATGATGCCACCCCTAAATTTATATTCTTATAATAATTATTTTAGCATGTAATTAACATTAACCCTGAAATTCAATCTATCTATTTGTTTTTATATGCGAATTAAATGGTGAAATTTGTTTATAAAAGAGGATAACAAAGGAGATTTTTTTGAGGTTAATGCGAGTATTTTTTTATGAAAAAATAATAAACCGGTATACAACTTGCAATAGTAAGAAAGTCGAACTTCAAGACAGAAAAACTTAAACTTGAGATCATCCAAAAAGCATAAGCAGTAGCAAACACTACAATTAAAGTCGATTTATTAAATATTTTATTTACCAAAGGAATTTGATCTTGGTAAATAAATTTTATTTCAGCTAAGGCAGATACGAGATAAGTAGTAAGAGCAAATAAAGCGGCAAGTAACGCAATAAAATCAAATTGTTTTATAAACGTTGGCTCCATAGTTAATATTAATAATAGTGATATAAGAGTAGATGAAATGAGTTGGCCGCGAATAGGTATGCCACGGCGGGAAACCTTGGCCAGCCAACGTGGAAAAAGATTATCACGTGCTGCGGCAAAAATAATTTGTCCTTGTATAAGAAGACACACGTTTAATGCGCCAATTCCCGAGATGTAGGCAAAGATAGTAATAATCAGCGCACCTAATGGACCAAATAACATGCTTCCCGCTTTTGCAATTGGGAATGAAGAATTTTGTAGTTCGACGACAGATATCATACCCATCAAAACAAATGAAATTAAAATGTAAATTGATATGCTAATCAGGGTTCCCCAAATAGTTGCTTTGGAAACAGCACTTGCTCCGCTGGTATTTTCTGAAGGAATAACAGCGGCTTCCAAGCCGATAAATGCCCAAAACGTTAATGTTGCGGCGTGGCTGAGCGCGTCATAATTTGACGTATTATCAATATTAAATTGCGTTAAATTTACTAAATGAATATTGCCAAGGCCAAAGATAATTATAATGATAAGCGGAATGACTTTTATTGTTGTTAAAAATAATTGCACTAAGCCTGCCAATTGAATGCCAAGAATATTAATTAGGGTAAACAGCCAAATAATAGCTAGCTCAAGCATTAAGCTATAGCTTGGCTCATAAGTTGGGTTGTTCGAATTTAATATCGGGAAGGCAAAGCCAAGATAGCTAGTGGCGGCAAGGCAAACACCAGCGATACATACCATGTTGCTAAGCCAATACATGATTGCAATGATAAAACCAGTTAAGCGCCCAAAAGCGTGTTTGCAATATAAATAAGGGCCACCGGTGTGTGGGAAACGTTTATTGAGAAATGTGAAGGTGATGGCTAGTAGCAGGGCACCAAAAGACGTAAACAGCCAAGAAAATAAGGAAATAGTGCCATATTTAGCTAACGAGGCGGGCAGTACAAAAATACCCGTACCAACCATATTGCCAATTACGATGGCGATTAGTACAGGGATGCTAAGTCCTTTCTTATTCATATTATTTCCTGTTTAGCACAACAGTTCTTGCGGGGGAGAATAGCAGATAAAAAATTTCTTGAAAACTGTATAGATATCTATAGGATGCGTAAAATGAAATATGTATTAAAACAAGCAGCAATTGAACATATAGATAATATAAATACTCTCTTGCGTTTATCTAAGCGCCACTGGGGATATGACGATGATTTTCTTGATCGTTTTATGCAAGGGTTTAATA
>Ga0163162_10005038_pt1 | contig 12731 bp, 14 predicted proteins | sample S55metaG_FD_115310 | JGI IMG/M metagenome (GOLD analysis project Ga0163162, IMG submission 115310) | Switchgrass rhizosphere microbial communities from Kellogg Biological Station, Michigan, USA - S5-5 metaG | ecosystem: Host-associated > Plants > Roots > Rhizosphere > Soil | place: USA...
AGACCGCAACATCAAATAAGAAAGAATCCGCTCTTCCGGCTTCCCGGCAAGCTTCTCGGTCAGCTTCTGATACATCCGCGGGGTAATGTGTACATACTTAGGGACCTCAAGCACCGGAGCCCGCTTGCCAGTCCCATAAGAAGCCCGCCGGTCCGATTTCATCTGCACTCGCTGAATCGGCAGAGCCCCAACGCCCAGCGAATACCCAAACGTAGCCGCGATCACCTCAAAGTCATACACGCGCTTGGCATCCGGCTTCTCGTGAATGCGATACAACGAAGCAACCCGCTTGTTCTCCAGATATCCCGCCACACACTCATTTGCCGAAAGCATGAATTCTTCAATCAGCCGATGCGCGATATTCCGCTCCGATCGGGTAACACCCTTCATCAACCCCTGTTCATCGAACTCAATCACCGCTTCCGGCAGATCAAAATCAATCGACCCACGCCGCTCCCGCTTATGCCGCAAAATCAAAGCCAGGTCGCGCATCATCTCAAACATCAGGACCAAATCCTTATAGCGATGCCGCGCCACCGAATCGCCCTCAAGCACAGCATTTACCGCTGTATAAGTCATCCGCTCCGACGAACAAATAATGCCCTCGGACAAGTCATACCCAACAATCTCTCCGCGATGATCAATCTCCATCACAGAGGACATGACGAGCCGGTCCACACGTGGACGCAAGCTGCAGATGTCAGTAGAAAGTTCCAGAGGTAACATCGGCACAGCGCGATCAGGAAAGTAAACGCTAGTTCCGCGCAGGCGCGCTTCGTCATCAAGAGCCGAACCTGCAGTCACGTAGTGTGAGACATCGGCGATATGCACTTGCAACTCATAATTCCCGTTCTCTAACTTCCGCACAGAAACTGCATCGTCGAAATCCCGTGCTGTTTCACCGTCAATCGTGACAATCGGCACCTGCCGAAAATCCCTACGCCGCTTAATTTCCGCGGAAGGAATCACCGCCAAAGCATTCTGCGCTTCTTCTAAAACTTCAGCCGGGAAGTGATGAGGCAAGTGGAACTTGCGAATGATCATCTCCACATCAACGCCAAAATCATCTTCGTACCCCAGAATTTCTGTCACCCGTCCGCGAGGATTCTGCGTAGCGCTGGGCCAGTCAGTGATCTCAACATCGACTACGACATTATCTAGATTGTCAGAATCCAGCCTTCGCACAACTTGCTCTCCAAGCACCCGATCAACAGATTTGATCTTCCTCTGTGGTTTTTCCTTTGTGTTTTCCGTAGCCTCCTTGGTTAAAAGGTTTTCCGGGTTTTCCCAGCCCGGAGGAATCACAATTTCCTGCGCAACCTTCTGATCAATCGGCGTGACATAGTTCTGCCGCCGCCCGTAATGAAAAATTCCCACAACCGTAGGATGAGCTCGATTGACGGTTCGAAGTACACGCCCCTCAGCCCGGCCATCCGGACGAAACGCCCCAACCTCCACCAGTACCCGGTCCCCGTGCATCGCCGACCCCACAGCAGGAGGCGGGATAAAAACATCCCCCGCCAGACGCGCCTTCAACCGCTCATCCATCGCCGAAGGATCAGGCGTAACAAAGCCATATCCGTCCCGATGCATGGACAACTTCCCAATTACCATGTTCTTGCCAGCGGAAGGCTGAGGAATCGCATACCGCCCGCCGCCCACCTGCAACAACTGACCACTCGAAACCAGCCGCTCCAGGCGCGAAAGCAACTGCTTACGCTCATCTCCACCCACACCAAGCTCGCGCACGAGTTGTTTAAAACCCGCCGCGTGCTTGGGCTGCCGCTCGATTTTTTTAAGAATGACTGAGTCTGACACCATAGGAGGAGCTTAGGCACTCAGCTTATGAGACGGGAAATACTTCTCCAACAAAATCCGCCGATGATGCAACTCATGTCCGGCAATCATGTAAGCCAACGCACGTACGCTAAGCACATTGTCGCTGGCCGTTCCTTGCCGCATCCAGGCCGCTTCTTCTAATCCGCGAAACAAAAACAGACTCGATTTGCGAATCGCATCAAACTCATCGCACAGATCCGCCAGGGCGCGTTTTTCAAATCCGCCCGCGAGCACATAATCATCCTGCTCGAATCCCGCCAGTGGAGTCTTATCCGCTCGCGCAATCCGCAAAGCGCGATAAGCGAAAATCCGCTCTGTATCGTTCATGTGGCCGAGAACTTCGCGAACACTCCACTTGTCTGGCGCATAACGAACGCCGCCATCTTTTTCACCAAGCCCGCGCAGCAAAGCCGCAGTCTCGCTCCACTGCGTCTGCAACACAGTCAAAATATCAGCGTCCGAGACCAAAGAAATGTAGCGCCCAAAATAAACAGAGTGCTCCGAAGCCTCTGGCCGCCCAACAACAAAATGTGTCGTCATAGAAGTTCCTCAGGGAAGATAGGTCATAGGATACCTGACTGCACCCCACCCGAGGTTTCTTTGCATTCTCGGGGCAGATTTCTTAGCCATCTTTGCGTTTTAAGATTTGCCCTCTGCCGGAAACTCGGTTCCGCCTACACCCGCGCACCCACCCAGAGAAAGATCACGGAAGTACACCCTGCCCTACCTATTGCACGAAGGGGAACACCCGAAAAATCTCAATATTTCCTCAACAAATCCGCAATTTACGGGAGTACAATCGGCAAAGATTCCGAAATATTTAATCAGCATTTCATCCGGAAAGGATTTATCCGTCATGTGGAAACCAACCAATCAACCCAACACCCCACCGGCTCGGCCGGCAGAACAGGAGCGCCCCAGCATGCCCACGACGACCTCTCCGGTCAGCGAACCGCCAGCAACCCCTCGTCCGCTTTCCAGCAGCACTGCGGACCAGGCGACCATCGGCAAATCTCTCGTCATTAAGGGCGAGGTGACCGGATCCGAATCACTGTACATTGACGGACGCGTAGAAGGCTCAATCAACCTGGCCGGAAACCGCGTCACCGTTGGACGCAACGGAGTAGTTTCGGCCAACATCAACGCTCGCGAGATCGTGGTGCTCGGCAAAGTGAAGGGCAACCTCACCGCCAGCGATCGCGTAGACATCCGCAGCGACGGCTCTCTCACCGGCGACGTAGTGGCCGCCCGCATCTCCATCGAAGACGGTGCCTTCTTCAAGGGCGGAATTGATATTCGCAAGGCTGGTCAAAAGGTGAATGGTGAGGAAGTCAAAGAAGTAAAGGCCACCCCCTCAACCCCTGAGCCTGCAACCACCGCTGTTGCTCGCGCTTAGCGAATACATCTTTTTATCTACCGATTTAGGGAAAAAGAGCGGGCACATCGCCCGCTCTTTTGCATCTACACCCAGGTCCGAGGAATTCAAGCCTTCTGCTTTTCTTCCGTCCTTTGCAACGGGTCAATCCTGCGCATAGAAGGCGACCTGGAGGTCGTACGTGGCAACTACAAATGTCGTTACCGGTGTAAAACCCAAACTAATTCCCCTTCGCCCGGGTACGCGCACGGACTCGACCGGGCGGACTGTAAAAAACGTCCTATTACTCTCCATCCCAGACCGCGAATACAACCTGATCCGTCCTTATCTCGAATATGTGGAACTGGAGCATCACAAAATGCTTCACGATCAGGGTCAGCAAATCGAATTTGCATATTTTCCGAATGACGGCATGGTGTCCCTGGTCGTCAGCACATCCGATGGCCGAAGCGTGGAGGTAGGCATTGTTGGACGCGAAGGTATGGTAGGGACGCCGTTAGCGGTAGGTCTGCGCCTCGCGCCCTACGACGCAATCATCCAAATTCCCGGCAACGGAATCATGATCGATTCCAAACGTCTGACGAGCCAGTTGTCATCCACCCCGCGTCTTTGGCTGGTGCTAACCCGTTTCGTGTTGATGCAGGGATTGCAGATGGCACAAGTCGCCGCCTGCAACCGTCTCCATGAACTGGAACAGCGTCTCGCCCGCTGGCTGCTGATGTGCCAGGATCGCGTAGATTCCGAACGCTTGTTCTTGACCCACGAATTTCTCGCGCAGATGCTGGGAACAGGGCGTCCCAGCGTAAGCTTGGCGATAGGCATGCTCGAGCACGCTGGCTTAATCGAAAATATCCGCGGCATCATCAGGGTCATCAACCGTAAATCGCTGGAAGACTCTGCCTGCGAGTGCTACCGCGTGATTCAACACTTCAATGGCGGACTCGGGCTGAAGTAACTACCCCGAGTCCTGTGTTTTTTTCCGTTCGTTGTCGAACTGACAACCTATTTCCCGCCCGCATACCCTACGCCCACTGCATAAATGAAAGTTCATGATTGCTGTCGGCTAGTGTCCCACATTGAAAACAGTGAAAGGCAATACTGGTCTTATTGACAGAAGGCACAAGTCTGTCACGCAGCGCGCCGCGGTCCGCATAGACATCACCGGGAATCCGGTGAAGAACGTGCCCCTGCTGACAGTCGCCGCGGAGGAATTCGCCCGCTTGTGCCCACACCTCGACCCGGTGGAACTGGGCCATCGGCAAATCCTCCATGAAGCAGGCGAAAAAATCCGCTATGCCTATTTTCTGAATGGGGGCTTGGTTTCCATGGTGGTCATCACCGGCGATGGCCGCAGCGTGGAGGTCGCCATGATCGGCCGCGAAGGGATGATTGGAACACCCCTCGCAGTAGGACTGGTCCGCGAACCTTACCGCGCCATCATGCAAATCCCCGGCAGCGGCTTTCGCATACGGGCTGAAGTTTTGGAGCGCATCCTGTCCCATACCCCGGATCTCCAGCTAGTGACCAATCGCTATGTCTGGATGCGCGGCTTGCACGTAGCACAAATCGCCGCCTGCAACCGTCTGCATGAAATCGAGCAGCGTCTGGCCCGATGGCTGCTGATGTGCCAGGATCGAGTGGAAGCGAAAGTCCTTCCCATCACTCACGAATTTATCGCCCAGATGCTGGGCACCGGACGCCCCAGCGTAAGTTTGGCCGCTGGTATTCTCCAGCGGGCCGGCATGATTGAAAACTGTCGTGGCAGCGTAAAAATCATCAACCGCAAAAGCTTGGAGCAGGCCACTTGCGAGTGTTACCGTGCCATGCGACAAATCAGCTGCCGCTTCAGTCTGCGCTAAACCAAAACCAGCGAACTGAGAACCGGAAACTGAAGCCGAAACCGGTGTTCGCTATCGAACCGACAGTCCCCACCCGGATAGCTATGCTCTCGCCGCTGGGTCTTGTTTTTTTCCTGGTTGCAAGTTCTCTATGGCTGCTGACGGTCAAAAGGACTGGGTCAAACTCTATCGCAGCGCCTTGATGGAATTTGATCGTGTGCGCCTTCCCGAAAAAATAGATGCCGCCAACCAGGCCATCCAAAGGCGGATGTATGAACTTCTGCCGGAAACAAATTCCTTGCAGGAACACCGTGATCCGGAGGACGCTTTGCGCAACCTCCGCAGCCTTAGACGCCAGACCGAATAATCCACCCTAGTACAAACGTAATGGCACACATATGACACTCGCCGTACCGGAAAACCTCGAAGCGACGGCACGGCAGTCTTCCTGGCTGCAAAACCGCCGGTTACTCCCAAGTCCAAAGTAATCAATCACAAGTAGCCAATCCGCTGTCCAAGAATTGATCAGACCCCAATTTGACCGCTAAGTGTTTGAGCTTCCACATTTGGCGCCGTCCAGTTTTTGGATAGCGCAGATTACTTCAGTACCGTTGTTCTAATCCAGCTTTAACGAATAATGCGAACCAGCGCTTCCGTGAGCTCTCGGAAACGGGATGGCAGTCGACTGCGCACGGCGGCGAATGCAGTAACAACGGGAGAGAGGAAAACAATAAATATGAAATCCGCGACCAAAAATATGGCGCGGGTGGCCGTGATCGCACTGATCATCGCCGCCGCGTCGTCGATGGCCTCGGCGCAGGTATTAAACTCCGGCGCTCAAGCTATCACTCTGAACGCGACACTTGCTGAGTCTCTAACACTGAGCTTGACCGCGAATGCCGTCAACTTCACTTTGACTGCGGGCAGCGCGACCAATGCCGGCAGCACCAACATCACTGCCACCACCGCCTGGACGTTGAAGGCCAGCCGGACAGCCGTGGGAGTTTATGCCTATTTCACCACTGCTGCCAGCGCTTTGACTGACGGTGCGGGAAACAACATTCCTTCATCGGCTTTCTTTATTGCTGACAACGCCGGTCCTTCAACGGCTTTGACCAACTCGGTTGCTTTCGGTGGCGCTAACGGCGGATTGCAACTGGCAAACGTTGCCATCACCAACGCCAATCGTGCTTCCAGCCGTAACGACGTAATGGCGTTCAACATCAACCTGACCGGTGGCACCCTGCCCCAGCTTCCTGCGGGAACCTACACTGGCACCTTGAACATCCAGGCCCAGGCAACTCCGTAGTTCTGGGTTTGAGGCCAAAGAAGTAGACGGCAAAGGTGAGAGGAAACCATCTCCACCTTTGTCCGTCGCAGTAAACGAAGTCGAGTACGAAAAAATTCACGGGAGAAATACTCGATGCAAGCGCTAAGAAAATACGCAACCCTCGCGGTAGTGCTGATTTGCTTTACAGCGCTCACGGCAATCGTTGCCTCAGCCCAGGTACTCAACTCAGGAGCGCAAACCATCGCTCTGAATGCGACCCTTGCGGAATCGCTGACAGTGGGCCTGTCTGCTAACGCGGTCAGCTTCACCTTAGCCGCTGGCAGCGCAGCCAACGCCGGCAGCACCAACATCACCGCGACCACCGCCTGGACTTTGAAGCCCAGCCGTACCGCGGTCAGGGTCTATGCGTACTTTGCCAATTCGACGAGCGCTTTGACTGACGGCGCCGGGAACAACATTCCTTCGTCGGCGTTTTTCATCGCTGACAACGCGGGACCATCAACAGCTTTGACGAACACAGTTGCCTTCGGCGGAGCCAATGCCGGATTGCAGCTTGCCAACGTAACCATCACCAATGCCAATCGCGCGGGAAATCGTACCGACGCCATGGCGTTCAACATCAACCTGACCGGCGGCTCGCTGCCCCAGCTCCCGGCCGCAAGTTACACCGGAACTTTGAACATCCAGGCCCAGGCAACGCCGTAATTCAATTGCTGAGCATGGAGCGTACGCAAGTGATTCGCAAGACGCCGGTGATATGCAGCCCCAGCTTCCATCCCGGCAGCACCTCTGCCGGGCGGGATCGTAAACCGCTGGAGAGCGAGAGCGTGAGCGTCAATGCACCCACTGTGGAATTTTTTAAAAACGAGCGCAGCGACCGCCCTTTTGTTGTTCGCGGCCTCAACGTTTAGTTACGCCCAGCAGACCCTGACCGTATCGCTGTCCGGCAACTCAGTGAATTTCAACCTGACGTCGGGAAGTGCGAACAACCCAGGGAATACCTCGATTACGGCCACCACGGTTTGCAGCTGTTTCTTTCAGCCGGTGAATGTGTATGCCTACTTCAACAACGCTGCGTCGGCGTTGACCAATGCAGGCTTCAACATCCCCTCGTCTGCATTTCAGATTTCCAACAACGGTGGCGCCTTCCAGGCCCTCACCAATACGGGAGTTTTCGGTGGTGCTGGAGCGGGAATTCAGCTGTCGAATTTCTTCACCATCATCGGCCCGTTTGGCCGGACCCACAACGACACCATGCAGTTCAACATCAACCTGACGGGCGGCACTCTCCCCAACCTTCCCCCGGGCACATACACGGGCACCCTGAACATCCAGGCGCAGGCCCCGTAAGACCCAAACTGGGGATAGGAGAAACATGCAATGCCAACCACCCGCAAGTATCTGCAAGCCGTAGCATCGGTCTTTCTCATTCCGTTTACGGCAGCGCAAGTTCTCCTGAATTCGCACCACCACCCAAAACCAGACACCGGAATGCATCCGCAACGCTTTGCGGCCTCCGGGACTTTGTGCATTCAAGCCCAGGCATGTGAGGAAAAATGAAAACCTTAACCAGCACTTCGATCAGCAAGTCGATGGCAATAGCGGTCGCGCTGCTGTCGGCAACACTCAGCGCGCAGACGGTTCGCCCGGTAATCTCTGAACTGGGCAATCCCGCCAAGGGTCGCATCGAGTACTACAACGACAGCCTGACCCCGCTGAACGTGGTTCTCGAACCGAAAAGTTTCACTGTCTCGGAAAAAGGCGAGATCACTTATCGTCCGCTCGATGACAGCATCCACCTCAGGCTTTCAACGACGAGTTTCAAGATTCCGCCGCAGCAGTCTTACTACGTGTTCTACGAAGCGAACAGCGAAGCCGCGCCAGGATGGTTCGTAATCTACGCCGCGTTCTCCGGATTCCCGTTCCGCACCCAACAAGGGATGAACATCCGCTTGGAACTCCCGCACACGGTCTACCTATTGCCGAAAGGTAGCCTGGGAAAATCCGACATCGTGGTCGATCAGCTCGAGTTCAAGCCTGCTGAGAAGAAGTTGGTTGTAGGAATCGAAAACACTGGCGACAAATTCGGCCGCGTCGAAGAAACCGTCGTGATGTTCGGTAAGAAAAAGCAGGAAGCCTCCGGCTTCCCGGTCTTCCCGCACAAGCGCCGGGTGCTGGAAATCGCGTTGGAAGCAGAGCAACCCCCAAGCTCGGTGGTCCTGCAATTCCAGAATTTCAAAGTCGAGGAGGCGCTCCGCACCGGCACGCCGTAAGCGGTTCTCATGTTCTTTTCGGCTAAATTCGGTTGGACGCTGGCCCTGATCTTTCTGCTCGTCTCGAGACTGCCAGCGCAGGTCTTCAAAATTGATGGAGGCACCTCGACGTTATTCAATGCCGACGGTGGCACCATCTCCATGAAGGCCCCGAATTATGACGCTACCTTCGGAGCCGGAACCTTCGGCGGCCAATTCGCACTCGGTGCGGTAGCCAGAACGAAAGTGATGGGCTACACGGTCACCGCCGGTGACGACAATGTCCGCTTCGATCTGCCCACGGACATTTTCGGAAACACGTCCTACTATTCCGCGCGCGGCGTAGGTATTTCCAAACAGTATGAAGACTCCGGTTTCTATGTCTTAGGTGGACTAACCTCGCAGTGGGTCGGCAGCAGTTTTTTTCAGGCAGCACGCTCGGAAGATCCGGTAGGAATCATATTTTTCCATCGCCACATGACCGACAGCCTGTACTTCTATTCGCGCGACATCATCTCCACCAAAACCAGCGCCTTGCAAGGGTTGGAGTGGAGACCAGAAAAATGGCTGACAAGTTCGGTGACCGGTGGAATCGGCTCCGGCAAACCCTACTTCGCGACCGCGGTTGATGCAGAAATGCGCAAGCTCACGCTGAAAGCCAGTTACGCGTGCGTGAACCCAGATTTTCGTCGCATCACTGTCCCGGACATTCTTAATTCCGAACCGGAAAGGGAGAATATCGAAGCGACCTATCACTTCACCCGCGACACGGTAATCACCGCGGCCCATCGCAATCTGATGGAACCGCTGTCCATCAACAGTCCGTTTTCGCGCGCCTCCATGGATCAGCTAACCGGAAACTTCCGTCTGGGTCACAACTACTTCGGCGCAGGCCTTTTCAGGTCGCGTTTCGATGGCCGTGATTCCTGGGGAACCAGCATGTACGTAGGCCGCCGCTTCCGCGACTTGCTGGATGTTAGCGGCAGCTACTTCGTAAGCAAAAGCACCGGCAACAGCACGCAGCATTTATTCACCGGCACCTTCCGCGAGATCATCTCGCCGCGTTTCAACCTGCTTCAGGTGTTGAGTTACTCTAACGGTCAAACTTCGCTAGCCTACGGCGGAGAATTCATCACCAACCGCTTCAACGCGAGAGTGGATTATCAAACGCAATACTTAGCCTTCCGAACCAACAGGCCGTTTCAGCAAACGCTGTCGTTCAACGCCAGCGTGAGAGTCGCTGGCCCGCTCTCCCTGAACGCAGCGTCAAGCATCGCCCCCGACGGCCACACGCGCTACTCCTTCGGTGCCACAACATATCTATATCGCGCCGGAGGATTGTTCCCCTCGTGGGGAAGCCAGTCTGACGACTCCTACAAATTTCCGAAGTATGTAGTGCGCGGGATCGTAAAAGACCAGGAAGGCAAGCCCGTCGCCGGAGCTGCAATGCAAATCGACCATGATGTAATCTTCACCGACGGCAGCGGCCGCTTTTTGTTACGCCTGAAGAAGCACAAGACAATGCTATTCGCCGTGATCCCCAGCCAATTCCTTATCACAGGATTTTTCGAACTAGTGCAAGCTCCATCGAGGGTAAGTAGCGAAAGAGAAGATCAGGCGCAGGAAGTAGTGGTAATCATCCGCAGGCTAACTCCACAGGAAGCTCGAGTCAGCCCTCTGGCAACAAAGTACCAAGAAAACGAACCTAAATTGCCTGGGCGCGAATAATAATCATTTCGTTCTTATTGTCGGAGGAAAACGGCAACTTCCCCGACTCAATCTCTAAACCAGGACCTGATGCAGGCGCAGTAATCGATACCGCTCCGCTCTCCACGCCACCAAACTGGGGAGAAGAAAATACAACGACACTAACGCTGCCCGGCCCGCGCACCCACCAAGTTTTAAACGTCACCGGAAAATCGCGCTCAGCAGCGGAGCTGACAAAGGAATCAAACATCAAAGCCTGAGGTTCCGCTGACACACGAAGCGACTGTGCCAGCACCGCGCGCAACATAATCGTGCCGGACGCGGATTTATCCCGACCAACCCGCTCGGCAGCAAAACCTGACACACTTAATAAAGAGAAGGCGACAAGCAGAACCAGTTGAGAAGCACGATGCAACATTTTGCACCTACCTGAAAACGCAAAAAACAGAACCCCCGCCTTGGGAAAGGCGGCAGCCATCATACGTCCGCTCGCCAGTCGTAACAAGCCCACAAGCGTAGGTATGAGATGCAAAATCCCGTCAAACCGCCAGCCAGAAGCCAGGTTCAAAACCCTTTATCGGCACGTTGGGGTTTGTTCATTAATCGAGGTAGATAGATAGCGAAAACATGTGGGGAATTATGCTCTAAATTGCGCCTACTTGGGTCGCGACGCGACCGAATGCGATAGCCCGGGACCGAAGTCCAGGGAAAGCAAGAAACTAAATCAAGTCCCGCAGGGACGGCACCACGAACTTTCCTGGACCGCACCCCCAAAAACAAAAGGCGGACGCCCCCCAGCGCCCGCCCCAATCAAAACTAATTACAACGTCTTCAAAAACGCCACCAAATCCGACTTCTGCTGCGCCGACAAATTCAAATTAAACCGCTGATCATAAAAATTGACCGCATCCATCAGCGTAGCCGCCCCGCCATTGTGAAAATAAGGAGCCCGTGCCGCCAATCCGCGCAAAATCGGACCCTTCAACTTCCCAACGTCTGCGCACTTCCCGGTGATCATCGCCCGGCCAATATCAGTCACCTTCAACGACGACCCGTCTGCGCAAGCCACGGTATAAACTGGCAACCCGGAAATATTCAAAGCCGGCATCGCCGGATAATCCGTAGTCCCAATCTTGATCGCCAAAGAAACCGAATGGTTCCCGGCATTCGGTGTGTCATGACAGGTCGTGCAAGTCCCATTCACAGTCGAAAGCCCTGGCAGATCATTCAACCCAGCAACCCCAGTGATAGTGATTGGGAGAGTGTTAAACAAAGTTTCTCCCCGAGCCACCGCCTGTCGCGCCGCAGCATTCGGTCCGGTAGCGTTGGCCCAACCTTCATAAGCATTGAAGACGACAGGATTAAACGCCGCTCCCGAAGGATCAGCCCCCAACACATCATTGATCCCAATGTGATAAGGCTGCTCCGACAAGTACTCCGGACCACCCTTACCCCCGCCATCGGTAAGCACTCCCGCGCGTGTGTCGTAAACCTGGGCGGTGTACATCGCAGTCTCGAATGCCACAATGTCGGCTACCTGGTCCGCCGTAGGAGCCTGCGCCGCTTCGGCGTGACCGGTGGTAGCGTCAATCGCCTGCGTAGCCAAATCATCCACAATCGGCGCGCCCTTTACCGTCTCGCGACCATCCCACATCACGGTGGCCAAGAAGTCCAAATTCGTACTGGGCAGTGGACGCCGGTACAAGGCCGCCGTCACACTATTGGTCTCCGGACAGTTGTAAGGATCCTGGATGTCCTGAATGGAAAAGTCCGCGGTAGAAGGCACTGCCAAAGAAATGCGAATCAGGCCCTTCTTCAACAGCAAGCTATAAGCTTGCCGCCGCTTGTCCACCGTGGAGACATCCGCGCTCGGACAATTCGCTCCATCCACGGTTCGGAAAATAGGATCGCGGCCCCCTGTGAACAGAAAACGGGCCTGAATATTCTGCGGAGTAACCGTCCAGGCATCCGCTGGCTGATGGCAGGTAGCGCAGCTTCGCCCGTTTGTCCCCAGACTCTTAAAAAACGCGCTGTCAAGATTTATGCGATGGTTCTCGGTATAGGTACTCAAAACGCCGCTATCGTTGAGCGTAAATAATGGAGTGGGAACGCCGCTTCCGGCAAAAATCGCCGTACCGGAAATCGCCATAAGAACCACAAGCCCTATGCCAACCTTCCAAATCAGCCGCCGACCGGCCGATGGAGGTATCCTTTTAAGTCTGCTGAGCATGGTACCGCCTCCCGGTGTCAATAAACTGCAAAAGTTTTCCTACTGGGGGATCGTGCTACCACAACCAATGCGACGAAGCTACGCGCGAGGACACCAGGAAGTCCTCAAAAGCGTCCTCAAAATTTCTCAAAACGTACTTGCGACAGAGTTACCGCGACAGAAATGAACCACTTGCAAGAAAAGCCGGTAAAGCCCCGGG
>Ga0163162_10005039_pt1 | contig 12727 bp, 10 predicted proteins | sample S55metaG_FD_115310 | JGI IMG/M metagenome (GOLD analysis project Ga0163162, IMG submission 115310) | Switchgrass rhizosphere microbial communities from Kellogg Biological Station, Michigan, USA - S5-5 metaG | ecosystem: Host-associated > Plants > Roots > Rhizosphere > Soil | place: USA...
CATTGCTTTCCTATCTGCAGGCTTATCAGTCTCCAGCGCAAGAGTATTATACTGAGTCTTATCAATCTCCTGTATCCTTTGTATATCTGTACTGTCACGGCTCAGCTGAATATCGAGCATATATTGCAACTCCGCTTTTGTCTGTGAAGAGCTGTTAGCAGGCGGAGGAGCCATATAAAATGAATCGGGCTGAAAAGGAAGATAATATACTTTGGTATTAGCCATTACTTTAATATCGGCACCCGGGGGTCTGAAATGCTTTGCATCAATAATGCTGTCAGTTCCTATCCTGCTTTGGTAAGCAAGCACAACATAATGACTTACATCCCACCGATTGGTATTGAGATAAATATCTCCCAATGGCATAGTCGACTTTTCAGACCTTAGCTGTGCCGATAAATTAAATGCAAAAGGGATCATTGCTAAAACACAAAGCACATACTTTGGTAAATAACTTTTCATAAGGTATATACAGTTAGGTTGTTAAAAATTGAATTGCGAATATAATACTGTTCCCCAAACCTGTGAGGTTTTTAAAACCTTACAGGTTTAATACCTTTGCCTGATGAATCTCTCCCAGGACACAAAAAATATTCTTGGCCTTCAGCTTCCTACCGACCCCCGCTGGGTAAACCTTGCAGAAATATCATTAGAAGATATATTAACTGATCATGCATACTGTGAACAGAAGGCAGCTAATACCTGCATATCATTAATTCAAAAGTATAATGATAAGGATGAACTGGTAAATGAACTCTCCCCTATCGTAACAGAAGAATGGGGCCACTTTCGCCAGGTGCTTGGAGAATTAAGAAAAAGAAACCTGCCCCTGGGCAAGCAGCGCAAAGATGAGTACGTGAACAAGCTTATAGAGTTCCAGAAAAAGGGAGGCAGCCCCGACGAAAGATTCTTAGACCTTCTTTTAACTATGGCATTGATAGAGGCCCGCAGCTGTGAAAGATTTAAAAGACTGAGCGAAGGACTTAATGATGATTACCTAAGGAAATTCTACCGCCACTTTATGGAAAGTGAAGCGGGACATTATACCCTATTCATCACTCTTGCTGAAACATATCTTCCTAAAGAAAAAGTAAGAAAGCGGTGGAAGGAATGGCTGGAATATGAGGCAGATATTATAAAAAATCTTGAAGTGAGAGGGGGGAGGATACATTAATCCAGCTTTTTGAAGGATCTGAGAACTCTATTATACTGATAATCAATTAGGTTTCTCATTGTCAACAAGAATAGATCGTTAAAAGTGAGTGGTGACGAGGGTATGCGGGGAATGACCCAACAACGACGGAGGTTTTGCCTATGTTGCGTGCTTTCGGTGTGCAGTTGGTGTGCAGTTAGTGTGCTTTAGCCCTGCTTTACTTTTAAAACACCCTTCTACTTTATCTTTTTAAGTATCTTATTCACTTCGGCCTTATACCGGTCAAGGTCGGCAAGCTGCTCCTGGATAAAGCTGTTATCTTCTATTTTACCAAGGACCATATTCATCTCCTTCTTAGTATCGTATACCATCTTGCGATATTCGTTAGTGTAATCTTTAGCTCTTGAGTCATAGATGCCTTTGGCCATCCATTCTTTTGTTGCAACAGACTGTTCCATTACTGATCTGAATACTTCGGGAGTGAACTGCTTAGATGTTATAAGCAATACTTCTAACAGCGAAGTATATGCATGACTAAGCTTATCATTAAAGTACCTTTCTCCGGCATCAGTATAGAATTTGTGGACCTGCTCCCACCTCTGTATCTTATTGCTCCTGATATTATTCTTCAGCTTGTCAACATCAGTAGTTGTCATTAACTGTCCTCCTACATTAAGCCATTCACTTCTTGACACCTTAGCAGGAATGCTTTTCTTCAGCTCTTCAAAGCTTTTTATCTTATTGCCCTGTATGTGTTGTAATAACAGGGTTGCAGCATAATAGTTAATAAGCTCTTTGAACAGCTTTATCGATTCAGGAAGCTTTACTATCTGGACTTTCCTGCTGCTGTTCTCAACACCGCTTGCATAATAAGCGCCCTGACCATCTTCTTTCAAAGAGGACATGTAATTGATAGCATCAAATATTTCATTGATGGTATCGGGAGCTAAGAAATCATATTCTATATGCTGTATCCTTTCAACTCTTTTATCCCGGTTAATGTGCTTCCATGTGTTGCGGGCAAGAGCATACATATTATACCTGAACCAATAGCCCGGCATTATTACAAGCTTATTGTTTGTAACATCATTACTAACAAGGCTGAAAGGAATAGTGATATTAAGCTCAGCAGGATAATCTGACTTGGTTAGAATTGTATAGCTAGCAAACTTAGAGTTGTGCTTAAGGCTTACACATAAGCCCGGCCAGAAGCCCCGGTTAGCAATGATCTCGCCATCGGCACTGCGGCTGTTGTGATTGCTGCCAATGGTAGCACCGGCAGCAATATTGCTCTGGCCCATTACGAGTGATGCACAAAGGAATGAGTTATTGTGATGCTGCTCATGTCCCGGGAAGATCAATGAATTCAATACCTCGCAACAAGAGATGGTAGAATTATTTCCCAAATAAGCATTGATCAATCTTGCTCCGTATTTTAATTGAGAATGAGATGCCATTACAAAGCGTACAGCCTTAGCGCCATAAAATATTCTGCAGCCATAGCCGATGATACCATTGACCAGCTCGCATCCCTCTCCTATTTGGGAGGTTCTGTTAGGGTCACTATTAATGGTTAGGTTCTTTAATTTATTTGCGCCTTTAAGATATGCATCAGAACCTATCATTACATCTTTGATGATCTTGCAATTCTTAATGACAGTCCTGTCCCCTATCGTCCCATAGTATCCTCTTTTTTTATCAAATACTTTTTCAGTCAACTCAGCAAAGCGGTTCATCAGCTGCTCGTCATCCCTGTACTTGCTCCATAGCCATGCATCACCGGGCAGCATCCTGTTGAAGGGCATTACCCTTCTGCCTCCTGCTTCGTTACATACTTCCATCCACACACGGGTCTTTTCATCCTCTCCTTCTTTGAGAATACCATTGCCAAACTTTGCATAGTCTGTTGTGGCCAGCTCATTTACATTGGCGATCATCACTTCATTGCCGAGAATATAATGACTGAGATACTGGACATTGCTGATGCATACATTATCGCCAAGGTCACAGCTTATGATGGTGCTGTCATAAATGCCAACCCGCATTTTAAAGCTGTGGAACTCCAGGTATAATGATTCCAGCTTTCCTATCCTTACCAGTCCGAAGAAGTTAGATCGCTTAATTAATGATGCATCGAAGGGAGTTGAAACAAGAACCATATCCCAGTTGTCTGAACTGTTGGCGTTCCTGATAAGCTGCTCTCTTTCCTGTGCGGTAAGTTTTCTGTACTTATGATCCTTATTGCGCTGAAGGTCCCTTAGGTAGTACTCATCTTTTCCTTTGGGAAGATATCTGTCTTCTATGAAGTTATATCCGAGCTTGTTAACGGGTTGCCGAGTAATTATGTTCATTCTATGTACTGAATAATGAACAGTCAACGTTCATTGATATGCAATATAGGATAAATTGATAATGTAAGATGTTTAGTATCCCAATAGGCTTATACCGAAGTGATTCCGAGGCAATACAGAATTAATAGTGCAGTAATAGTGAGATAATTCTCTTATGACTCCTTTTTAAGATGGTCTATTCTACAGTTACAGACTTGGCCAGATTCCTTGGCTTGTCTACATCCTGACCTTTGGCTACACCTATATAATAAGACAGGAGCTGTAAAGGAATAACACTTAAAATTGGAGCAACTATCTCATCTGCAGGAGGGACTGCGAATACATCATCAGCCATGCCGGGAATAGCATCGTCGCCTTCTGTAATGATGGCAATTACTTTTCCTTTACGGGCTTTTATCTCCTGGATGTTGCTAACAATCTTGCCGTGATAAGGGTCTTTTGTTGCGACAAAAACCACAGGCAGCTTATCTGTAACAAGAGCTATAGGACCGTGCTTCATTTCTGCAGCAGGATAGCCTTCGGCATGGATGTAAGATATTTCTTTAAGCTTTAAAGCTCCTTCTAATGCAACAGGAAAATTATATCCTCTTCCGAGATAAAGAGCATCGGATGCATCTTTATATTTTAGTGCAATTCGTTTTACTTCTTCAGCATTTTTTAAGATAGAATCTACTTTTTCAGGGGTCTCTTCCAGCTCTACAAGTAGTCTTTGGAAACGCTCATCACTAATAGTTCCTTTGTGCTTTGCAATCTTAAGTGCCATCATTGTGAGCACTACTAACTGAGCAGTAAATGCTTTTGTAGATGCAACACCAATCTCAGGGCCAGCATGAGTATAAGCACCTGCATCAGAAACACGGGCAATAGAAGATCCTACAACGTTTACGATTCCGAATATTATAGCTCCCTGCTCTTTAGCTTTTTCGATGGCAACTAATGTATCTGCTGTTTCACCGCTTTGAGAAACGGCGATAATAACATCTCCTTTTTTTACAACAGGATTCCTATACCTGAACTCGGATGCATATTCAACCTCAACAGGAATGCGGCAAAGCTCTTCAATAATATATTCAGCAACGAGACCAGCATGCCAGCTTGTTCCACAGGCGATGATAATGATCCTGTCTGCATTAGCAAGCTTGTCAAGATTCTCCCTAACCCCCTTCATTCTTATCAGGCCTTTCTTTGCATCAAGCCGTCCGCGAAGACAGTCGTGTATAGTTGTTGGTTGCTCAAATATTTCTTTAAGCATAAAGTGATCGAAGCCTCCTTTTTCTATTGCAGCAAGCTCCATATCAAGCTTGGTAATATAAGGAGTCATTGTTTCATTACCCAGATTCTTAAGGATAAGCTCCCCTGCTTTCACTATCGCTACTTCATAATCATTTACATAAACTACTTCCTTTGTGTATTCCAGCATCGGGGTGGCATCAGAGCCAAGGAAATGCTCTCCTTTACCAATACCTATCACCAGAGGGCTTCCTTTGCGGGCAGCTATAATAGTATCAGGATGATCCTGATCGAGTAATAAAATAACATACGCGCCTGACACTCTTTTTAAAGCAATACGAACTGCTTCTTCAAGCGGACAATTTGTATTCTTCCTGATCTCTTCAATAAAGTTTAGAAGTATCTCTGTATCTGTCTCACTTTTAAATGTGTAGCCTTTACTGACAAGCTCGCGCTTAAGCTGTGCATAGTTCTCAATGATGCCATTGTGTATCATCGCAAGCTTGCCGCTGGCGCTTACGTGAGGATGTGCATTTACGTCACTTGGCTCTCCGTGTGTAGCCCAGCGGGTGTGTCCTATTCCAATATTTCCCTTGAGGTCTTTTCCTAATAAGGTTTCCTCCAGCTCTGCCACTTTGCCCTTTTTCTTATAGACATTCATTCCATGATTAAGCAAGGCGATGCCTGTGCTGTCGTACCCCCTGTATTCCTGTCTTTTAAGGCCAGTTATTATTATCGGGTATGCCTCTCTGGGGCCAATGTATCCTACAATTCCGCACATAATAGTGAATAGTGAATGGTGAAAAGTGAATTAGGCTGCAAGTTATTGAATATTTCGAAGGGAATTACCTGATTACCCCCTTCAACCTCTCTATACTGCAAAAGATGTTCCGCAACCGCAGGTTTTAGAAGCATTGGGGTTATTAAATGTGAAACCCCTGGAATTCAATCCTCCTTCCCAGGTTACTTCCATCCCCTGCAGGTATATTGTATGAGATGGGTTAATAATACATGGGATACCGCTTATTTCGAATATTTCATCCTTCTCTTCCTTTTTTTCAAAACCCAGTATGTAGGTCATACCTGAGCAACCTCCCCCTTTTACCCCAATCCTGAGATATTTACTTTGGTCAAAGCCAGGCTCATTCATCAACCTTTTTACCTCGTTTACCGCACCTTCTGAAAGAGAGACAGGTGCTGTTATTTCAGTTTGCATATTCCTATTTTAGTATTGTTGTAATCGTTGTTATAGATATACAAAATTACGAATGATTGAGCAGAGGAATACCTATTTTTGCCTAAAGAACCTATAATATGAGCGTATTTGAAATAATTTCGGTTGTTCTACTTGGCGTTATCCTTATGCTGGTGATCTGGCTTATCACGGAATTCAGCGGGATGAAGAGTACTTTACTGGAAAAAGCGGGTATAAATAATGAAACGATTAAGATCCGTTTACAGGCTTATGAAAGATTGAGTCTCCTTACCGAAAGGATCGCACTCCATAACCTTCTTTCAAGGCATTCCAGCGCAAGTCTTTCTGCAAGAGAAATGAAGAATACCCTAATAGATGCTATTAAAGAGGAATATGATTATAACATTAGCCAACAGGTGTATGTTTCACCGGATGCATGGCGTGCAGTTCACAATCTTAAAGAACAGAATATTTATATAATCAACCAACTTGCTGCAACTCTCCCTAATCATGCAACAGGGCTTGACCTTAGCAAGCACATTATTGACTTTCTTATGAATAACCAAAAGGGAAACCTTAATAGCGTTGTGGCTGAAGTGTTAAGTTTTGAGGCTAAGAAAGTAATGTGATAAGGAAAAATAAAACTTGAATCATCAATAAAGTTAATGGCAGATAAACGGTATACAGACTCGGGGATTGAGATCAACAGAATCTATGAGTTTGATGAGAATGCAAAGCTAACCGAGCAGCCCGGAGAGTTTCCTTTTACACGTGGCACACAGCCCGATATGTACAGGGGAAAGCTGTGGACAATGCGCCAGTATGCCGGCTTCAGTACTGCCGAGGAAAGTAATAAAAGATACCATTACCTTCTCTCTCATGGTGTAATGGGATTGAGTGTTGCTTTCGATCTGCCTACGCAAATTGGTTATGACAGTGATCACGTTCTCTCTGAAGGCGAAGTAGGAAAAGTAGGTGTTGCCATTGACTCACTTGAGGACATGGAAACACTCTTTAAAGGCATAAAGCTGCAGGATATCTCTACCTCCATGACCATCAATGCCACTGGCTTTATACTCCTTGCTTTCTATGTGGCTTTAGCAAAGAGACAAGGAGCAGATCTTACAAAGATCAATGGTACAATCCAAAATGATATACTGAAGGAATATGCTGCAAGGGGTACATATATATATCCGCCCAAAACATCAATGCGCATAATTACTGACATCTTTGAATGGTGCAGTAAGGAACTTCCAAAGTGGAATACAATTTCCATTTCAGGATATCACATAAGAGAAGCAGGAAGCACAGCAGTACAGGAAATTGCATTTACCCTTAGCAATGGAAAAGCTTATGTAAAAGCGGCATTAGATAAGGGGTTAGATATAAATGTATTTGGCAAGCGTCTTTCCTTTTTCTTTAACGCCCATAACAACTTATTCGAGGAAATAGCCAAGTTCAGGGCAGCGAGAAGGATGTGGGCTAAGATAATGAAGGACTTTGGTGCTACTGATGAGAAAGCAATGATGCTTCGCTTTCATACCCAGACAGGAGGAAGCACATTAACAGCACAGCAGCCAATGAATAATATTGCAAGAGTAACCATTCAGACACTCTCAGCAGTATTAGGAGGAACTCAGAGCCTGCATACTAATGGTTATGACGAAGCCCTTAATCTGCCAACAGAAGAAGCTGCAGGCATTGCTTTGAAAACACAGCAGATAGTAGCTCATGAAAGTGGTGTGGCTGATACAGTAGATCCATTAGGAGGAAGCTATTTTATTGAGTCTCTTACGAGCGAAGTAGAAAATGAAGCATGGAAATTGATAGATAAAATAGATGCATTGGGAGGTAGCGTAAGCGCAATAGAACAGGGATTCATTCAAAATGAGATAGCGAGGAGCGCCTATGAATACCAGAAGAAAATAGAAAGCGGGGAAAAAGTGATCGTTGGAGTCAACAAATACAAGACAGAACAGACCATCAATCCTCCGTCTTTTAAAATAGATGACAGCATCAGGCAACTCCAAACAGACAAATTAACGTCTTTGAAGAATAAAAGAGATAATAAGAAAGTGAAAGAATGTCTTAACACTATAAAGCAGAATGCTACAGGAACAGAGAACCTCATGCCTGCGGTAATAGATGCTGTAGAGAACTATTGCACCCTTGGGGAAATAGCCGATACGCTGAGAGGAGTGTTTGGAGAATACAAGTAACATAATAAAGGATTAATAATGAGAAGTATATTTTTAATGATCATTGCATTAGTGTTTATAAGCAGCGTTGGATTGGCGCAGAAGTATGCATTGCTGGACAGGAAAATGATATCGCCGATCACGTACACTAATGCGGTTACTGTTGCACATGATTACCAAAGCCTTTTCCCGGTTGAAAAAGATAAGCTTAATGAATTTGTTGCTGCATTGGAGAAGATCGTCAAAATGCTTAACGATAAGAACATTCCTCAATCACTAAAGTATAAATTGGGATCTACAGAATTCAAGGGAGTGAAGATTCCTTTTGGAAGTGAAGAAAGGATAGATATAAATCTTTCAGCTAATTGCGGAAGTGCGACCATTAATATGCACCTGGTTGATGCCAAGAACACTAATGCAACCAATGCTTTTAATATTTCTACCTGGATAAAATATATCAAGAAAGAAGCTTCCCTGAAGTAAGGGGGCTTCTTTCTTAATATTTACTTGTATGTAATTTGTAATTTATTCGGAGGTTGTAAATTCTCCGCCTTTTTTAAATGCATTTGTACCGGAAATGTGACGTCTTTTTCCTTTAGCTAATGGTACACTTTCTGTGCCTGTATTAAGATTTCTTGAAACAAGATAGGCAGCCGTTCCTGCTACAGCAACGCCTCCGGCGATCAACCATAAGTTTTTCATAGATTTAATTTTTATCCTAATTAAAAGACAATTCTTATGCCATTAGCCGGCTATATGGAACTATCTTTGCCAGCTTTAATTAACATATGGACAAAAAGGAACGAACAATACTTATCCTGCTCGCAGCATTAAACTTTACCCATATACTCGACTTCATGATAATGATGCCATTAGGTAACTACCTGATGCCCTATTTCAAGATATCAGGACAGAAGTTCAGCATGATAGTAGCGGCTTATTCTTTTGCGGCATTTGTTTCTGGAATAATTGCCAGCTTCTTCGTTGACCATTATGACAGGAAAAAAGTTCTCCTTTTCGGGTATTCAGGCTTCCTCGCCGGGACAATACTTTGCGGCTTTTCTCCTACTGCTAATACATTACTTGCAGCGAGAGCTATGGCTGGCTTATTCGGAGGGCTTATCGGGGCACAGGTAATGAGCATTGTTGCAGATACCTTTATATATGAGAAAAGAGGAAAGGCCATGGGCTATCTCATGTCAGCATTTTCTCTTGCATCTGTAATAGGTATTCCTGTTGCACTGTTTCTGGCAAATCTTACGAGTTGGCATGCTCCATTCCGTCTTATAGGCATCCTTGGCATTATCCTTATCCCTTTATTGTATAAATATATTCCTTCAATGGATCAGCATCTTCTTGAGAAGAAAGAAGGACAATATTTTATGCGAACCATAAAGAATATCATGTCCAATAAAAGGCAGCTCCTGGCTTTATTACTTTCAGGCTCTGTTATGCTTGGCCATTTCCTCCTGGTACCTTTTATCAACCCATTTATGGAGTTTAATGTGGGCTTCTCAAAAAACCAGACCCAATACATCTACATAGTCGGCGGACTCATCACTATGTTCTCAGGCCCTTACTTTGGCAAGATGGCAGATAAATATGGCAAACCAAAGATCTTCATACTTACAGCTATTATTTCTCTTGTGCCGATCATAATGATAACAAATATGCCTGCTATTCATTTCTACTATGTACTTATTGTAACAGGTATCTGGTTCATGGTCTCCAACGGAAGAACTGTATCGGCTATTTCACTTGTTAGCAATGTAGTGCCTCCTCAAACACGCGGCAGCTTCATGAGCATTAACTCATCTATGCAGCAATTGTTTACAGGGATAGCATCAACCATTGCCGGATTTATAATCGTTACGGATGTTGAAACGGGGAAAATAAGCCATTACAATTGGGTTGGATACTTAAGCGCTGCAATAATCCTTGCCTGCATATTTATCGCAAGAAAGGTTGGTGAATCAAAAGCTATTTTACCGGAACCCGGAATACAGGATAACGAAGATGCGCTGGCTCATAGTACTGCGAGTTGATATAAACAAAATAAAGCTGGGCCTGGCTATTGCCTGCGAATGCTGTATCTGCGGCTTTCTTGTCTTCTAATCTCTTTGCCAGCCCTGGGTTTTTCTTAAGAATATCTGCTGCAAGATCTTCCCACCTGTAATCACTATATCCTTCCTTTTGCTGCAATATTGCATCAAAGAAGTTCCATGCAAAGAAGCTATCATCCCCTGTTGGCTCAAGCATCTCAACAATGTAACGGTCGTTGGGCTGGCTTAATGGGATTATATAATCTCCCTTAAGGAACTTAATGTTTTTAACAGATGACGAAACCTTTACACCATAATTCTTATGATGCTTTTCATATGGCTTAGGTGATGATTTATATTCATCAATATGATAAGCTTCTACTTCTATAGTGGAGTCATTGCTTAATTGTTTAATTGTTACATTGTTAAGCCGAAGCAGGTCCACCACTGCTGACCATCCATGGGGAATGATATATGCTTTTGGCTTATTGATGATATTAGTCGGGGTAAATACATTGTAGTATCTTATCTCTTTTGTAAATGGCTTGCTACGGTCATAATACATTCTTTGCATTCCCGTAACCTCACTTGTTTTATACGCCTTCTCATAACCCTTAAATGTTATCATAGAGTATTTAGCAGAGTCCTGAACCCAGCTTAAAGAAAGCCCGGTATCTTTTACAGATGCGGTTTTTTCTTTATTTCTTTCTGCTATCAATTCCTTTGCCTGCTTCCCTCCTTCTTCAATAACAGTTTGCATAAAAGAATATGTAGACCTTACCCTATCTGCAAAAGGCTTCAGCATATGAGTCTCCGGAACAAAACCTATTGTATGAAATAATGCCGCATAACCTGATGAATATCTTGGCGGATCATAAAAGGCATACATACCGGTTGACGGATCTTCCTCTTCAAAGTTTACATAATGGATCATATCCCATCCTTTATTGCCCATGCCTTTGAACAGTGAAGGCTCGAAAGTACTTTTTAGCCATTGCCCTAATTCCTTTCCCAGCTTATCATATTGTGTAGTAAGCAATGTCATTATATGCTGATAATCTGCTCCATCACTCACATGATTATCGATAAGTATATCCGGATCCAAAGAATGGAACAGCCTGGCAAAAGATCTTGACTCTTTGCTGTCATTCTTTGTAAAATCCCTGTTAAGGTCAAGGTTCTGACTGTTACCTCTAAATCCATAATCAACAGGACCATTCTGGTTTGCCCTTGAAGAAGATGTCCTGTTCAGACAGCCTCCAATGTTATAAACAGGGATAACAGCAAGCACTACATTGTCAGGAAGCTTGATTTTATTGCTGGCAACATCTCTCACCAGCATCATGCTTGCATCTATTCCATCTGGCTCGCCCGGATGTATCCCGTTATTAATAAGGATAACTACTTTATTATGCCTGTGCCATGTTGAAGCATCAAACTTACCATCGTTGCTTACCATCACCAGGTGCAGCGGATAATTTGCATCTGTGCTTCCTGCCGCCTTCATGAATACCTTAGCTGAAGATGCATCCAGCTTCTTATAGAATTCAATTGCCTGGAAGTATGTAGCGCTCTCTTTACCCCCGCTTGTTTCAAACGGAGTTTGCTGCCCATTAGATGATAAGCAAAACCCGGTTAGAGCAAATAAATAAAATATTCTTTTCATAATTCGTGTAATTAGTCCCAATTGGTGTAATAAAACTCCAAGCTACAAACTATTTTCCTCTCACGATTACCACTAATAAAAAAGCGCCCCTGTTGAGGCGCTCAATATTTTCTTATCCAGATAAGGTTTACTTTCCTACTACAAAAGATTCTTTAATTACTTCCGCAGAATTATTAATAGTAACAATATACCTGCCAGCAGGCAAAGAAGCTACATTCAATAGAACATTCACAGTTCCTGCATCAGCTTTTGATGACAATATTTTTCTTCCTGTTACATCAATTACAGATACCTCACTGCTCTCCGTTAATGGATTAACCAGCTGAATATTTAGCTTGCCTGATGTTGGGTTAGGATATACAATTGCGTTTGAAAAATTATTATTCAGCCTTACAGAAACTATCTTGCTATACTGTGTCTTGCCATCGGCATCAATTAATTTCAAACGATAGTAAACAACAGTCTTATTTGGAAGGCTGTTATCATTATAGTTATAGTTAACCAGGTTCTGTCCGTGCACTGTTCCGATAGCTGAAAAATCAGTTCCGTTCGTACTTCTTTCTACCTGGTAGTCTTTAAAGTTAGCTTCATGTGTAGCCTGCCATGTTATGATAACCTTATCGTTTGCTTTTACAGCCCTGAAATCAGTTAAGGTAACCGGTATAAGACCCGTACACTGCCAAACCAGGGCAACATATTCAGGATGATCTATGTAAGGGTTTCTTGCCCCCTGTATCATGTAAACGTTATTGTTCCTGTCTATTTCTTTCGTACTTACAGGGTCAGCTACGTGCCACTGGTAAAGGAGGCTTATTTGCCAGCTTTTAAGAGCGGGATAACTTGTTCCATCAAGGATATCTGAAGCATTACTATTGCCGGCCCATCCTGCAAC
>Ga0163162_10005040_pt1 | contig 12727 bp, 18 predicted proteins | sample S55metaG_FD_115310 | JGI IMG/M metagenome (GOLD analysis project Ga0163162, IMG submission 115310) | Switchgrass rhizosphere microbial communities from Kellogg Biological Station, Michigan, USA - S5-5 metaG | ecosystem: Host-associated > Plants > Roots > Rhizosphere > Soil | place: USA...
CATTGAATGCCGTCGTCCACAACTCGGCGACGATCTAACTGAACAATTACGCTCTGCGGAGCTCCATAGGCCGTGGCAGGAGCCCCGGAAGGTGCTTGGGTGGAGCTTGACCTACCCTCGGGTGGAACTTCGCTGCTGCCATGCTCTACACCGGCCCTCATGCGCCCCTCCTAGGGAGAGGCTCGCCGACCGCGGTTGACACACGCGCCAGAAAACCTTTGTCGCTCAATGACGCGCTTTCAGGCGGTTGACTGCGTAACCTGTTGAGCTTGTGGGGTTGTTGCCGTCCTGTCGGGTGCGCCACTAAATCAATAACTTGATCCAAACAGGGTGCTGGCACCCCCGCTCTAGCTAGCAGATAGCAAGCTCGAATTGCGCCAATGAAGCGGACCCCTCGTCGTGTGGAAGCTTGACTGCCTCTGTCGCAATCCGCACCACCTCGCGAACACAATATCTCACCTCTCGTGGCGTCGGCCTCAAGGTCCTTACCGGCCAGGGAGCCGCTATCGACACCACCACACCAGCGGGGAAGCTGGTCTTCGGCATCTTCGCCGCGCTGGCGGAGTTCGAGCGGGAGTTGATCTGTGAACGCACATGGGCAGGACTTGCGTCTGCTCGCGCTCGTGGCCACAAGGGAGGTCGCAAACCGAAGATGACTCCTGCCAAGCTTCGGCTTGCACAGGCCGCTATTCGCGAGCCTGAGACCGACGTCGGAGCTTTGTGCGAGGAGCTTGGGATCACACGGTCAACGCTGTATCGGCACGTCTCTCCCACTGGTCAGCTTCGAGGACCAGCCGTAGCCTGAGGTCGTGGTGGCGCCTGGGCGCGTACGAGAAGCTCCCAACAAGACACACCTGCATTTCTACACAGAGCAGCAGTTCGGTCATGTCTCGCCGGTCTGTTGAGAATGCCGCTGCGGGAGCCTCAGAGACCGTGGACCCACATTCCACGCACCCTGCTGTTTGCCCGTGAAATTGAAAGGCTTGCGATGGTGTCCAACCCCCCTTAGGCTTCCTTCAGGGGGTTACAGGGATCGGCAATGTTGATCGCGCTCAGAACCGGGCTCAGCTTTAGGCTGGCGGCGGCGCTTGCTGCGTTCGCCTCGCTCTGCTTCGTAGCGCCCCCGGCCGTGGTGGCCTTCGGGCACGGCTCAAACACGATCAACTGCGTCGCTCATGCGGACATGGTCGACCATGGCGCGGCCAAAGGACGAAGCGTCAACGATCACGCCGACCACTCTACTCCCGCCAGCACACACCAGATGACGTGCTGTGGGCTTTTTTGCTTGAGTGCGCTGCCCGCCCAAATCGGCGGGGTCAATGATAGGATCGGAGCGGGTTCTGCCCTTTTTCCCGCGCCTGAACCCCACCTCCTCAGTCAGACCCCGGAGCTTCCCGACAGACCACCGATCTCCCTTCTCTTCGTTTGAGCTGCTCTGCGGGTTGAAGTCCCGCGCACGGGCTTCGTCAACGACAGACGAGGGATGAACCATGTCCTCTCACATTTGCGGGCGCGTTCTCGCTATCGCGAGCGCGGCCCTGCTCTCAGCTTGCAGGACCTTCTCGCCTGACGGGGGGATGGGAACGGTCGCGACCATTGCAAGCCAAGGGCTGAACAAAGACGTGGTGCGGGTCAGCTCCCCCACGGATGCTGCCCACGCCCAAACCAGGGTAGCGCGCCTGCTTAGGGCGCCACTTAGCGCCGATGCGGCGGTACAGATCGCACTACTCAACAATGCCGAGTTGCAGGCAGCCTATAACCGGCTCGGCGTCGCAGAGACCGTGGCTGTACAGGCGAGCCGTCCGCCACTGCCAAGCTTCTCCTATGATTGGGTCAAGACATCAATCGAGCTCGACATCGAACGCCAGGTGTTGGCCAGCGTGCTACAGCTCGCCACCTGGCCTGCGCGGTCCAGGATCGCTGGCGTGCGTTTCGAGCAGGCTCAGCTTCGTGCCGCCGAGGAAACGCTGCGTATCGCGGCCGAAACGCGGAAGGCTTACTACAGCGCGGTGGGAGCGCGACAAATCCTGGTTGCGCTGAATTCGGCCAAGGCGAACGCCGCGGCGTCGGCCGAGCTTGCCGGTAAGCTCACCGAGACTGGCGCTGTTAACAAGCTCGATCAGGCTCGCCGTCAGGTGTTGGCTTCCGAGATCGAAGCCCAGGTGACGGCGGCGAAGCTCAAGGCGGCAGTGGCGGAGGAACGCCTGACACGGCTTATGGGATCGTGGGCCCCAAACGTCGCGGCTGTGTTGCCGAGCACCCTTCCTCCTCTCCCCACCAAATCCCGCAGCCTTGCTTCCGTCGAGCAGGAGGCGATGGACAAACGGGTTGACCTTGAGATCGCAAGGCTCGAGGTCGAGGCGCTCGCACGATCCTATGGGCTCACCCGCTCGACGCGGGTCGTCAACGTGCTTAATGCAAGCGGCATCTCAAAGACGCAAAAAGTCAAAGGCGAGCCATCTGCCGACGGCGGCGGGTTCGATATCGCGTTCGAGGTACCGATCTACGATTTCGGCATGGCGCGCGTGCGGGAGGCTGAGCAGCATTATTTCGAAGCTTTGAACAAACTCACCGCCATGGCTATCAACGCTCGATCAGAGGCACGCGAAGCTTATGGGGCGTATGCCTCGACACGCGCAATCGCCGTGCAATATGAGCAAAAAGTGCTGCCGCTCCGACAGACGATCTCAGAGCAGACGGAGCTGCAATATAACGCGATGCAAGTCGATGCCTTCGCGCTGCTCGAAGCGGCGCGGGAGAATGCAGCGTCCAAGGTGGCAAGCATCGAAGCCAAGCGCAATTTCTGGCTGGCTTACACAGGTCTCAGTGTCGCCGTGCTCGGCGGTGACAGCCTAAGTCAGCTCGATGGTGCAATCGTCGCCGACGCGAGCGGGCCAAGTGGCGATTAGCTGGAAGGATAGAACCATGCTCTCTCGACGGAACTTCCTCACGGGCTCGGCGGTGGCCCTGGTCGGCGCCTCCATGATCAGCGGCCGAGGACAGGCTGCCGCAATTCCCGAAGCGCCGACGACGTCCTCGAACACCATGCAGTCCCCATTGCTGCCTGCTGACGGCCAGGACTATCAACCCGTGGTCACGCTCAACGGCTGGACTTTGCCTTGGCGCATGAACGGCGACTGGAAGGAATTTCATCTCGTAGCCGAGGAGGTGAGGCGCGAGATCGCTCCCGGCATGACCGCGCGGCTCTGGGGCTATAACGGCCAAACGCCGGGCCCGACCATTGAGGTGGTCGAGGGCGACAAGGTGCGGATCTTCGTCACCAATAAGCTGCCCGAGCACACCACAATCCATTGGCACGGCATGCTGCTCCCGAACGGCATGGATGGCGTCGGCGGGGTGACGCAGCCGCACATCCCTGCGGGGAAGACCTTCGTCTACGAGTTCGAGATCAAGGGCAGCGGCACTTTCATGTACCACCCGCACTCCGACGAGATGGTGCAAATGGCGATGGGGATGATGGGCAGTTTGGTCGTGCACCCAAAGGATCCGCAGTTTCGTCGCGTCAATCGCGACTTCGTCTTCATCATGAGTTCCTATCGGTTCGACGCCGGTACCTCCCTTCCGCAAGTCACAGAAATGACGGAGTTCAACATCTGGACCTTCAACGCCCGTGTCTTCCCCGGCATCGACGTTATGCCTGTGCGGCTCGGCGATCGCGTGCGGATCAGGATGGCCAACCTCACCATGACCAATCATCCGATCCACCTACATGGGCATCATTTCGCGGTGAGCTGCACCGACGGAGGGTGGGTGCCCGAGAGCGCGCAATGGCCCGAGACGACCATCGACGTGCCGGTCGGCACGATACGCGCCGTCGATCTAGTCGCCAATGCACCTGGGGACTGGGCATTTCACTGCCACAAGTCGCATCACACGATGAATGCCATGGGTCATCAGGTGAAGAGCTTCATCGGCGTGACGGAACGCGATCTCGGCAAGGCGTTATCCCGGGGGGCGCCGAACGCCATGGCCATGGGAACTGACGGCATGGCCATGATGGCTGAGATGCAAATGCCGCTTCCGCCAAACACTCTTCCGATGATGACCGGCACCGGGCCGTTCGGTCCGATCGAGATGGGCGGCATGTTCACGGTCATGAAGGTGCGCGAGGACCTTAAGCCCGACGATTATCGCGATCCGGGGTGGTACAAGCACCCGAAGGGCACCGTCGCCCACGACGTCGATGTGGCGGCCGCGGGCGCACCGCAACAGCAACCTAGCGCAGGCGGATCTCCCGGCATGGAAAAGATGCCGGGAATGAAAATGCAGATGCAGCCCGGCGGTGGCGGCCACCCAAACCATCCCTAGGAGGCCGCCCGTGACCTCTGAACTTGCCGCGCCCACTAAAGCCCGCAGAGGACTCCTACAGACTCGAAAGGGCCTAGGCGCTGGCGGAGACTCCAAAAACCGATAAGGGCCTGGAGAGTCCTCACAGGCCTGTCTGGAGCGACTCGGCTTAAAGAATGGCTCCAACGGTTGCGTGGTGGGTTGATCGGAAAGGTGTGGAGGAAATGTCAATGATGGATGCCATACGGAGCTTCCTGACTCGTCTCGGGGAACTAACTGCAACACCCGCCGCCTTCGGCGTGCTCATCGCGTACTTCTGCCTGTGGCTGATTTTTGATCGGGCCTCGCTCGACTGGCATGCCGTGGCCACCTGCGCCACCTTGGCTATGACCCTTTTCATCAAGAGGGCAGAGCACCGGGACACACAGGCAATTCAAGCCAAGCTTGATGAACTGCTGCGGGCTCATGGCGAGGCGAAGACTGAGTTGGCGCAAATCGACCGCGAAGAGCCCGAGGAGATTGAAGAGCACCGGAAGAAAATGGAGCGTGAAGACAGGCGCATGTCTTGATCGAGGTCTGAGCTTGCGAGTCGATAAGGGGTCGCAAAAAGGATACGATCATCACGACTCAAGGCCACCCTTGCAGGTCCGGCAGGTTTAAGGGCGGTTTGGGTCGAGCCTAAGCTACGCGGCTTCCGCCAAGTTTGCCGGGTGGCTTAGCCTGCTGAGAATGCGAAGTGGGGGCGCCTTGGCTTAATCCCCGCCCAGCCCCTTTTTCTTCGTTCCAGATGATCGATGCAAGCTATGAACAAACCATTCACGATCGCGGCAGTTATTATTTTTGCAATGGTAGCCGTCGTGCATCTGCTGCGTTTCGTGCTTGGGTGGAATGCCAACATTGCTGGCACTGAAATCCCAATGTGGGCGAGCGTAGTCGCTCTGGTGATAGCTGGTGGGTTAGCAATCGGGCTTTGGCGCGAGAACGTGTAGCTCGCATGTGCGGACGTATTGTCCAGAGTTCCGGCCCGCTTCGCCTCGCCATTGTCGAGGGGCTTGATGTCAGCGACAGCCGGTTAGGCAATGTGCCCCGCCGCTACAACGCCGCGCCGAGTCAGGAACTCCTTGTCATCCGGCAGAACCACAAGACTGGGGAGCGCTCGCTCGACCTACTCAAGTGGGGCTTGATCCCGCACTGGTGCATCGACCCACGAGGTGGTCGCAGGCCGATCAATGCCAAAGCTGAGAGTGTTTCAAGGCTCCCGACGTTCAGGGATGCCTATGCCTTGCGGCGCTGCATTGTTCCTGTGGATGGCTTCTTCGAGTGGCGAGCCATCAGAGGGGCGGGTGGAAAGCAGCCCTATGCCATCGCGATGAAGGATGGCTCGCCCTTTGGTCTAGCAGGGCTCTGGGAGAACTGGCGTAATCCGAACACAGGTGAGTGGGAACGCACCTTTGCCGTCATCACGGTGCCCTCGAACGAGCTGGTCGGTAAAATCCACAATCGAATGCCCGCGATCCTTGAGCCCAAGAGCTACGACCGCTGGCTCAGTCTAGAACCCGATCCCTGCGACCTCTTGATAAGCTACCCCGCTGACGCCATGACCATCTGGGGCGATCTCTACCCGCGTGAACAAGCCGGACAACGATGACCCATCAATTCTGGATCGCACTGCGGAACCCGTAGATTGGCAAGCTCCCCTGGATCGGTCTGACCGTGCATTTGAAAACAAAATCCAGAGGACAAGCGGGCGATGATGGGGGCTCGTCCATGACTCAGGTCTAAGAATTGGAATAGCATCAGCAGACGAGGAATTGGGGTAAGCGCCTAGGAGGCAACTATGGACGACAAAAAGGAGGGAATTATCAGCACGGCTCAAGATGCCGTCGTTGGCACCGCTAAAGCCGGATGGGAGGGGGCTAAGGACCTGGCCGAGACCGCTACCAACGCTGTGACTGACGCAGTTTCGGGCGTAACCAAGAAGCGGCCCGCCAGGCGGAAGAAAGCGAAGATGGCTGCTGCCAAGACTGCGGGCGCGCGAAAGCGAAAGGCCTCAGCCAGCTCCCGTGGAGTGGCCAGAAAGACCGCGACCAAAAAGAAGCCTACCCGCAAAGCTCGCTCTTCGCGGCGAACACCCGCAAAATCGCAAGGACGGAGCACGCGCCGCTCGCGATAGCGGCCGAGTCTAGGCGATCCGGTTGGGGATGGAGCACAATGAGTTGGCTTTCGCTTACTCAGGCAACAACCATTTTGGACCATGATGTCCAGAGGGGGCGTGCAAGTCTGGAGCGAGCGATCAGCAAGGCCTGGATAGTAGGGGTGGGCGGAACCCCCGCGCCACCTATCGATCCTAATGTGCCCTTGCGTATCCAAGTGACACCATCCCCCGGCTTGCGTCGTGTGGGAGTTGGATCGTCCCGTGCTTGATTGGGAAACCTCTGAAATTGAATGTCTCTGCACGCCGTGGACGCCCCGCGGGGCATCTGAGCCATCGGCTCCCTCTCAATCGCGAGCAAAGATCGAGGTCTGGCGGGAAGATATTAGGCGCCTATGGGCTGCCCAAGAAAGTCCGGTCGGCGACGTTTCGTCCTCTGGCTCAACGTCTGATAAGCCCATGCAAGAGATGGACCCGGCAATTGGCAACTCGGACGTTGACGTCTAGCCCGCCTCATTGACTTTTGGCGGATTATCCACCCGCTTGACTTGAGTGCTACTACACTGAGGCGTTCCGATATTCCTTTGGAACTCCCGCCGAGGTGCCGCGTGGACCGGCAGGCAATAACGGACGATCTTGAGCGGACTGAGCGACAGCTCGTCGAAGTAGCGGCTCGCATTCAAAAGCAGAAGGCGGTCCTGGCTCGCCTGGAAGCAGCGGGTGAGAATACCGCCCATGCGGCGTTCCTGCTCGAACAGTCTTTTGGCTGGCAAAAATTGAATGAGGCGCACCGGGCGCGACTGAAACGTGAGTTGGAAAGGCATGACAACCGCAGGCGTCTACCCTTCCGTGAGCAGGTCAAGCTCAAGGCAGTGAAGCGGAGCGACTGAGTTCTCGATTCTACGGGTCGTTCTTCCTGGCGAGCCTATAAGCCGGTGACCAGCTCTGGCCGAACTAGCAATTGCCGCTATGATTTACATAGAGGATGGCAGGGAAAGCGCGCTTGGCGCTTTTCTCGGATCGGCATGTCGTAAGCCAGCATACCGCACCGCCAGGACCACCACCGAGCCATCGCTACCACCACCTCCAAGGAGCTGGTCCTACTGATCGCACCCAGATCGTTCGCGTGTACGATTCACAGAGCCCCCTGGTGAGCACCCAGCGCTGTTGTGGAAGGCGTCACCAGAAGCGACCTCAGGCCATGAGGGCTTCAGGAAGCCCGGAGGCACTTGGGTCCTCTACAAACCTCGCGTCGCACTTCAACCAAGCGTGGTCGAGGCCGCATAAGGGGCAGTTGGAAACTGGAAGCTTGTCGGGAAGAGCTGCGAAGCTTTGGGGATCGATCTCGATCCCAGTCGAGACCTCGCGGCCACTTTCAGGACACCTAACCTTAAGGACGCCCATCGTTTGTCCCCCTTTTGGCTTGAGAGAGCTGTGTTCGCCACTGCTCAACTACTGGTCGGCCCGTCATTGAGATCGGGCCAGCTTTTGTTGTGGCGGAGACCCTTCCGACTTTCTCGAAAAGAATGCGGGTTGCCTCAAGCTCTGTGACCAGACGTGCCCAACGTTTCGCGAGGTCAGTAAGGCTCTCTCTGAGGCTTGGGTTTTTGGTGTCTGCCGCCCACGCCCAACATTCCTTGGCGTGGTCGCGACAGCGTTCTGCATCGCCAGGCATGTGAAACCTCCTGGGCACACATACCCCCGTAGAACAATTCAAAGCTCAAGAAGGTTTGGGAATCAATATTGTCTTCGTGCGGCGCAGCAACGCGCTTGCGAAAAGCTACAGTCAACAAGAGGCCACGAGCTAAGCTTCAGGGCTTTCCCTCAAATGCCACCCTTCATACGAGCTGACCGGTTGCCGAGATGCCGCCTGAGGCCCGCGAACCACTTGTTCAGACTCGAAAGGCCTTAGCCAGTGGTGAAGACTCAAGGATCGAAGAAACGGCCTCCAAGAGGCCTTCAGGCCCGTCGGAGAATCATCTGCTAAAATGACGTGCGCCTATCGGCACTGCGGGCACCTTTCCTATAAACAGCGTATCGCTGGTCTGAAGGTGTCCCGTTTTTTAGAAGGCCCTACGATCTTGCAGCCATCGTTGCCGAGATACATGCCACTCTCGGCCACGCGGTCTAAAGGAAGATAGCCCCGGATCACATTCTTGGAGTGCTAATTGCCATCGGTCTGTCAGTCACTCTCGTTTCCGTGGTGCCCGGAAACACTTTCGGCGATCATCCGATGTTGTGGCTTTGGACCAAACGCTGGCTATCTTAGGAGCGGCTTTCTTCGCGTGGTGGTTAGGAAGATAGGCACTTTCGCGCTGCTGCTTGTTCGAATGGTGCGTGCCCCACCCCAAGGTGCGCTCGTCAAGCTAAAGCTTTCGGCTGTCATAGGCCCAATGTAAAAGCGCCTGTCGTTGCCTTGGACGGCAGGTGAAATCACCACGATCACAATTGCGTTGGATTTGAACTACGTGCCGACGCATCGCTTTCCATCTTCGGATTTGTCGTCCATCCTCTATAGGCATTCGTCGGCCCATGTAATAGCGGCAGTACCACTGAAACCAGCCACGTGGATCATCCGGGTGAATCCACCTCTTTTTTCGCCAAACGGAGAGTGGCTGACTAGCTTTCACACCAAAGTAGTTCAGCGAGCAATCTGGACTCATCGGAGATAGTTTGGCGTCCACGAACCACTCATTCGGAAACTCACTTTGGCAGTCAGTCATATATTTCCCACAGAACACTCCAAGATCCAGCATCTGTTTAGGCGTGAGTTCGGGTTGAAAGTCGGGATGAAAGTTTGCTCCTATCGGCTCCTTAAGCTCGTATGTATAGCCACACTGCATTGTATCGTTGACCCGTACTCGCACCTTTTTTGTTTCCATGTTTGGAACAGCGGACCCGTTTGGAAATGGATAGAATGAATAGTTTAGCAACGCTTTTGCTGTTTCTCTTGCTTGTGGTTGGTGGCGGACTGCTAATTGGGTTCGTGACCAAGCCGGACGAGTGGTATGCGAACCTAAAAAAGCCGTCGTTCACTCCGCCTAGTTGGATTTTTGCGCCGGTGTGGACCGTGCTTTATGTGCTCATTGCCATCGCTGGATGGCGAAGCTGGCAATTCGCCCAAGGTGGAATTGCCTGGAAACTATGGTGGGCACAACTTGTTTTGAATTTCTCCTGGTCACCCGCGTTTTTCGGTTTTCAGAAGATTCGCTTGGCTCTCGGCATTCTGATTCTGCTGCTGTTGGCAATAATAGCATTCATAGCCGCCGAGTGGTCGATTGATCGCTGGGCGGCATTCCTATTCGTGCCATACGCTGGGTGGGCTGCATTCGCGCTACTGCTTAATGCGTCGGTATCCAAACTTAATAAGGCTACAGGATGAAACGATTGCCGCTCGCGAGGTTCCTCAGGTCGACGGAGATCACATATGAAACGCGCAGCCAGCGGAAGCCGATCAAGCACAACTATTTCATTCCGGCCGCTATCGTTCAGGCGGTGGTACTTACGCGCGCGGCGAAACGGAACTAGTGTGCGCACCGAACGCAGCTCTGCAAACTGAGTAGGAATGAAGGTCCTTCAGGCAAGATCAACGCCAACGGTGCCACCAACAAAGGGCAAGCGAATGCCGGAGCCAATCTGAAGACCGGCGGACAAGGTGCTAGCCACCTGAAAGGTGCCGCGAATACGCAAGGCGGGATGCAAGGCGAAAACAAGCAAGGAACGCCGAAACAAGGCGGCTAACATCGAAACATTTGTGAGTTACGAAGGGGCTAGCGAGAGCTGGTCCCTTTTTTACGCGGGGAGACAATACCTAACGGGGCCACGGGCTCATCTGCCTGGCAGATAGAAATCGCATCCTATGTCAAGACCGCTATCCGGACAGGAATGATGACGAGCGAGAGGAGAAGATTACCTGACCAGAGCGACGGGAATCGGACACAAATGGAAGCCGTAGCTGAGCCGCAATAAATGACGGCAGGGACAAAATGGAACACGAAGAAGAACGGCAGGTTGTTTGCGAAGAACAGTGCATCCATGCGCACGACAAAACTAAGATCGGCAAGCCTGACCGAAATCCTCGTGCCGGCCTGATTTGATTGAGACCAGACACTAAGCTTTGCAGCGCTCTTAATATGGCAATCACAACACCCGCTCCGCGTCAGCGGCCTTCCTGGCCTCTGATCTTTTTAGCTGCTTTCCTCGCGTTTCGACGACGTGACGCCGATCACAAGCCTCGTCAGCTTCAGGCTCCGGAAAGAAGGCCAGCCACTAGAGTTGCGGGCAACACCAGCAGCGCCGATCGGCTTCAGCCGAAGCACCGCTGCCGCTCGCGCGAACCAGGACGAGGCCGCCGCGCCGAAGCTCCGTGGCAAATCCCCTGGACAGGTTGGAAAGACATTTTGTGGCGGACATACCAAGAATTGTCCCATGATCGCCTCGTCGCCGTCGCGGCAGGCGTCGTGTTCTATGGGCTTCTAGCCGTCTTCCCAGCTATTACCGCCTTGGTGTCGCTTTATGGACTCTTCGCCGACGCCAACACCATCAACCAGTATCTGACGCTCGCGGCGGACATTCTCCCTCAAGGCGGTCTCGACATTGTCCAAGATCAGGTGAACCGCATTACGTCCAAGGCAGACGCGACCCTTGGCTTCGGCTTCCTATTCGGTCTTGCTCTTGCTTTATGGAGCGCCAATGCGGGTATCAAGGCCATAATTGACGCTCTCAACGTCGTTTACGACGAGAAAGAAAAGCGCGGGTTCTTCTGGTTGAACTTAACTTCCCTCGCTTTCACGGTAGCGGCGATTATCTCCCTGCTGTTGGCAATCGCGGCAGTCATCGTGCTGCCGGTGCTGCTCAACTACATAGGGCTAAGTGACTTCAGCGAAACATTGCTCCGTGTGCTGCGATGGCCCGCATTGCTGGTCCTCATCATCATGGGCTTGGCCGTGCTTTACCGTTTCGGACCGAGCCGTAACGAGCCACGATGGGAATGGCTGAGCGTGGGCAGCATCGTGGCGGCAGTCGCGTGGCTGGTCGCCTCGGCTCTCCTTTCTTTTTATCTTGCGAATTTTGCGAATTATGACGCCACCTACGGCTCTCTTGGTGCAGCCATCGGCTTCATGACGTGGCTGTGGATTTCCGCCATCGTCATCCTGTTTGGCGCAGAACTTAACTCAGAAATTGAGCATCAGACTGCCCGCGACAGCACCGTGGGTGGTGAAAAGCCGCTCGGAAGGCGAGAGGCAGCGATGGCCGACACAGTGGGAGCGGCAGCAGACAGCAGCGCAGCTTAAAAAGAAGCCCCCCGGCCAGCCACTACACCGGAGCTTCTGCGGTCCGGCTATCATTAGAACTCTACCCGAAGGGAACGCCGACTTGGCCAGCACGAAAGGGAAGTGAAGCACGCTAGCCAGGCACCTCGGTTCTAGAGCCACAGCCAAACCAATGGCTGGCAGGCATGTCCCGATTGTTACGCCGGACGCCTCCTCGTCGCGGATCGCGAGGGTTTCTCCATTTTCTCGGTTCCCCGGTCGTGGTTCCCTTCGAGGTCCGCTTCTGACTCTAAGCCCCTAGTCACCTCTATCAAGTGGTTCGACGGCGCTATTAAACGAAGAATGAGGCCATCAGGATTCCATTCGTAAACGACTTCACCCTTGAACTGGTCGGCGACGACGCGGCGCACGAGATTAGTGCCGAAGCCTTCGTGGGTAGGTGCTTCGGTCAGCTTTGGGCCACCACGTTCTCTCCATTCCAGCTCGAATTTGTCGTCGACCAGTGACAGCGTGATCTGCACGCTTCGCTGCTTAGCCCAGCGATGAACCTGCGCGGAGTCAGATAGCGACAACATAAGCGAATAGCTCAAGACGGTTTCTATAAGGCGGTAATCGCCCGATCAGGCGAGCTTCAACCCGGGGCTGATTGGAACATGCAGCAACGCAGGGGGTTCCGCGTAAAAGGCTGGAAAGCTCATGATGCCGGATTCACCCGTTTATGTGTTGGTTGTTGAAGACGACTTCCTTAGCCGGCTGCACGCCGTCAACCTCGTTGAGGACGCTGGTTACATCGCAGTGGAGGCGTCCAACGCGGACGAAGCAATCACTATTTTGGAGGCACGTAAAGACATACGGATTGTGTTTACGGACATCGATATGCCGGGGTCGATGGACGGCCTTAAACTTGCTCATGCCATTCGTGAGCGTTGGCCCCCAATCGAGCTAATTCTCACTTCGGGGCACTTTGATCTTAGTGACGATGAAATCCCTGAGC
>Ga0163162_10005042_pt1 | contig 12722 bp, 13 predicted proteins | sample S55metaG_FD_115310 | JGI IMG/M metagenome (GOLD analysis project Ga0163162, IMG submission 115310) | Switchgrass rhizosphere microbial communities from Kellogg Biological Station, Michigan, USA - S5-5 metaG | ecosystem: Host-associated > Plants > Roots > Rhizosphere > Soil | place: USA...
AGCTTTTCCCGAATCGAAAACTCCCGATGAACACCAAGATCCGCGGTGAAAAGGCGCGGACCAACCAGAACGAAAGCACCGGAATTGCCAAAGGTAAACGGCGCCGGAGTGGAGAAAGCGGCGGTGTTGAACCAGTGAGTCAGGGTCTGCTGATCGGACGGGAGATTGGGAGCGCCGCTCAGGTTCGGGCGTTCCGCCGTGGCTCCCGGCGTGGTCTGAGATCCCGATACGGACGTCGCCAAAGACGGCGAGAAGTGCAGGCCAGAGTACATCGTCCAGATACCCGACACATTCCAGTCTCCAACAACCTTGCCCAAGAAGCCCTTGCTAAGAAACTGTCGTCCCGAGCCGAACGGAATTTCGTAAACGTGATTGATGACGACCATGTGGCGACGGTCCTCAGCGACAGGTCCCCATTCACAAGCCGTGCAGAATGAGTTCTGGGGAGGACTCCCGCTGTTGGGTCCAACGCTGTTCGATAAATTATGCGACCAAGTCCACGCCATGTGTCCCGTTAAACCATGGCCATAGCGTTTTTCGACATTGGTCTGCAAGGAATGATATTTGGAAGCTCCAAAGTTAGTGCGGAACTGGATGTCCTGGATGGCGGGATTCACAGTGAAGAGGGGCCGGCGCGGTCCCAACAACCCAGGACCCGGAAGGGCCTCATTCGGATTGATGGGATTCATCATGTGGTTGGTGCGCGAACCGACGTAGGCCACGTCCAACATCAGGTCCTTCGTTAACTGCCGCTGGATGCCACCGCTCCAGTTGATGTTCTGGGCTAATTTTATGTGTGGATCGAAAGCCCAGAAAACCTGGGTGAGCTGCGTAGGATCTTGCAAATTGGGTTGAACTGGCAGCGGCAATCCCTGTGAGAGAAAAAGCGCCGGAATACCCGTGGAGTTGGTGGTGAATTGCTGAATGATGTTCATGGGCGGGTTGGAGTGCATCATTCTGCCGCCGTTGTTTCCCCAAAAATAGGAGATTCCAGCGCCGGCGCGAAATACTGTTTTCTGGCTCTTGTCTAATACGTAAGCGACCCCAATGCGAGGCGCCGACGTATTCGTGTCGAGACACACCATGGAGCGGCCGCAATTGTTGTTGCTGCTATTCGGGAGAATCACCGTTCCAGTCTTGATATTCAGGTTCGACCAGCGGTCGGAGACGTCTTCGTAAGGCGCCATCAGCTCCCAGCGGAAACCGTACGTGAGAGTTAAGCGCGAGTTGACTCTCCAGGAGTCTTCGGCGAAGATGCCGGTTCTCCACCGCCGAGCGCCGAACGTACCGAACTGTTCGCTGCGTTGTGCGGAGTCGAACGCGCCCAGCGCAAAGTCGGAGAGACTAGTGGCGGCAGTGGTCGTGCCGAGCTGACGCGTGAACTGGCCGTTGAAATCGAAAAACCCGCGCGGGAAAACGGACGTGTGGCCATTGAAACGGTCCCGGAAGAAGACACCGCCGAATTTCAAGGTGTGGCTGCCATGAGTGAGAGTTAGAACGTCTTCGTACTGGAAGAAAGTGACGTGTTCGAACTCCGGGTACGAGCTATTGCTCCCGAATAGAGGGTTCAGGAAGCCGCTCACGACCATCCCCGGAAGCCCGTGATTCAAGTTGCTGATATCCATGTTGGGGATGCCCAATTCCTGTGCGATTGGCAATGTGGTGTCGGGCAAGAAAATGTTCAAGAAGTTACGCACCGCGCCAATCCGGACTTCATTGATCATCGTCGGGCTGATCAACTTCACATAATTTGCCGTCGCCGACCAGTTACGCTGCTCGCTCGAGTTGGGACTCGCGTTCATACACGTTGGATTGACGGCAATAGGCGCATTCGCCGCGGGTGGGAGAAGGCAGGCACCTGAGCCGACGGAGTTGTCGTAGCTCCATTTGAAAAAAAGCCGGTCCGCTTGGCCGAGATTCTGATCGCCGCGGATATCGTATTGGTCCACACGCTGCGTCGTGGTGGGGTTAAAAACGAAGTTGTTGGAGGTCCCGCCGTTCGTGGGCGCGGGTAGAAGCTGCATGGTCTTCACCGCTGCCGGATCCAGCATCTGCGTTGGAATCGTGTTATTCGCAAATGGCACGCGCGCGCCGGTGGGCGTAAGGGCGTACGGATTAAAAATTGTGTTGGAGAAACCGCTGAAGTTGCCACTTTTAACCATCTGCTGTTGGGCCAGCGTTGGGATCGTATTCGTGACGGTAGTCGGCTGAGCGACGTGAATGCCCTGATAATCCATAAAGAAAAATGTCTTGTCTTTCTGTATGGGACCGCCGAGGGTACCGCCATATTCGTTTCGCCGGAAGGGCACCTTCTTGATGCCGTTTTTATTGTTGAAAAACGTGTTCGCGTCGAGGGCGCTGTTGCGGAGGAATTCATACGCGCTGCCATGGAAGCCGTTGGTCCCCTGCTTGCTTTGTACAACTGTCACTGCGCCCGCCGCCGCGCCATACTGAGCCGAGTAATCGGCCCCCATAATGCGCTCTTCCTGAATAGAATCCACAGTCGGGACAATGATCACGTTATTCACCCACAGCCCGACGTCATAAATGCCGTCAACCAAATAAGAGTTGTTTTGCGCTGTCGCTCCATTGATCGATACCGTAGAATTGACGCGCATTCCGTAGCCGGTGAGATTTGCGAGGGTCATGCCCGGGGCCGTCGGAGACGCTCCTGAACTGAGCTGGATCAGCTGTGTAAACATGCGCCCATTCAGCGGCGTCTCCAGAATTTGCTGATTGGTGATCAACGTGGTGACGGCGGCGGTTTGCGACTGCAGCAAGGGCGCCTCGCCCGTCACTTCGACCGTTTCCTGAACGTTTCCGACACTGAGTTGCAAATTGATGGTTAGCGTATCTGCGGCGGTGAGGACCACTCCCGAACGAACCAGCTTTTGAAAGCCGGGATGCTCGACGGAAAGCGTGATCCTGCCGGTAGGGAACAGTTGGACATCGTATTGACCGTTGCTGTTTGTAGTCAATACACGCGTGAAACGAGTGCCATCATTGACTACGGTGACAGTGGCGCCCGGAACCACGGCGCCTCCCTGATCACTTACAGTTCCAACGATCGTTCCACTCTGGGCTTGACCGTATACGTGGCTGCTCCACAACACAACGATCGCGGGCGCGCACAGGAATCTCCACATTGAAAGTCTGCTCATATCGTCCCCTTTGTCCCTCTATGAGTGGTGCTTTGCGAGTCCGGTATAGCCGTACCGGGCATTACTCCTCGCCGAATGTAGCCTCATATTCTCTATCACAGCCCCAGCACCGAGTCAATGGTTGTTATCTATTCGGAACAAAGGTGACCTATATCTTGAAAATCACCTCCAAAAGTTATCTCCTTAGAAGCGGAGTTAATCTTTAAGACACGACCGGTTTCGGTCGCATCACGGCGCAGTCCGAGCCGTCTCGGCGGACTCGACGGTTGCGCGTGCCCTCAGTATCCGCACGGGCAGTCCGATTTTTCTTGTTGAGCGCACATCCTTCAGCCCACCTTGGCGACCAACACCTTCGACTCGTTGGACCCGCAGGTTCGCTGTGTATCTCAGCAACTGCGTGCGAGAACACCGTTTTCGAACAACCACGTTCCCGCATGCGTCGACGCCCACTAAGTGAAACAACGTCTTGCCTAGATCTATCCCGAAATCCCCCGACAATTCCGCGAGCGTCAAGTGTGCCATGCGCCAGCCCATAGTTCCTTCCTTGAAGTCGCGTGCAATTAGCAGCTTCGTTTCGTCCGCGTCGCTCGCCTCTTCCCAGATGTGTTCCCGATGCGGATCGCACCAGTGGAGCACGTCTTCGACAGAGTCGAATGTCAGCCAGCAAGTAAAATCCGGGCAGAGTCATTTCCGACCATGTTCGATAACGGTCGCTGACATTTTATGGCTTCCCCTTTGCTGTTCGAGGCTTGCGGGACATCGCCAAATCTAATAGCGTTTTTGCGCTTGCGTTGTTAGGATCGAGTGCAAGAGCTTTGCGCGCTTCCTGGTCAGCCGAGTTCCAGTCACCTGCAACCGCCAGCGAAACTCCCAGATTCAAGTGATTGACAGACTCGTGAGGCATTAGGCGGAGGGCTTCCTCAAACGAGTTCCGCGCTTCGGCGAATTGTTGGTTTTGGACATACTCCACACCCAGAAGATTCTGCGCATAGGGCGCCGCAGATGGCTCCTTGAGCAGCGTTTCGCGCAACTCCTTGATCGCGGCCGGATGTTCCCCAAGCTTCGCCAAGTGCAGGGCCTTCACCAAACGCCGGCGCGCCTTAGCGGAGAGCGGATGCATTAGAACATCCTTGGAGATGGTGGCGGGATATGTCGGAGTGCGTTCGATAAAATCCCGAGATCTCTCCAAGAAATCGCTAAACTCAAGCAGTTCGAGCGAAGAATAACCTTGCGCACGGGTGGCATCATGCGTGTCATCCGGAAACTGTCCCCAGGCGGGAGTGTTCGTCATAAGTGAAACCAACCTCACCAGGCCCAGCCCGGCGGCTGTTTTAAAGATTTTTGCGACTGCCATTCAATCAGGACTACCGAGGATCTGCAAAGAGGTTACGTCGAAAGCAACACACTTCTTGGTTATCTAGGTCCCGGTCGAAATCGGTGCCTGAAGCAGAAACAGTTTCAAGATAATGGGGAACAAAATGGAATGTGACGCGTACTAGATCTACATAAGGAGGTCGTGATGCTCCGTTTGCTGGGCGCCGTTTTCACGTTTGCATCTTTGGTTTACGCCGTTGATAGCGAAGATCATGTTCGGAAGGCGCTTGCGGTTTCCGGTGCGACCCGTTTGACGATGAACGCGGAATTCGGCTCTGTCAATGTCCAACCCGGCGGCGGCCAGTCGGTCGAAGTCGAGGCATACTTCCGCGGCACTCCGCCCTCTCGCGATGAGTTCGATCGGATGCTACGCGACTTCAGGCTCGATGTCGCAGAGCAAGGTTCGGAGGTCCATGTTAACGCCACGTTCCAAAATGGGTGGAAGCCAATGTCTTTCCCGATCTTTTTTGTCGGGCACGCGATCTGTCGCGACGGGCGTTGCCTTGAATACTCGTCGTGGCTGCGCGACGTGGAGTATCGCATCAGAGTGCCTTTTCAATTCAGCGTCGACGTGGCTACTTCCGGAGGCCCAATTTCCGTGGACGGGCTGAAGGGCGAAGTGAACGCCCACACCTCCGGCGGATCGCTCCACTTCAATCACATTGATGGTCCTGTAACCGGGCGAACGTCTGGCGGGAGTATCACGCTGGCCGGCGTCAAGGGTAGAACGGCGGTGCATACCTCCGGCGGCTCTATTCACGTCTCGGACGTAGCCGGAGATGTGGACGCGTCCACCAGCGGCGGGTCGATTTCAGTTGACCGCGTCTCAGGTAGTGTCCGTGCGCATACGTCTGGCGGTAGCATTAGTCTGGATGGCGCGACGGGCGCCATTGACGCGTCGACCTCTGGAGGCAGCGTGACGGCATGGTTGCTGGCGCAACCTCAGCAGGAGTGCCGTTTATCAACATCCGGTGGGAGTATAAACGTGAGCCTACCCAAGGACGCTCATCTAAACCTCGATGCCTCCACCAGCGGTGGAAGGGTTTCGACGGACTTCCCCGAGCATGCGATGAGCGACCGGCATCACCGCGCACTTCGCGTTCCTCTAAACGGGGGTGGGCCGCTACTCTACCTGCATACGTCAGGCGGAGGGATCAGCGTGCGGCGCGCGAATTGAACGTCGGCGTGTTTCCTTCGTTTAAATCCTTGAATCTCGGGCGATTTGGAGCTGTCTCCGAGTGAGTCGGCACTGCAAGTCAAGTATGAGCCGTTAATGTTGCTTAACGGGACTGATTCAAGTCCGATCCCTGGCGCGAGCCGCCGAACATATTAGATTGCCGCATACGCCTCGCGAGCCGCCGCCCTCCTAAAGGAGCCATAGCGGTGAAGGTTCAGTGCTACTACACTAGTTTCAAAGTAAGTACACTGGCTGGCTGGGGCTTCTATGGCCCTTCAGTCGTAACCAATTCGTTTTCAAACTGCGATGTTGGCGCATCGGCCAACCACGGAGGTAACAACATGATGACACCGCACTCCAGCAATGTATCCCGGCGGCGATTCCTCGGTCTGGCCGCCAGTGCCCCGTTTCTAGCCCACTACCATCAGCTGGCAGCGGCCGAGAAGAAGACGGTCAAGATTCGCGATGTACAGGTTATGGTGCTGCAAGGTGGTCGAACGTATACCCTGATCAAGATTGTTGCCGACGACGGATTGTATGGGATTGCCGAGGCATACGGAACTCCCGCCGTGGGCGTAAAGGAGCAGGTCCTTTCGCTGAAGCCGTGGCTAGTGGGCAAGGACTCGCTGGAGATTGACACCCTGTATACACACATGGGCGAGGGCACTAGCCAGCTAAGCGGCACCCGGACCGACGGATCCGCACACAACCTGATGCGCGCCGTCAGCGGCATCGAAATGGCGCTCTGGGATTTGGCAGGCAAGGTCCTCGGCGTGCCGACCACCACGCTACTCGGTGGTAAGTTTCGCGACAAGGTCCGCGTGTATGACCATTCAGGGCCCAAAAACGCGTTAGATCGGACGGTGTGCAAAGAGTGGGCGCAGAAAGTAAACGCACACCCGAGCGGCTTCACGGCCCATAAGTTTGGTTTCCCCCAAACCAGTAACGACAGTGCGAGCGATCCTGGCAATCGTCTGCTCACGACCAAAGCATTGGTTGATATTCGCAAGGGATTTGACAACTGCCGGGAGGCGCTCGGCTGGGATCATGACATTATGGTGCACTGCCATTGGGAGTATGACCTGCGTACCTCGATCCAGATTGCGGAAGCCGTCGAGTCTAGCCGACCATTGTGGCTTGAGGACCCGCTGCCGGTGGACTATTCGGAGTCCTGGCGCCGGCTGTGCCAGAGCTCTCGGGTTCCGATTCTAACCGGAGAGAACCTTACGCGGAGGGAGGGGTTCAAGGACTTCATCATAAATCAAGGATGCGACATCGTAAATCCGGACCTGCGCAATACCGGCGGCTTCCTGGAAACCAAGCGCATCGCCGATATGGCGCACATCTTTGGGCTTCCAATGTCCACCCACAACACGGGCAGCCAAGTCTACACCTATGCAGCAGTTCAATTCGCGGCTTCGATACGCGATTACATGGCTCTAGAGAGCATCACGGGCGAAGGTGGCTGGATGGATCAGGTGCTGCTGCTCGACGGGCCATACATCCAGAATGGATTCGTTAAAGTAAACGACAAGCCCGGACTCGGTATCGAGTTGAATCCGGACGTGGTGAAAGCGCACTTGGCCGCCGGAGAGAGCTGGTGGGGATGATTCAGCCTGGACTAGGACAGAGAACAATGAAAACCTCGATTGGGTTCTTCTTGACGGTTGTTCTTCTATTCACGCTTTGGGCCTAGTTCCAAGTGGACGAGCCGTTGAAACTGACCCAGTCAACTACACTGCCCTATAATGGCTCGGCTGAAATCCAAGTTCTCGCACGCTAGCGCGATACGATACTACAGGCGTCGGCGAGGATCTCGTCGAGCCGTGTCTCCATCGGGTTGTCCACGTCGTTCAGGCAAAAAACCGCAACGTAATAGTTCTTTGAAGCGGATAAGGCGATTGTGTCCGGTTGGTCGGCCTTACGTCGATGATCACAATGCAAGAAACGCCGGCCTTCAGGTGGAAACTATCGCCTTTTGTTCCTGTAGTCCGCGCTCGATCGCGAGTGCGGCTTGGCTGATAAAGACGCCGAAAAGCTGACGCTGCACATTGGAGAACCAAGCTCCCGGCGTGACTTCGAGGCCGAGCACTCCGATGACTGCTCCCCTCACCTTAAGGGGCAGGTAGTGGGCCTGCGCGGCGGACATGATATCGGTTGAGTGTCCGGCGTCTTGACCATGTTCCCACGACCAAACTGCTGCCGCGAGTTCCGGCTCGCTAAAGACAAAATCGGCGTTGCGAAAGCGCGGAATCAGTACACCATTGTTAGGCAAAAGGACAACGCAGCGCCGCTTGAAGTTAATTTCAAGATGACCTCCGACCACTTCCAGAATTTGATCGAAGTCGCTCGCATCAATCAGGGACTGACTAAACGAGGCCAGCGCTGCCAGGTTTTGGTGCAGCAGGCGATTGTGGATGGCGAGCGATGCGATTTGCGCGGCCGCAAGACCATGATCGAGATCGGCATGAGAAAATCCGGCGGCGCCTCTCTTGTTGTAGACCTCGAAAAAGGCGATCACGTCCTTCTCGCCATCGACGATTGGGATGGCCATGCCGGATCTTACGCCCAGTCGTTTACGCACTTCGGGTGCGATCACCGGGTCGCGCGCCGCGTCGTTCGTCGTATAGGGACGTCCATGTTCCAGGAGCCAACCTGCCCAGCCTCCGTCTGCGCAATCATATATCAGCTACAACTTCAGATCCTTGAAAAAAGTGGTCGCACGACATCCCTTGCGATGTGCGCCAACCGGCACAACCAATCTCAGCTCCGGTAAGTTCCAGCAGTTGCTCGACCAGCCTATCCAGCAAGCTGTCCAGATCCGGCTCGGAGTTCAGTTTCTCGCTCATGCGCAGGAGAGACCCTAGAGAACGCTCCGTCTCCTTACGGGCGGTCACGTCGCGTACCACAGCCATATATCCGCGCAGGCCACCTTTGTCTGGCCAGGCTGCGGCGGTGACCATGCAATCGATTTGCTTACCGTCCTTCCGCCTAAACTGCATGTCGTGGTCCTTAACAGAGCCGCCTCGCTCCAGATGGCTTTGGAACCGATGAAGGGCATCCGGACCGCCGGCAAGAAGCCGCGCTGCATCCATCCCGACGATCTCTTTGTGCTCATAACCAAGCAGGTCGATGCACGCTTGGTTCGCGTCAAGGACCTGTGCCTCACGGGTGAGGATTAAGATCGCATCCGGGAACTCTGCGAAAAGCGCCTGCCATCTAGCGATGGCCTCGGCAGAGCTGTCATCCATATGTTTCTGCATCCTCCTGCGATGAAATCATCTAAAACGCTGCCGCGTCTCCCCGGGGTAGCCCGAGGTTTCAGTCCTCAGCCGGTATCCCACTCCCGCTTCGGTTACAATGAAGCTGGGGTTCATGGGATCAGGCCGCAATTTGCGGCGCAGATGGCTGAGGGTGATGCGCAAGAGGTGCATCACATCCTGGAATTGGGTTCCACCCCAGAGCTCGCGAATCAGTTGATGGTGCGTCCGAACCCTGCCAGCATGGTGGACCAACACCTTCAGAAGGTCATACTCGGTCGCAGTCAAATTCACCGCGGTTTGGCCAACAAATACTTCTCTCCGGACCAAATCGACTCGGAGATCATCCACCACAAAAACGTCGTCCGCTGCTGGGTTCACGCTGCGCAAGGTCGCGCGCATGCGCGCCAGTAACTCCGGTACGGTAAACGGCTTGGTGAGATAGTCGTGAGCGCCAGTATCGAGGGAACTCACTTTTTGAGATTCTTCGTGACGAACCGAGATGACGATAATGGGCGAGATTGTCTGCTCTCCGCGTAAATGGCGTATGACATCCTTGCCATCCATGTCGGGCAAGCCGAGATCGAGAAGAATTAAATCAGGACGGACCGATTGAACTTTTCGCAGAGCTTCCTTCCCGTCGCGAACTTGATAAACGGTATAGCCTGCTGCGGGCAGCACGGTGCTGAGAGTCTGTTGGATCGACTCTTCGTCTTCAACGAGAAGGACTCGTGGACCTTGCTTTTCCATTGCGCGTATGCGAGCTTTCCGGGCCGGGTTGTCTGTGGATTCAGTGGGCCGTCTCACCGTTCAGGATCAGTTCCCGTCGGTGAAGTAAGAGGCGTCATCTGGAGGAAGACTTCCAGTTGGTTGGATCCTTGCAGTTATCCGCCGGGGCGTCAGTCAAATCGCTTCTGCTTCTATCCAGGACGCCCATGGCCGGAATTCCCTATATTTATAGGACCGGACTCACACGACTTTTATTCCCACCTTTACGGAGACTAGTGGAGACGGCGGGAGCACGTGTCCCAGTAGCGGTCCTTACGTAAATCAGCAGGTCGCCGGTTCGATCGGAGGCGGCCACTCTAACTCACACATAAAACAACAAGTTAGCTTGGAGAGTATCTGGCACTCAGCCTCCCTCATCAAGTCCGCAAGGATCTTCCGCGGGCTTTTGCTCCTCAGGTCCGCGTTCATCGCGGGGATTCCGCGTCTGTTGGGTCAGTGCTCGCGTCCCATGCCGGGTCTTGAAGCTCACGCGTCGAAGTTACTGCGGGAAGATACTTGCTATATGCAAGCCGGCGCGGTTGCCGCCGAACTGAACAGTATCCACGAATCCGGATTGGAGACGATTCACGCCGGCCCATACGGCGCGCTTCCGATTCTTATCTTCTCGCGCGATCCGGCCAAGATTCTGTCCAGAAAGAAGGAGGCCGTGGACGGGAACAACGCATGGAGCCAGATGCAGGAAGACCTCAAGAAGCTTTCTACCCGCAGCCGCAGAATCATCGCCAAAGACAGTACGCATTACGTCCAGATTGACCGCGTAGACCCACTCAAAAGAGAGGTGCCGAGCTTCATTGAGCAGATTCGGGGCACGGTTCCGGAGCCCACAAACTACGGCTCCACAATCACGGAGTAACTCTAGATAACTTCACCGACCGATAGCAGCATTATCAGAGAGTGTTGTTGGCGATTCGGATCGTTCGGTACAGGCCACAAATTGCGGTTTCGTGAACCTTTTGCAACCAGGTGTGGCTTTGGGCATACAGTTCAAATACGCGATGATTAAAGAAGATTACGAATAAGTTCCTCGGATGCGAACACCAGGACCGATGGATACGGTGAATCACTTCGCTTAGAGTTGCCCCAACGAAGGGGTTGAAAAAGAAGAACACATTTCCGTCGTCGGGCACCGGGAATGAGGCGGCGTCGAGACAATAAACATCAACGACAGCGGCGCGCCGGTTCTTCATGGACGCGATATTGCGGCGGGCGATACCGGCCAGGGCGTCCGAAATCTACCCCAATCACTTTCTGAAATGGACAGGCTGCGGCAGTCGCTAGCACGCGCCCCTTGCCTGCGCCATAATCGATGAAAACCACGTCAGCCGGAATAAATGGAATCGTCCCAAGAGCCCATAAAATGTGCGTATATTCCAGAGCGCTGTAACCGATCGCGTCTGCGTTCTCAACGCCGAGATCGGTCGGTTCAATTAATCCCAGAGTTACCACACCGAACTTCCACTCAAAATAGCGAGTGCAAATTCGATGGTAATTTTCCGTCGCGAACCGAACGAATCCCTGGCGGTCCAAGCTAACCCCGTCGAAGCCGCGCAGAGCTCTCCACCGCCCAACCCCGCGACCCAATATCTATGCAAACAGCTTCTGCGCGCCGCCTACGATCTTTTCGCTGCAGGATAATAGTTCGTCTCGCCTCTGACGCAGACTTTTCTCAACCTGCTTTGCGCCGTTCTCAATTCGACGGCGAACAACTTTCCTCATGCGTTTTCCCGAACACGGAGCCGCTAAGGTCGCCGCGACGCCCCCTGCAAGTGCTCCGGCCAGCAACAGAGAAAGTTTCCCTCCGAATCGATTGGTCATGTTGAACCTCCTGCTGTTCTTGGGATGCACGCGAACCTAATCGTGTTACAGCAGGGCTGGAGAACATGCGTAACTAGCAGCCCGTGAAGCATGTCACCCACTGATAACCACCATGTCTGAAAGCGCCGCGATAATCAAGATATGTTTTCGTTCCATGGTTGCTCAAGACTGCTGCTGCGGATACACTACAAGCGACCGGAGCGGAGGATAAGCCTCTGCTGGGAAGCAAGCTGAGCGCCGACTCCGGGGCCAAGACCAGGCTGGGGCCGGCGTCAAGCTGAGCCCCAGCGGCAACTTATTTCACTGGGATTGGCATCGATGCGATAAATCCCAGGGGTTTGGGGACGGAGTCCCCAGACAAACGTTTCTCCTTTTGCCTTCAACTCATTTCGTCCGCTCCGCTCTCGCGTAGATTCCGTTCTTTCGTCGGATCCATGTCTCCGCCCTTGACTTCTGCATGAGCCTATTCCGCTGACAGGGTGTCGCAATCATTATTCAGCCTCTTGGACTAGGTGGTTAACCGCGCTTACCCGTGCGTTGACGAAAGAGCCAGTCGCGAGTTTTGCGGCTCGCGATAAACTTCCTGCTTACTGAGCAGCCACCAAGCTGCTTCGGCCAAGTGGCGCGCCACCGCGACCACGGCCTTCTGATGATTCTTGGCGCGTTTGATTCGTTGGTACAGCCGCACCACATGGGTTCCCACGAGCCGGCTCTAGTTGATCACGATCAGGTTGCCGATCTCCACAAAAGGCCCATTTTAGATTCCGGTTCACGTTTCCGCAGACCTGGCCCATACGCGTGTGACCGCCGCTGGAATGCACGCGTGGAACCAGTCCGGCGTAGCTAGCCAGATGGGCAGCGGTGGGAAACCGATCTACTCTACCGATCTCCAGCATCAGGACCATGCTGAGGATCTTCCCTACACAGGGCAATGTCTTCAGCAGATCCGCCTCGACGCTCACTTTCATGATTGCTTCGAGCCTCTGCTCTGCCGATTCGATCTGGGTCTCCAGAAAATCGAGCGTAGCTAGCTCCTGCTCGACAGCTTCGCGGCTGTGCAATGGCAGTTCCGGCATCCGCGTGCCCAAGTGCATTCGAGCTGCGACGCCGAACAAGTCCGCTCCTGGCACTTGGACGTTATGACGA
>Ga0163162_10005044_pt1 | contig 12721 bp, 12 predicted proteins | sample S55metaG_FD_115310 | JGI IMG/M metagenome (GOLD analysis project Ga0163162, IMG submission 115310) | Switchgrass rhizosphere microbial communities from Kellogg Biological Station, Michigan, USA - S5-5 metaG | ecosystem: Host-associated > Plants > Roots > Rhizosphere > Soil | place: USA...
ACGCTAATAAATGCCGGATGTTTCTTTGATTTTTTTGGATGACTTCACGCGTTTAACGAAGCGTGTTTAAAAACACTTGGTGTTACGTCCCGAAGGCTACAAGACCTTGCGCCGTTACCTACGATCAAGCCAGAATCCGCCGGCTTGTGCGGCTACGGGGTGGGCTATATCGTTTCCCTGTCACTGAAAAACAGTGATCGGGTTTGGTAGCCCGTCTAGAAGCCGCATGACAACACCTTATGTAGTCTCTTTTTGGGACTCTGTGTTTATGGTGGTCATGCGTGGGGCTCCATTGTGAGCGCCGGGTTTCCAGCTTCTACCGGTCTACCAACCCACGTATGGCCGCCACCCCTTCGTTTGGTAGCGAGGGTGATGGCTCCTCAATATTAGAAGTTGGAGTTCATCTATGTTCAAAGTAACACCTAACCCGCCGGACACCGATTCACCCGATACCGATCCGCCAACCGCCGAGTCAGTATCCCCGTACGAAACCCTCGACCCAAAAAAACTCCACGACGCAGCCGAACGCGCGCTGAACTTCTATCTCAATCCGGCGGCGCTCATGAACAACACCCCACGTAAACCCAGCACCATTTACATGATTGCCCCAGACGTCGACCATGAAACCTTGCTGGTTCAAACGTGCGAGAACATGGCGTCGGCCAGTGTCATGGCCAGCAACGTCGCGGCATCGCTAGAGGGGACTCATCGCAGTAACGTGCTGGCGCTGCAACAGGTCATCATGCTGGGAGAGCTGGCGGTGAATCGAATGCTGGATAACTTCGTTCCGCCCAAGTAATCGCTGCATCACGTTGGCGGGGGAGCTTGCTTCCTCGCCAACCCGCTATCGATACACCTGCGGCGCATCCGCCGCATTCAGCTTCTGGATCACCCACGCGATGAACGCCGATACGGCGAGCGGCAACTGTCGACGGCTCGGATACAGCACGTTAAAACCGTAGCCGTGGGGCTGGTATTGCGGCAGCACCGGGACGAGCACTCCCGCCTGAACGTCGAGCCTGGCCATCATCGGCGGGAGCAGCGCGATGCCGAGCCCGGCCACGGCGGCCTTGCGCAGTGCTTGCGCGGTATTGCCACTGAAGCGCCCGGCAACTTGCACCTCTTCCTCACCGTTGGGCCCGACCAGGCGCCACGTAGCATGACCACCGGGTTGCGCGGAGATCACGCAATCGTGGTTCAACAGGTCCTGCAGTGTGCTCGGTGAGCCGCGTGCCGCGATGTAGGACGGGCTGGCCACCATCCCGACGCTGCGAGGGTCGAGAATCTGACGACCGACATAGCCTGAGTCGCGCAAGGAGCCGCCACGAAAAGCGACGTCAATCTGCTCGGCAATCAAGTCAGCCTTCACATCGCTGAGCACGAAGTCGAGCCGCACGCGCGGATGCATCGCCAAAAAATCGGTCACCCATTCCATCTGAAAGAAGTCGAAAAAGTCGGCCGGAGCCGCCACGCGCACCCAGCCGCTCGGTTCGTTGCTGCCTGTTAACAACGCCTGACCCGCGTCGAGCAGGCCGTCGACCGCGCCCGCGCAACGCTCATGAAAGTCCTGGCCGGCACTGGTCAGCGTGAGCTTGCGGGTGGAGCGTTGCAGCAGGCGCGTACCCAGATGCGCTTCGAGCTGCTGGATGCGCCGACTCACGGTATTGGGCGGTATGCCGAGGCGTCGCGCCGCCTCTGCAAAGCTGCCGCTGCGTACCACCTGCACAAACATGGCGATGTCATTGAGGTCGATCATGGCGGGTCATTCCTGTTGCTGGTGGACGAGTGCAATCCAATTGTATCGACTTATCAAGCAATCGCCTTGGCCCTATTGTTTCAGGCATCGGGCCCGCAAGGCTCCCAACTCTGCATAACAGGCAATCATCATGACCGTTCAGCAACAGGCTCCCATCGGTATCGCTCCAAGTACCAAGCATCGCGCCATCAGCTACCGCACCACCGGCAGCGGGCATGGCTCGATTGTCCGACTGATGAGTCCTTCCGATCTGGGCCACCTGATCAAGCCATTCGTGTTCCTTGACCTGTTCGAAGGTGAGAGCTCATTCATCGGGGGGATGCCCATGCACCCACACTCGGGGATCGCCACCGTCACCGTCATTACTGAAGGCAATTTGCGCTTCGAGGATGCCGAATCGGGTGCGGGGACGATTGACTATGGCGGTGTTGAATGGATGCGCGCGGGGGGCGGGGTGTGGCATGGGAAGGAAATGTCGGTCGGGACATCGAAGCGGATTCAAGGCTTTCAACTGTGGGTTGCACTGCCGCCCGCGTTGGAAAACGCAAGTGTCGACAGCCAGTACCTGGAGTCAAACGTGATGCCTGAAGTGGGGCCGGCGCGGGTGATTCTTGGCGCGTACCAAGGTGTCCAAAGCCCGGTCCGCGCTCCCTCGGGTATGAACTACTTGCTGGTAACGCTTGCGGCTGGGCAGTCCTGGACCTATGTGCCACCGGATGGGCACGAATCTTTGTGGTTAAGTGTCAGCCGGGGATCGCTCGGCGCACCAGGCCTGGTCACGGCGGGTGAAATGGTTATCTTCGAACCCGGTAGCGGGGCAGTGACGCTGAAGGCCATGCTTCAGGATACGGTCTTCGTGATCGGGTCCGCGGAACCTCATCCCCATGATCTTGCGCTGGGCAGCTACTCGGTTCACACCAACCCGCAGGCCTTGCGTGCGGGGGAGGCAAAAATTGCGGAGATTGGCGTTCGGTTGCGTGAGTACCTGCGAACGCCAAACCCGTCGGCGAGCGTGCCGGTTTTCAAGTAACCCCAGCGCCGGCGAACGCGTCGATCCGAGCCGTTATCCACTCACGGCCATACGCAAGCACGCTATCTGCCAGGGCGGTCGGAAAATGAATAAACCCGTGGGGACATGACGGCAACACATGCACCTCGACCGGTGCCGATTTGGTCCATCGTGCGGCTAATTCGATTGTGTCGTCTCTCAAGGGGTCCAGCTCGCCGGCAAACATCAGCGCCGGCGGGAAACCCGTAAAGTCGCCGTACAGCGGTGACAAGGGTGGCTGCCGGCGTTGCTGGTCATTGAGGTTCGGCGTCAGCCTGCGCAACGCTTCAACCATGCCGGGGCCGTCCAACACCAGCGTTTCAGGGGGCGCCGCACGCACGCTCGCTGTTCCCGTCAAATCGTAGACGCCGTAATACAACAGCGCACCGCTCACCCGTTGAAGCAAGTCGGGTGATAGCGCCAGCAACGTTGCCGCAGCAAGATGCGCCCCGGCCGATTCACCGACGACGATCACGGGCAGTCCCGCAGACTCTTCACAACTGTCATTCAGTAACCAGCGTGCTGCACACAGGCAATCCTCCATGACACCTTCAATCGGCGTCGATAGAGCAAGCCGGTAATCGACCGAGACGACCGTGACGCTGCAGGTATTCACCATCGCAACGTTGAAGTTGTCATCCATCTGCGCGTTGCCGATCACCCAACCGCCACCATGGAAATCCAGCACAACGCCCTTTGCTTTACCTCTGGGCCGGATGATCCGAACGGGCACTGAAACGCCGCCCACACTCACCACTTTTCTTTCAGCCTTGAGCCCATGCTTTCGCAATTTACCCGCGCCGCCGATTTGACTGGCGCGCAGCAAGGCCTGGATCACTCGAGGCATGAGGCGATTGCGGATTCGAAAGCGCGGCAACCAGGCGAGCTTCTTGTTGAAGTCGCGCACTTGCGCCAATGCCCGCTCGTCAGCAGGCCAAGGCGATTTGATCCCCTCGTTGGCATTCATCATCAGCGGTTGTTGCGCAAGATGGAAAAATTCAACGCAGCGGCGACGCAAAGCCACCCAAGGTAAGGCAGCAGAATCAACCCAGTGATCACATCAAGCTGCAACGCCATCACCAACATCACCGCGACCACCAGCCAGAGCAGCGTCAGGATCAACATTCCGGTGAACATGCGCTGCGCGCCGAAGAACACCGGTGTCCACAGCGTATTCAGCGCAATCTGCGCCGCCCATAACGCCAACACCTCCTGACTGCCAGGTATCAGGGTCAACCGGTACCCGGCCCAGGCGATTAAAAGGTAGATCGTCGACCAAGCGACTGGAAACACCCAGTTGGGTGGGGTGAAGGCGGGTTTGACCAGCGATTCGTACCACTGGCCCGGTTTGAAAAAGAAGCCTGTGCTTGCGGCGGCACCGCAGGCTAGAAGAAAAACAAGAAAGGTCATCGGCGATCCTTGGCTGAGGGTAGCTCTTTAAGGCTGCAAGCCATGCCGGCAGCATTAAAGAGAGGACGCCCGGCGAAGGAAAAAGTTTGGATTGATCGACGACATTTCTCCGGTATCAAACAAACATCCGCAAAAGAATAGTTGCCAGGATCACCGTCGACGCACCGCCGATACGCGTGGAGATCTGTGCGAATGGCATCAGTGACATACGATTGGCCGCTGACAGAATCGCTACATCACCGGTGCCTCCAAGGCCGCTGTGGCAGCAGGTCACGATGGCTGATTCGATGGGGTACATTTTCATCAGGTTGCCGATGAAAAAACCTGCGACGGTCATTGAGACCACTACCGAAACGCAGACTAGAACGTAGCCGATAGAAAAGACTTTTACGACGCTATCGAGCGGAACATACAACATGCCCAGACCGATCATGACGGGCCAGATGAAGGCGGCGGAAACCAGTTTGTAGAAACTGTTCGCACCTTTTTCCAGTTTTTCCGGCAAGACACGCACGTACTTAAAGAGCACGGCGGCGAGGATCATCATGACAGGACCTGGAATTCCCACGACTTTTTCAAGCAGACCGCCCAGGACGAAGAAGGCGCAGATGATCAAGACGCCTGCACCCATCAGTCTGAAATCGAATACCGAGTTGCTCTCTTCCTTGACCTGGAATTTGTCATTCTCGTCCTTGGCCCGGATCAGTGATCCTTCGCCATTGAGGTGCGGGCGTTTGAGCGCCAGACGGGCCAGATAACCCGCGCAGATAATCGCCGCGATGTTGCCGACCACAGCGGCCGGCGCCAATTGGGCAACGTAGATGTCTGGCGTGCCACCGAGGATCGCAGAGTAGGCCAGCGACAGCGGCAATATCCCTTCACCAATCCCTCCGCCAATGATCGGAACAATGATGAAAAAGAAGGTGTGGTAGAAACTGTAGCCGACCAGTTTCCCTACAAGGAGCCCACTGCCCACGGCAGCCACGGTTCCGACAAGCAGCGGTATGAACATCCTGATCATGCCTTGAACCAGAATAAAGCGACTCATCCCCAGAATGCTGCCGACGACCAGGCTGGCAATGACGAAGTACAAAAAGTTGGCTTCCTTCATCAACATTTTTGTCGCGTCAATGGTGGCGGGTCCGAAGAAGCCATAGAACACAAGAATGGAGGGCAGCATCAAGCACAGAATGGCGCCGCCACCGATTTCCTTCAGGATCGGCAGACGTGAGCCCAGTTGGCCAAAAAACACGCCCATTGTCATGATGATGGCGAGGCCGCCGATCATGTTCTTAGGCAATAAACCCAAGTGGGCTGACAGATAAACGATCACCGCGATGCCGAGAAAAACCGGTAGCGGGATAACACCAATTTCATAGGCACACAGACTGCGCAAGCGCTGACGAAACCCGGTATCGCGGGTGTCCTCGATTTTTAGAGACGGCTCATAAGACTTGTTCATGGTGCTATTTCCTCATGTTGTTTTTATCGAGGATTCAGAAACTCACGGTTAACCAGGTGCTTGTTTCCACTCGGTAGTTCGATGCTATCCTTCGCAAATAACGAGATAAATAGCGGAACTATGAGGCGTATGAACACGAATCGTGATCAATTTCCCTTGCCGGAAGATCTCAAGGTCTTTCTCACCGTCATTCGAAAAAATGGCTTTGCCAGTGCCGCAGAAGAGCTCGGTTATTCACCGGCTTACATCAGCAAGCGTATTTCAGTATTGGAGTCGACGCTGTCTACAAAGCTGTTGCACCGCACGACAAGACGTATCGCGTTGACCGACGATGGCGAACGAACCCGACTATGGGCAGAAAAGCTGCTGGGTGACCTTGACGATTTTGTGGGCGAAATATCTGAAGCGCGGCATGAACCCACGGGTTCCTTGCACATTTGCAGCAGCTTCGGTTTTGGACGCAACCACGTAGCGCCCGCCCTCTGCAAACTGTCGCAGACCTTCCCGAAACTCGACATCCGCCTGGACGTGTTTGACCGCGTCGTCGATATCGTCGGGGAGGGGTTCGACCTGGAGATCCGTGTGGGGGATGACCTGCCGGGTCAGCACTTGGGGCGAAAGCTTGTGAGCAACCGACGAGTGCTGTGTGCGACACCGGAGTACCTGGCGCGCAGAGGCATGCCTCGCTCACTGGATGACTTGAAAAACCATGATTGTCTGGTCCTGAAAGAGCGCGATAACGCATTTGGCGTCTGGAACCTGACAAAGGACGGACAGGAAGAGTCGGTGCGAGTCAGCGGCCCGTTGTCTTCCAACAATGGCGAGATCGTACTGGAATGGGCGTTGAGCGGAGGAGGGATCCTGTTGCGGTCGATGTGGGACGTAAAGCCGATGCTGGAACAGGGGCGTTTGGTGCAGGTACTTCACGAATACACCCAGAGTGCGAACGTTTGGGCGGTGTACCCCACAAGGCTCAGCCAGTCAGCGAAGTTGAGGGTTTGTGTCGAGTTTCTCGAAGAGTATTTTCGCAAGCTGTCACTTGATTGAGGTGTCGGCGGAGGACCAATTGGCAGTCCACCGCCAGCCCCTGATTGCGATTACAGCCAGGGATTTTCCGACAGGTGCCGGAATTCAAAACTTCTAATTTGCTCTGCACGCTGCAGGGTGGTGCCGATGGCATCAAGCCCCAGCAGCAACGATTGCTTGCGCAGCTGATCGATCTCGAAAGCAACGACCGATCCGTCAGCCAGTCGGATTTCCTGCTCGGGCAAATTCACGCTGATCTTCGCGGTTTCCGCGACGCTGATGACCCCCGCAATGTGTTTCAGTTGGGCCTCAGACACTTGAATGGCGAGTACGCCATTGCGTTGGCAATTATCGTAAAAAATACCGGCAAAGCTGGTGCCGATAAGCGCGCGGATTCCCACCTGCTTCAGGCCCCAAACAGCGTGCTCGCGGCTTGAACCACAACCAAAGTTAGGCCCGACCACTAAAAACGCCGCATCGCTCCACGCCGGTTGGTTGAGGATGAAATCGGGGTTCGGCGCCCCTGACTCAAGGAACCGCAGATCGAAAAACAGGCCTCGGTCCAACCCTTTGCGATCAATGCCTTTGAGGAACTGCTTGGGCATGATCACGTCGGTGTCGATGTTGGAAGCCAGAAACGGCGCGGCGCTGCCACTCACGGTATCGAAAGGTTGCATGTTTCAAGCCTCCAGGGCGAATGAACGAACGTCGGTCAAGTGCCCGGTGATCGCCGCAGCGGCCACCATGGCAGGGCTCATCAAGTGAGTACGAGCCCCCGCGCCCTGACGTCCTTCAAAATTGCGATTGGTACTGGATGCGCAGCGATCACCGGGTGCAAGCACGTCGTCATTCATGGCCAGGCACATCGAGCAGCCCGATTGACGCCACTCAAAACCGGCGTCAAGGAAAATTTGTGCAAGCCCTTCCTCTTCAGCCTGGTTGCGGACCAAGGTTGAGCCGGGAACGATCATCGCGCGTACATGAGTCGCAACACGCTTGCCGCGCACAACGCGAGCGACATCCCGCAAGTCTTCAATTCGAGCGTTGGTGCACGAGCCAATGAATGCGTGGCTGATCACCACATCGCTCAGCGGCATTCCCGGGGTTAGCCCCATGTAGTCCAGCGCTCGTTGCATGCCTTGGCGAAGAATGAAGTCTGGCTGTGCGGCGGGGTCCGGCACATGACCGCCCACGGGCGCGGCCTGGTCCGGACTCGTTCCCCACGTGACCATCGGCTCCAGTGCATTGACGTCGAGTGTCACTTCGCGATCGAAGTGCGCCCCTTCGTCACTGTGCAGCGCTCGCCATTTGGCGACTGCCTTTTCCCACAACTCACCTTGAGGCGCGCGTGGCTTGAGTTGCAGGTAGGCAAATACCTTGTCATCTGGTGCCATGAAGGCGCCCCTCGCGCCGGCTTCAACGGCCATGTTGCAGATGGTCATTCTGGCTTCGACGCTGAGGTCTGTGATGGCCGGGCCGGCAAACTCGATCGCGTAGCCGGTGGCACCTGATGCACCGATGTTTTCAATCAGCGCCATGATGATGTCTTTGGATGTCACGCCGGGCCCAAGTATCCCGTTCACCGTGACGCGCAGAGTCTTCAGGCGCTTGTAGACAAGCGTCTGCGATGCCAGCAAGTGCTCGATTTCAGAAGTGCCAATGCCGAAACCGAATGCCCCCAATGCACCATAGGTGGTGGTGTGGCTGTCACCCGCGGCGACCACCATTCCGGGCAATATAAAGCCTTGCTCGGGCGCGACAACGTGTTCGATACCCTGGCGCTTGTCGAGCACGTCAAACAGTTCGATACCGAAGTCACGGCAGTTTTCTTCGAAGTACGACACCTGCTGTGCGCCACCTGAGTCCGGCATGGTCGCAATGCGAACGGGGGTTGTCGGGTTAACGTGGTCGACAACCGCCAGCGTTGCACTCGGGCGCCAGACGCTGCGGCCCGCTTCACGCATGCCGCTGAATGCCTGCGGACTGGTGTATTCGTTGGCGACTTGTCGGTCTATGTACAGGAGCACATGACCTTCATCATCAAGAGGGCAAACGGTGTGGCTGTCGATGTGCTTCTGATAGAGGGTTCTGGGGCTGTTCATGGGGACGGGCTCTTTCTCTGTCTTATGCGAGATCACGGATTCAACCTGTGAACAGCATATTCATCGCAGATATTGCATCAAGAGCACTAAAGTGAAGGCGTTACACACGTAATGTGAATAATCAACGCCCCCATCCGACTGGCTACACCCGCTTCGCCATCAACAACACCGAAGCCGCCGCCGACAGCAACCCCGCGCAGCACCGGTTAAACATCCGCTTGCCGGAAGGCTCGGCGAACCAGCGACGCATGTGCAAACCCATGTAGGCGTAAGCGCTGATGGCGATCCATTCCAGTACCAAAAACAACGCACCGAGCAACGCAAACTGCGGCGTCACGGCGCGGGTCGGATCGACGAACTGGGGCAGGAACGCGGTAAAGATCAGGATGGCTTTGGGATTGCCGGCCGCCACCAGGAACTCCTGCCGCGCCAGGGCCAGTACACCGACGGGCGCGCGGGTGTCGACACGCTCGGCGCCAGGGTCGGCTCGCCACAATTGCCAGGCGAGGTAAAACAGATAGGCCGCGCCGAGAATCTTGATCCCGTAGAACAGCAGCTCGGAGGTTTGCAGCACCACCGCCAACCCGGCGGAGGCGAGGGCGATCATCCCGGCAAACGCCAGCAACCGACCGATCCCGGCCACGCAGGAGGCGCGATAGCCGTAACGCGTCGAGTTGCTGACCGACAGCAGGTTATTCGGGCCGGGCGCCATGTTCAGGGCAAAGCAGGCGGGCAAAAAAAGCGTGAGGGTGGCGAGGTCCATGGCGAGTCTCCGGGAGCGAGAGCGCTATTTTTATCATGGAGGTTGTACGGTTTTCCCCGTACAGCCGTGGACGCAAGCCGCAGTACACTTTCGTTACTTGGCAAATTTTCTCGCGCCCGCCACACAGAAAATCACCGCTACCGTAACCCCGAGCATGCCGATGCTGACCTGTTCGTGCAGTAATGTCGCCGCCAGCGCCAAGCCAAAAAACGGCTGCAACAGTTGAAGTTGCCCCACCGCCGCAATCCCGCCCTGCGCCAGCCCGCGATACCAGAACACAAAACCGATCAACATGCTGAACAGCGACACATACGCCAGGCTGAACCAGGCCGGTGTGCTGATGTGGGTGAACGAGGCGGGCAGGCGCCACCAGGTCAATGCCGCCATGACCGGCAACGCCAGCACCAGTGCCCAGCTAATCACTTGCCAACCGCCGAGCGTCCGGGACAGCTTCGCGCCTTCGGCATACCCCAGGCCGCAGGCGAGGATCGCCAACAGCATCAGGATGTCGCCTTGCGGCGAGGCGGTCAGTCCCTGGGACACGGCGAAGCCGACCACCAACAGACTGCCCAACACCGAGAACAGCCAGAATACCGGTCGCGGCCGCTCGCCACCGCGCAAGACCCCGAACACCGCAGTCGCCAGCGGCAGCAGGCCAACGAACACGATGGAATGCGCCGACGTCACGTATTGCAGGGCCAGCGCGGTCAACAGCGGAAACCCGACCACCACGCCCAGTGCCACGATGATCAAGGGCAGCAATTGGCTTCGTGCCGGGCGCTTTTCCTTGAATATCAGCAGCAGGCAGAGCGCCAGAAGGGCGGCGATGGTGGCACGGGCGACCGTGAGGAAAACGGGGTCGAATTCCAGTACCGCCACCCGTGTCGCGGGCAGCGAGCCGCTGAATATCACGACCCCGATCAGGCCATTGATCCAGCCACCGGCCTGATTTTCCAGGGGGCGGTTTTCCAGCGTCCGGTTTTGCAGCTCAGAAGTGCGTTCCATTTCATTCACGCTCAAGGTTGGGTTGCATGAAACCCATCGTATGACCGAGTATCGATACAATCAAAAAATTGTCATGGATACATACCGACATGCCACGCTCCCGATACAAGTCGCTGGTCGACACCTTTGCCGCTGATATTCGCGCTGGCCGTTTACCTCCCGGTACGCGCTTGCCCACGCACCGGCAACTGGCTGCCTCCGAAGGGTTGGCATTGGTTACGGCCAGCCGGGTCTATGCAGAGCTCGAAGCCATGGGGCTGGTCAGTGGTGAAACGGGGCGGGGCACGTTCGTCCGGGAAACCTCGCTGTTGCCCGGCCAGGGCATCGAACAACCCGACGTGGCGGCGGGGATGATCGATCTCAATTTCAACTATCCCTCGGTGCCGGGGCAGGCGGACCTGTTGCGCCAGGCATTGCGCCAACTTGCGCTGTCCGGTGACCTGGAGGCGCATTTGCGTTACCAGCCACATGCGGGCCGCCTGCATGAGCGGGCCTCGATTGCACGCCACTTGATGACCCGTGGGCTGACGGTCGAGGCCGAGCAGATTCTGATTGTCAGTGGGGCCCAGCATGGATTGGCGGTGACCCTGATGGCGTTGCTCAAACCCGGTGACGTGATCGCGGCGGACGCGTTGACCTACCCCGGGTTCAAGCTGCTGGCCGAGGCGTTGCATCTTGAAGTGGTGCCCATTCCTGTCTCCGATCAGGGGCCTGATCTCGATGCCTTCGCCGGGCTCTGCCGCAGCCGCTCGGTGCGCGCGGTCTACACCATGCCGACGCTGCACAATCCGCTGGGATGGGTGATGCCGGCGGATCAGCGCGCCCGGTTGGTGGCAATTGCGCGTCAGCATGACCTGCTGATCATTGAAGACGCTGCGTACGCGTTTCTCGCAGAAGAGGCGCCACTGCCCATCGTCGAGTTGGCACCGGAAAGAACGGTCTACGTTTCAGGGTTTTCCAAGAACATCGCCACCGGGTTGCGCGTCGGTTTCGTCGCCGCGCCTGCGCACTGGGTGGAGGCATTGAAGCGCACGATCAAGGCCACCACCTGGAACACCCCTGGCGTGATGACCGCCATCGCCTGCGCATGGCTCGACGATGGAACCGTCAGTACGCTGGAAGCGCAAAAACGCGCGGATGCCCAGGCCCGGCAGATTTTGGCTGGTGAGGTATTGGCGGGTCTGCGCGTGGTCAGCCATCCCTCGTCCTATTTTCTTTGGCTGCCGCTGGCGGAGGATGCAAGGGCGGACCAGATCGCCATGGCCTTGATGCGCGAGCACGTGTCGGTGTCCACCGCCGAGCCGTTTGCCACCTCTGTTCATGTGCCCCATGCGATCCGCCTCGCGCTCGGCTCGGTGGGCATGGACACGCTGCGGGAGGCGCTGATGGCGGTGAAGCGAGTGGTGGGGGCTTATACCTGACGAAACTGGCCGAACGGCGTTAGTTTTGCAATTGAGAATGATCTAGACTTCGTTTTCATTTGCCGGAGGTCCGTCGCGCGTGGAAGTTCTGATGTTTTTTTATGATTATTTGTCCCGATGGGTGATTGAGCCGGTCGCCGACCAGTTTTTCGGCATTTTCGATTTGAACGGCCGCTTCGGCCTGCTGTTTCTTATGACTTCCTACAGCGTCGCCTATGGGCTGTTCTGCTACCGCAAATCCCGTGGTTTGACCGACGCCTCTACGTTCTGGCAATTCATCGGTGGCCGCCGGGTTCACCTGCATCGCTCGGCGTTGCTGGATTACCGCTACTACTTCGTCCGCGCCATTTTGAAAGTCATGCTGGTGCTGCCCATCTTCGGCCTGGTGGACGCCTATATCCTGCGCTCCGGCGACTACGTGCATTTTTTCACTGAGCTGTGGGGCGCGCGCCTGCAAGTCGAGGAACACCCTGCGTTGTCGCTGACCTATGGCCTGGGCGTGTTCATGGTCAAGGATTTCGCCAACTATTGGGGCCATCGCGCCTTTCACTCCCGCTGGCTGTGGGACTTTCACAAGGTCCATCACTCGGCGCCGGTGCTGGTCCCGGCAACCGCCAGCCGAATTCACTTCGTGGAAAAAATAGTCGAGAAGGTGACCAATACGCTGTGCATCGGTGCCTTTGCCGGGATCTTCTGGTACGCCTGTGGCGGCGAAATCAGCCGCTACA
>Ga0163162_10005046_pt1 | contig 12720 bp, 9 predicted proteins | sample S55metaG_FD_115310 | JGI IMG/M metagenome (GOLD analysis project Ga0163162, IMG submission 115310) | Switchgrass rhizosphere microbial communities from Kellogg Biological Station, Michigan, USA - S5-5 metaG | ecosystem: Host-associated > Plants > Roots > Rhizosphere > Soil | place: USA: Michigan...
ATGTCGCGAATGATAGCCATATATTCAAGTCTCCTAAATGTGAGCCGTCAGGCCCTCTTCCATGGGGTGCCCAGCTTCGAGAGAAGCCAGAATTGTATCTGCCATTACCGGAGCGCGGCGGAACACGTCGTCTCCCAAAGCGTCGGAAAGCGCGTTCAGAACCGCCATACAGCCGGCGCCGACAGGAGGCTCGCCGATACCGCGCGCGCCGATCGGTGTTTCAGGATCGGGAATGTTAACCGCATCCCACTTCATGTCCGACGGAACATCCATGATCGTAGGCGGACGGTTATGGTGGAAGCGCTTGGCGAGCGGCACTCCGTAATGCTGGTCGTAAACCCACTTCTGACCCAGCGCGTGACCGATGCCGAGCACCGAGCGGCCGAGAACCTGGCCGCCGAGAGCGTGGGGGTGAAGCACGGTTCCCACGTCGGCAACTGCCATGTAGTCTTTGATGACATACTGGCCGGTTTCGAGGTCCACTTCGACCTCAGCAAAACCAGCGACGAAGGAGTGAGTCAGGCCGTCACGCGGCATGGTGTCGCGGGCGACTGCCAGCAATCCCTGCCCAGCCAGCGCGGTAGCCGAAGCGGCCGTCATTTTGTTGATGCCCTTGGGCAGTTCGTGGCCGTCGTAGATACCGCCGAGTTCGATCGCCCGCTTGGCGGCTTGCGCGAGACTCATGCCCGCGCCGCCTCCCTTGCGGAAGACGCGCTCGTTGGCGACCACATAATCGTCCGGCTTCCCACCCAGATCCTTGGCCGCGATCTGCTGCAGCTTCTGGATAGCGTCGGTGGCGGTGATATACGCCGCACGCGTCATGGCGTGGGTGGTTTGGCTACCGCCCGAGGGGCAGGCCCATGGGAGATTGCGACTGGTTTGGCCCCAGGCGATTTCAACTTTGTCCCACGGCATGCCGACCATTTCAGCCGCGACGCGATTGCAATCGTGCACGGATTCCGTACCCAGATTGCCGATGCCGCTCTGCACGTACATACGGCCGTCCGGCTTAATCACAAACAGTCCGTCGAATCCGATGGACCCGCCGACGAAGGCGCTAGTCGCAACGCCGATACCGCGTACTTTGGTGCCACTGCGCTTGACTTGTTTTTTGCGGTCATCCCACGCGAACATCTCACGCCCGCGGTCCAGCGCTTCACGAATAAAGCTGCTGGTGATATAGGGCCGCTTCCCGCGAACCGGAGGGCCAACCTCAGCCTTGCCCGTGGGGGAATTGATTTTGTGAATATCCACTGCATCGATTCCCAGCTTGCGCGCCGCCTTGGACAGGACCGGCTCCATCATCACGATGCCCTGGAACCCGCCCGGCTGGCTTTGCGAAACGCGAGGCGAGGTATTGGTGATCACGCTGACGCCGCGCATGCGCATGGCAGGCGGCTGATACATCAGCGACGCGATGCGTCCCGAGGTCATGCCATCGCCCTGCGCATCATACGATCCGTTGTCGCAGACCGTGTACATGTCGATGGCGGTGATGCGGCCGTCTTTCGTGAACCCGACCTTCATGCGGCCATGCACGCTGGGGCGCGCGCGTCCGATATTGTGCTCTTCCTCACGGCTGATCCGCATCATCACCGGTGCGCCAACCTTCTTCGAGAGGATGCACGGGATGATTGCCGAAATCGAACTGGTGATCTTGCTGCCGAATCCACCGCCGGTGTATTCGCTGATGACCACGATGTCATCGGCACTTTTCACGTTCGGTCCTAACCAGCGCATGAGCGCCGGAACCGTCTGCGAAGTGCTCTGGGTGCCGGTGTGAACGTAAACCTTCCCGTTCTGCCAGTACGCCATGGTGGTGCGGGTCTCGAGCGGCTGGTGGCTGGTATTGGGCGAGACGAAGGTCTCATCCAACACCAAGTCGGCTTTCTTCAAGCCCCCTTCCCAGTCACCGAAGGACCATTCTTCAGCAGGCTTGCCCATCGGCATCTGCCCGTCTTTGGCGGCCGCGAAATCTTCTTCAGTCCACTTAAGTTCCTGGACCTGGGCGGGAGGCGGAAGTGGCGGCGGCTGGCCCGGAACTGCTTTGGGAGCTTCCGGACGTATCCAGACATTGCCCTGCACTCGCGCGTTCGGCCCACCCGGACGCAGACTGACGAAGGGGTCCACTACATGCGGGAGCCGCTCGTAAGTAATGTGAATCTTCTCGATGGCTTCGGCGCAAGTCAATTCGTCGACGGCGCAGACCGCGAGAATCGGCTCTCCCTGATACATGGGTTCCATCGTAAGGCTGCGGTCCGCCAGCTTATTAGCGGGGATGACCTGGCCCAAATCCGTCATGCCGTCGGCGGGAGCCGGAAGATCGTCGGCCGTCAGAATCCCCTTCACGCCGGGCATTGCCAGCGCTTCGGAAGCGTCGATGCTGACTACGCGGGCATGCGGCATGGGGCTCAGCAGCAGTCTGGCAAACAGCATGCCGTCGACACGGTAGTCCTCGGCGTACTTTGCCTTCCCGGTTACTTTCGCGACCAAGTCTGGGGTCTGGTAATTCTTTCCAACCAGCTTATGAGTAGATTCGATCGGAGTCGTCTTGGCTGCCGGCATGTTAGCTTACCTTCCTTAAGTTCTCGGCGCCCTTCATCAGAGCGGTGAGGATCTTGTCGTAGTCCTGACACCGGCACAAGTTGCCGGAAACACCGTGAGCCAGCTCGGCCCGCGTCGGCGACCCATTCACTTTCAGGAATCCAACCGTCGCCATCACAAAGCCGGGCATACAGAAGGCGCACTGGAAGCCCTGTTCCTCGACCACGCCCTGCTGTACCGGGTGGAGTTTGCCGTCCGCGCTGGCCAGACCTTCAATAGTGACGATGTTCTTGCCACGCGTGGTGTGGGTCAAAATCGAGCATGAATAGTGGGGCACATCGTCGATCAGGACGGTGCACGCGCCACATTCCGAGCGATCGCAGCCCAGCTTCGAGCCGGTGAGACCAAGCTTATAGCGCAGGGTGGTGTTCAGGGTTTCCTGCTTCATCACATCCACGCGCCGCTGCTGGCCATTGACGTTCAGAGTAACCAGGCGCTCGACGGAACCCGCCGCCGATTGTTGCGCCCGCACTATGGACGTGCGGAACAGGTAAGCGCCGGACGTTGAAACGGCGCCTGCCGCAATCACGCCCTTTATCGCACTGCGTCTAGAGATCCCTTGAGGGGCGTCTTCCATATTATTCTTATCCGCCATAATTTAGATCACCTCGATGGTCACACAGCTTGGGCCGTGCAACGCTGTTACGTGAATCGTGTTTATGCAAATCCGTGCTTGGTGCCGACTGCTCATGCGAGCCTGCTTGTGCGAACCCGTTCGTGCGAAACAATGTTACGCGATCAGATGTCATGCCGTCAATGATCGAATGGCCAGTATCTCTGGCACCATGCCAGCTTGCTCCGAATCGGGAACACGCTGTTTGGTCACAAAGGTAGTTGGCTTCAATACGGGAACAATTATACACCCTCGGGAAAAAGCCGCAAGGGGGTCCGGGAAAAGATTTAGGTCCCTTTGAAGTGGGAGGGATAGGGGGCGAAGAGGGCAGGTTGAAGGCCTAGTTTTAGGACTGGCTAAGAACCCTTCGGCTGGCCCAGGACCTCTTCGTCGACACTCAAAGACCAATCCAAATTCTCAGAAGTAATCACCAAGTAATAGAAGCGGGGATCTTCCGTAACATACGCGATCCCCTTCCCGTTACCTTTATTCTCAAGGCCCAGGGCAATGGGGCGTCCACTGACCGCGCTGTTCACCATCACAAGCAACGTTCCCGTACTGGGCTTGGTGTCGCCCTTCGCTTCCCACTTGATCCGCCATTGCGTGGCCTCGATATTAAAGGACTCGGTCTGCGTGCTTCCCCGCCCCGAGAAGTCCGCTATATGACGCCAACCGACCAGAGGGGCCTCGGGCTTGGCCGGCGCGGAGTTGCACGCTGAGAGGAAAAGTACTGGGACCAGCAGCGCCACCGCTAGGGCGAACCTGAGGGCAATGCCGCGGGGCGTGGTCTGAAACATGAAGGCGGGCTCTCTCTTATGATAATCCGGCCCGCTAAGGGCGCGCGCAATAATCTAGTGCTCGACGCTCGAAGGGTCCATCTGGTCTTCTTGGACTCGGACGGCTGCGCGCCGTGCCTTGCGCTCCCGCACCAGTCCGGCGATGAACCAGGCTGCGCCGCCACCGATGACGATGAACATCAGCCATCTCAAGACGCTGGACCATAGCGCGGCGTCGAAGACCGGCATTTCGATGTGATATTTGCTGAGCACTCCCCAGCGGTCGATCATCCAATGCCAGGCCGTGTGCGCCACTAGCGAGGATAAGATGATGGTCCCGGTGCGTTCCGGCACCGCGAACCGGAACAGAAGTTCGAGCGCGGGGATCAGCAGTGCCAGCACCAGCAGTTGGCCTAGCTCGACGCCGATATTAAACGACAAGAGCGACGTCAGCATATGCGACCCCGCCAGTTGCAGCGTTTGCCGGAGCGCAAAAGAGAAGCCGAACCCATGTACCAAGCCGAAGCCGAAGGCGATCATCCAGCGGCGTTTCACGGTGGCGCCGCCGACGATGTTTTCGAGCGCCATATAGACGATGGAGACCGCGATGAGAGTTTCGATCAACGGCGGGAACCAGGACGCGTCGGGCGCGAGGTTATACGCGGACGCGATCAAAGTGATGGAATGCGCCACTGTGAAAGCGGTCACCACCGGTATTAACCCTCGGAATTTTCGGAAGGGGATCACGAGGCAAAACAGGAACAGCAAATGGTCGGTTCCGTCCAGAATATGCCTGAATCCGAATTCGACGAATCTCCCGGCCGCCTGATACCACTGCGGGTCCAGCCGGACCAGACCGGGATCGCTCGTAAATTCGAATGCGCGAATCGTTCCGTTAGGCAGCACGTAGCTGAGGACCGTAACCACATTAAAGCCGAGGCGATTGAGCCCACCGGGGGCGATGGAAAATCGGGATTGATCCGAATGGATGGGATATTCGAACAGGACGTCCAACATCACCTGGTCCCAGAACAAGTTGCTGTCGAGTTCCGGGCCGGTGACGTGCGCCATCGCTGTGTCATAGGACGTAAAGGAGCGGTCCGACGGCAGCGATATGAGTATCTTGGCTACGCGCGGTTTGGGCAGGACGTTGTTGTTTTCGTAGAGGTCTATGAAGTCGGAGATCCACAGCGTGGCGGCATCGGGCAGCAGCGGGCCGGTGCGCGCGATATCCAGAAAGCCTTCCTTGCCGCGGACCGGGAAGTCGACATCGCGCATGGCCTTCAGGGGCACGCGGACCAGGAAGTGCAGGCGGTCGCCGGAGGGCTTGAGAAACGCCTGGACGGTTACGTCGTTCGGGATGTCGTGAGCGCTCGCGAGGCCTGGAGTGAAAAGGAGGGCGGCGGCGACGGCGACGACCGAATGGCGTGAGAGATCAAGCCTCATACATCTCGCTCATGACCGAGCGCCACTATTCTACTTGGCGGCGCCATCCTTCGGCACGTGCAACGAAATGATCACCAGCGTGTCTTCGATCTCGGTGAAGGAATGAGGAGTATTTTCCGGAACCAGGAACCAGGCGCCTTTACTGATATGCTGCGCGGTGCCGCCATCGACGGCGCTGCCCTGCCGGTTCGCCGCATTGGTCCTGTGTTCGTCGCGAAGGTGTCCGCCCATGGTTAGCTTGGCGGCGCCTTGGACCACGTAGATGATTTCTTTATCCTGCTCGTGCACGTTGGGAGGAGTATCGATTCCGTGCACGCGGTATTCCAGGTTCGCGTGATACGGAGGAAACGCCCACAGCGGCTGGACAAAGTTACCTTGGTCGGGTTTGCGCTCGGCCTTCGCCTTGGCGATCATGGCGGTCAACTTGTCCGCATTGAAGAACACATCGAAGGGCGTCTCCGCGCTCAACGCGGCGGCGGATACCAGAAGCGCCGCGGCTCCCAACAACATCTTGCTTGAAACTCGCATGTTTTTCTCCTCAGGTAAGTGTATCAGCGATTGAGTCTGTGTTCGTTAAAAACGAAACCGGGGGCCTGGATGGCCCCCGGAGTGCGTTAACTAAAAGTAGATTTCGGAAAGGAGTGGACGGTTACTTCTTCGCCGGCCAGACCACACCCTGGTCTGCTTTGGCCGGACCCATGCCCTTGTATTCGAACTTCTGGACACGTTGTCCACGATAGGTTTCCGTGGTGAAGATGTTGCCCTTCGAATCGGTGGCGATGCTGTGCACGGCATAGAATTGGCCGGGCTGACGTCCGCCGTCGCCGAAGCTGCTGACCACCTGGAGCGTTTGGCGATCCAGGATGTTGATCCGCTCGTTGGCACCATCGGCAACGTATAGGAACTGCTGTTGAGGATCTTTCGAGAAGGCCACATCCCAAACCGATCCGTCGCCCAGCGTGTTCTTGTCAAAGAACGCTTCCTTCACAAAGGACCCGTCGGTCTTGAACACCTGCAGGCGGTCGTTCACGCGGTCGCAGACATATACGAAACCGTCGTCGGAAACATCGGCGCAGTGTACCGGGTTGCGGAACTGCTGCGCGATCGGCGCTTTCGGATCGTAGTTGCCGAGATTGGTGTCGTCCGGCTTCTTGCCGTACGCGCCCCAGTAGCGCTTAAACTTGCCACTGGTGGCGTCGAACACGATCACGCGGCGATTTCCGTAACCGTCGGCAACATACAATTCATCGGTCTTCTTATCGATGAAAAGTTTGGCCGGCAAGCGGAGGTTTGCGGTGTCGTTGCTGCCTTTGCTCATGCCGGGCTTGCCGATCTGCATCAGGAATTTCCCTTGCTGGGTGAACTTGAGCACTTGATTGTCGTGATAGTAGCCGCCCGCCCCAACCTGATCTTCTAGCGGCGTGCCTTCCTTCTTCGTGGCGGCGCCTGGAGGTGTGCCGCGCCCATTGCCGCCGATCCAGACGTTCCCTTTGTAATCGACAGTGATTCCGTGGTTCGAGAGCGGCCAGTCATAGCCTTGGCCGGGGCCACCCCAGTGATTCAAGAGGTTGCCTTCCTCGTCGAATTCGAGAACCGGCGGGGCGGCGATGCAGCAGCGGGCGCTATTCGTAGCGAGGTAGGTTTCCTTGGCTTCGAGCGAGCCGGCGCGATGAATGATCCAGATGTGATCGTTCGAATCCACCGATACGCCGATGGTGTTCCCGATCACCCAATGGTTCGGCAGCGGCTTCGGCCACATCGGATTCACTTCGAATCTGGGCGCCTGTCCACCGGTGGCCGCCGCCACCGCGCGCCTCTGGAGTATTGCGGAGCCGACACCTAGCACCGCGACGACGGCAACCAGGCCTACTCCCACTTTGAGCTTGTGCGTCATAACTGATCTCCCTTCGAGCATTGCTGCCGAACGTGTTCTCAAGAACCTTGGACACTATACATGATTTTCTTGGCGGAGGCCAGCGCCTTGTTGGCAAATGCGCCTGTCGATAGCACATGATCCGGTCCGCGGTAATTAGTTCGAGGCTCCTCGCCGCGAATTCCGATCAGAACACGTACTTCAAAGCGAACTGCAGGATCCGCCCAGCGCTCGCACTCTGAATCTGGCCGAACGCCGACGAGTGGAGATTGCTCACAGGGTTGGAAAAGTTGACATTGTTCAGTAGGTTGAAGAACTCGAACCGCAGCTCGACACGTTGGCGCTCGCGAATCGGAAAGTAGCGGCTCAGGTTGGCATCCATATCGAAGAAAGACGGCCCTTGTAATGAGTTGAAGCCCGCGTTGCCGTAGGTACCGGCTGCGTTGGGTACAAATGCGGAAGCGTTCAGCCAGACCTGCGTATTGGTGTTGCGAACGTACGGATTGCCAATAACGTTGGGCCGATCCTGACCAATAGCGGTTAGGGAGGCATCCACGCCCGTCGTCGGATTGAACACAAAGCCGCTGTGGGCTGTTACGTTGAAGGAAAGCGACCAGTTCCCCAGGAGCCAGTTCTCCGCCCGGTTGTGGAATTTGGGGCTCTCGGCGACCACGGAGTTCACCAGGTTGTGACGCAAGTCTACGTCGCAGGGGCCGTAGTCCCCGTTACGGTTGTAAGGATTCTGAAAGTAATCTGACCCCAGGGCAATGCGGTTGGCAAGCGTTTCCGAGTCCGACAGGCAATGCGAGTAAGTGTACACCGAAAGCAGCGTGTAGTGGTTGGCGAAACGATGTTGCAGCGATAACCGCAAGGCATTGTAGTTGGTATTGACACCATCATTCATCGTAGTGACGTACGAGTAGTAAGAGCCCGTAGTGGGATTCAGCAGATACAAAGTGCGCCGTTGGGCGGTATTGTTTACAGTTGACTTTCCGGGGATGTAAACCGCGGGGTTCCCGTCGTCGGAGGTCCTTAAATGAGTGGCCTTATTCCCCATGTAAGCTGCCGATGCCAGCCAATTACCCCCCAATTGCCGCTCCAAACTTAGATTCCACTGCTGCATGTACATATGGTGCAGATTCTGGGGCAAGGTGATATAAGTTCCCCCCGGGCTGAACGTCGCGTTCGCGGGGGGCGGGTTGGGCGAAGGAAACGGATTTCCTCCCGCTATGCCCAGGTACGGGTTGGCGAAGCCCCCTGCTGGAGCCGTCAGAGCGACTGTGCTGCCCCAGGGCGACGAGGTTGCGAAATCGCCGTCGGTATACGATTCGGGCAGATCGAAGAAAATACCGTAGGAGACGCGAACACTTTGTTTCCCATCCCCTCTCGGGTCCCAGGCCGCGCCGATCCGGGGCGCGAAATCCAGGTAGCTGCCATTGGTAAGGGCTGGCGAAATTCCCTGATCGCCGTAGAATAATAATCCCGGAGGGGCGTTGGTATACACGGTCGATTTTTGCCCGCTGATGAAGTTGGCCAGATTGAAATTTACACCGCGGTTGTGTATGTCATGCTCGGGAAGCGACGGCTCCCAACGGACGCCTACATGCACGCTCAGGTTCTTCGCTACTTGAAAATCATCCTGAGCATACACTCCCCAATACGCTTCCCGCAGGGCGATGTTATTCGGATTGCCATTGGAAAGAAGGCTGGGCCTGCCCAGCATGAAATCAGCCAGTCCACCGTTGCTGAGTGAACCATTGAAAGTCCATTCCCCGTTAGCGAGCGAGATGTTGTTTATATCCATCTGGAGCGCCATATAGTCGAGGCCAAACGACAGATGGTGCCGTCCGCGCACGATGTCCAGATCGTCCGCGACCTGGAATTGGTTGCGTCCAAACAGCGCCGGGGCGTTGGACCCTCCTCCCACGGTGAAAAAATTGGTCACAGTCAGATCGATAAAGTGAGGATCGACATTGGTCATGTTCACGCCAAGGGCGACCGGATTGGGCATATTGGGCGATACCGACCGATTCATGAAGAGCCGCGCGGCGGTGGCATGAACAGCATTAAAAACAGTGGGACTAAAAATATACTGGTCTCCAAAAGTAAGCGTCTGATCTCTCTCATCCAACCCGGATCTCGTGGTAGTCAGAATATTGTTCGTGTAGAAAACCGGGTCGGCGTAGTCGGTGATGAAATAACGCCCATACAGCGTATGCTTCGCATTTTGCACCCAATCCATCCGGCCAACGAATTGATTCTCATTGTTGGGACTCGGAATGCCATAAACCAGCTTGCCGCACCCGGTCGGATCGGTAGAGACCGGAATCAGTTTCGCTAGATTGATGCTGGGGGTACTGAACCGGCTGACGGGGATCTGGTTATTCGCAAACGGCACCCCATTGCTCGGGTCGATCAGCTGCACGGCCTTGTGGTTGGCCTGGCAATTCGCACCTTCGATCGTGCTGAAATCGCCATTCAGAACGGCTTGCGTGGGTACGAAAGAAATAGTTTGCGGCGGCGCAGTCCTCTCCCTGGTTGCCTGGAAACCGCCAAAAATGAATAGCTTGTCCTTCCTGATCGGGCCGCCGACGGTGCCACCGTATTGATTGCGGCGCAGAGAGTCCTGGGTGGCCGCAAAGAAGTTGCGCGCGTTGAAGTCTCCATTGCGGACGAACTCGAAGAGATCGCCGTGAATCGAGTTCGTACCCGACTTGGTAACGGCGTTAATAACCGCGCCAGGATGCAGACCGTAACGCGCTGGGACGCCGTTGGCTTGCACGCTGAATTCCTGCAGCGCGTCGGGCATAGGGAATGGCAGGTTAACGTTCGAATGCGAGTCATTATTGTCGCCACCATCCAGCAGGTAATTGTTGCCGTTCTCCTGACCGCCGGAAACGGAAACCGGGCTGGTGGTGGGGTAATCGTGACTGGTGGCGACGCGGCCCGCCGCATTGGGGGCGACGGTGGCCCCTCCGGAGAGCAGGATCAAATCAGTGGCTTGCCGCCCGTTCAGGGGGAGATCGATAATACGCCGCTGGTCCACGACTTCGGAAATCGTGGTGTCCTGGGTCTGCACCATGGCCGCATCGGCGGTCACCTGGACCTGTTGCGTCAGCGATCCCACCTGAAGCGAGACGTTGACCTGGACGTTGTTAGCCACCTGGAGGATAATCCCGGATTGAGTATATAAGCCAAAGTTCGGCGCCGAGACCTGCAAGGTGTACGGTCCCACGGGCAGGTTCGGAAGCACATAGGAACCCGAGCTATTACTCGTAGTCGAGACCGTCTGGCTAGTCTCCGTTTGGGTAGCCTTGACGATGGCGCCAGCAACCGACGCGCCCGTCGAATCAGTGACTACTCCGTGTATCTGAGCGTTAGCGACGGCCTGTGCCAGCGCTGCCGCCGGAGTTATTAATATCAAAATAGACGCAAGGATATACCGATCCATTCGCATTTTTTGAGCCCCTTTGTTCCCGGGAAGCCATTTCCGGGATTGGAGGAGTATACAGGCCATGAGTGACGGAGTCAATACGTACAATGGCCAGAGTCTGGTTTGACGCCTTACCTGAGGTGAACCGACGAGAAGCGCGCGGGCGACTCCGTCACCTATTTCGATTGCAGGTAGTCGAGGAGCGCGTCGATGTCCGCCGAGGTTAGTTTTTTTGCGAAGGAGGGCATGAGTTTCCCGCCCACGCGTATTTTGCCGGCGATCAGGGCACGCTGCGGCTTGGTGTTGCTCTGCGGCATTTTGTCGCGCTGGAACAGATGATAGAAACTCGGCCCCAGCTTGTTCGAGCTCTCGGCGTCGACGGCATGACAAACCACGCAGTTTTCGCGATAGATCGCCTGCCCGATTTTCAAGCGGTTCTTTTCCCACGGAACTGGACGGAGAACGACAGGCGCCGCCGGTTTATCGAGGCTGGGCGCGCCACTGGCAGTCGACCCGGTCTTCTTCGCAGAACCATCGTCTTTCTTGCCGAAATTCATGGTGAGGTAATCCAGGATTTCAGTGAACTGCGCTTCGGTCCCATCCGCACCGTTGGTTTTCATGGTCGCGATCACCTCGATCCAACCACTGCGCGTGTTGCGCAAGTTGGTGGTGGTCTCGGCATCGTGACAAGAGGTGCAAATCGTTTTGAAAGTCTCGCGACCTTTTCCGGCGGGGAGATCCTGCGCGGTCATTGCGGGCGTAAGAATCGCAATGGCGATCGCAACCCGCAGGCTCGCGCGCGTGGCGGCGGAAGAAATTCTCACGCCACCTCCTTGCGCGCAATGTCGGTCGCGCCCGCACTGTCGAGAATCTGGCGAGCGCGAGTTACATGAGGATCGAAGCAGCGGACCCGCAGGCACATGACCCCCGGCAGCACCGTAGGCACGGGAATGTTCTTGTCGCGCTTGCGAAGCAGGCCGCTTTCCCAGAGAAACCAGCCAAAAGTGGCCAGCACCGATCCTAGCATCGTGGTCTCGTAAGTGATCACGCCTGTGCCCCAGAACGAAAACACAGGCATTCCGCCCGTGATCAGCCGGTAATTGTGCTGCGCGCCGTAAACGCCGGCGGTTGCCAATCCCCCGGTTGCGATCGCGCCCAATACCGCTACCAGCGACATGCGGCTGGGACGGTCCAAAATTCCGCGGCGAAACTCGACGGGTTCTTCCGAAAACACGTCCATGTCGTCGGCCTCGATACCGGCCGCCTTCAAGGCCAGAATCGCAGCTTCCAGCTTGGACTGCTCCCGGAAATCCGCAATCAAATACACGCCTAGTCTTCCTCCACCGGATGTGGCTTGAACTCCCACACCGCGATAATCGGGAACAACTTGGAGAACAACAGATATAGCACGATCATGCCGGCGAAGGTCGCGGCGGTGATCGCGAATTCGATCCAGGTGGGCGCATACACACCCGAGGCGGAGTTCATTCTCGGGTTGCCCAAGGTGGGCGCAACTATAAGGTAGCGCTCCAGCCACATACCGATCAGAACGCATACCGAACTGATCATCGCGGTGGTGACGGTGCGCAACTTTCGTATCCCCAGCAAGACGAACGGCACTACAAAATTGCAGACCACCATGGTCCAGAAGAATGGCGCGTACGGCCCGCGAATCTTGCTCGCGAAGACCGCCATCTCACTTGGCTCGTTGCCGTACCAGACGGTCTGATATTCGGCGAAGGTGAAATAGAACCACAGCAAGCTCATCAGCAGCAAAAGCTTCGACAAATTATCGAAGTGATGCTTGGTGAGGTACAATTCCAGGCCCAAGGCGCGCCGCAGGATGCCCAGCACTAATAGGAGGGCGGCGATACCGCTGAAGATCGCTCCGGCTACAAAGTAAGGACCGAAGATGGTGCTGTGCCACATGGGCGCGATCGACATCGCGAAGTCCCAGGAGACCACGGTGTGCACG
>Ga0163162_10005047_pt1 | contig 12717 bp, 10 predicted proteins | sample S55metaG_FD_115310 | JGI IMG/M metagenome (GOLD analysis project Ga0163162, IMG submission 115310) | Switchgrass rhizosphere microbial communities from Kellogg Biological Station, Michigan, USA - S5-5 metaG | ecosystem: Host-associated > Plants > Roots > Rhizosphere > Soil | place: USA...
ACGCTCCCCTCAAGACTTGGACACGAAACGCGCGATGAACGCAGCCGCCGTCATTAGCGCAGGGTCGGGCGTGTGCACTGCTTTTCCAGCTTCCCAAATCCTGGTGAACGCCGCTGGTTCGAAAGACAACGGCGTCCCCTATCAACCAAACTTCTGCGGAGGCTCAACCGCAACCGCAGAGCGATCGGGCCAGGAGGTGGCCACCGGAGACGATGCCGCCAAGTACCGTCGCGTAGAAGTCTGGTTCGTTCCCTCTGGCGGCGCACTTCCGCAATCCGCGCAAGGCGCTAATGACGCCGCAGCACGCGGGGTCAAAAGTTTGGGCTGTCCGCGGTAGGGCGAATGCGGTCAGACATTTTCAATATGCGACCACAAATCCTGACATTCATAGTAGCCACGTATGCCATGGCAGGAGGGTGGCAATCCCTCGGTCCTTTCGGGGGATCGGCTGCAACCGTGCAAGTCGATCCCCACCATCCGGGCGGATTGCTAGCTGCAACCAGCAACGCCCAACTCTTCCGGTCCGACGACAGTGGCGATTCCTGGAAGGCACTGCCGTTTCCAGCCCAATTGCGGGCGACTCTGCATGCCCTGGCGGTGGATCAGCAGCATTCTGGCGTGTACTTCGTGGGCTTATCCAGCGATACCCCGCAATTCTCCGGGATCATGCGAACTTCCGACAGCGGCCTCACATGGACGCGAATCCCGGAACCTGGCTTGAGAGCAGTATGGTCCATTGCGATCTGGCCGCAGGATTCGCGAGTGATCGCAGCCGGCGGCGAGAACGGAGTTTGGTTGACGCGCGATGGTGGGGAAACCTGGGAACGGATTACGCCCTCGGATAATCTCAAGCTGAATCCTATAGTCTCGCTTACATTCGATTCTCGCGACTCTAAGATTCTGTATGCAGGAACCCCACACTTGGCGTGGAAGACGCCCGACGGGGGAGCAACCTGGCAGTTGATCCACGAAAGAATGCTCGACGATTCAGACGTTTTCTCGATCCTCGTGGATAACCAGAGGCGGAGCAGGATTTTCGCAGCCACCTGCGGAGGGATATACCGGAGCCTCGACGGCGGCGGGGGCTGGACGAAACTGATCCAGGCAAAGGGTGCGTCTTATCGCACCTACCACATCACACAGAATCCCTTACAGCCAAACGTTCTGCTGGCCGGCACATCGCTGGGGTTGGTCAAATCCGTGGACGGCGGCAACACCTGGCGGAAGCTATCGCCTTATTCGACGCACTGGATTGCATTCGACCCGGCGCGGCCGAATCGGATATTCGTCGCCACGGATGAAGCTGGCCTGTTCCGCAGTGACGACGCCGGAGAATCTCTCAAAGCCATAAACCAGGGATTCAGCAACCGGCCCTTTGCGAGTCTTGCAGCCGTAGAGAACGCTCTCTACGTGACTACCGGTGTCGGTTCGACCTTTCGCCGCTCAGGTTCCCAGCCGCAATGGGAGAAGCTAAGCCGCCTGGCGCCTGAGTCGCTGCAACCCGCGAAGCCTGCACCCTCCGCCAAGTTGGTCGACGATTTCTGGATTCACGGCGCCGTGGCCATGGAAGACGGGGACTTGTTGGCTGCAACTTCTCGTGGCCTGGCAAGGTCCAACAATGCAGGGTTGACTTGGCAACCTGTGCCGGGAGCGCTGGACGGTACAACGGTCAGCGCCCTCTGCAGGCATCCGACGCGCCCTGGAATCCTCTTCGCATCGCTATTCCGGGGAATCTTCGGTAGCAGCGATCATGGGCGGAACTGGAGCTTGCTCGCCTCCGCTGGGGACCGCCCGGACGATTTGATAGCGCTGCTGGTATTACCTGGAAATCCTGACCGGCTCCTTGCGCTCAGTCGAAACCGCGGCGTCTTTGAAATGGCGCTGCCGCCGGATTGGCAGAACTGACTGCAAGCGCTCCCAAGGGCAGATCGCCTTCCGGTGCCGCCCGAGTCCTATTTGACCGCGGGATACTTCTTGAACACGGCTCGGGTTGCCTTGCTGATATCGTTCTCAAGATTGGTTGGCTTTCCCAGCGCGCGTGTGGATATTCCAAGCCACACGCTCCGATTCGTCAGCGGGTCTATGAGATTCACATAGAGAGTTCCCTCTTTGTTGTAGCGGCCCAAGGTGGCGAGGGGGGCGGTCCCTATATTAGAAGTTCCGTCTGCAATCCAGTTATAAACCAGGGCCTCGATCTGTGGAATAGACACTGCTGTTGCGGCAGACGCGACTTCTAGATCTGCTTTCTCCGAGGTCTCGATGAGACCCTTGCTGGTTAGTTCCCTGCTAAGAGCTGCCCGAATCAAGGGACCCACGGTTGGCTCGTCTTCGTGCAGCCCAGTCTTGGTCAGCACTTTGGGCGGCAACAGCCGGTAGGTCCGATAAGTGGCAAGGTCAATTCCCTTTGCAGGGAAGGTACGCACGTCTCCCGCGATCGCTAGCGCCGAAGTTGAAAACGAAAGGGCAAGCCCCCAAGCCAGAATGTGAGCGGTTTTCAAGATAACACCAGCGTTGGGGGCGGACATTTGTGTTATGGACGAAGAGAACCGGCGGGCTATCAGCCCACCGGTGATTCTGCCGCTTCGGATGGTTGCTTGAGACAATTCAGGCCCGGCTTATTCGGCGCAGGCCCAAGCCGGCAACGGTGAAAAGCATTCCCAGAACACCCAGTAAAGGAAGTTCACTGCCAGTAGTGGGCAGACGAGCTGGCGCTGGCGCAGCTTGGGCCACCTCGACAGGGGCGGGAGCCGGTGCAGCCGGTACTGGACGGGCCTGGGCCACTTCCTGTCTAGGAGCGGGCGGCGGCGGCGCCTGCGCGACAACGGCTTTCGGAGCCGGCGGCGGAGGGGCTTGACCAACGACTTCGGTGTTGGAGGCAATCTCCGTCCTGGGTTCTTCGACGATCTTCTGCGCAGAGACCGTCATGCCCTTTTTTAAGTCGAAAACCGTGGCTTCCCTGCCGTCGACGTTGAACTTGTAACTATCGGCCACGGTGTATTGTCTGTTCTCCCCGTTTGGCAGAGTCAGGATCACCGTCTTCCCCGCAACATACCACACCTTGCCTGTTCCGACCGTCGTGGTTCGTTCGGTTACGGGGGTCGTGGCGGTGGTCACAGTCGCGGTAAGTTTCGTTCCCGGTTTCAGATCGTGAACCGTTAGCTGCCGTCCGTCGATGAGGAACTTCCTGCTTTCTGGCACGTTGAACTCCCGGAAATTCCCATCCGTCATTCGAACCAGGAGAGTGTTGCCTTCGACATACTCCACCGTGCCACGCAGTTGCTCGGTTTTGATCGCCGCGCTGCCTTTAATCACTTCCTTCGTCGTCTGCGGCATCTGTTGTTGCGCCTTCGCGGTGGTCGAAACCATAGCAAAGGCGGCGATGATGGCGGTTGAGACCGTCAGAAATCTTATTGTCATTTTCCTTCTCCCTCTTTTTGACTAATTCAACTGGCTCACTGCGGCGAACCCGTTACGTAAACATCTAGTTCCGGAATTGTCTGTCTCCGGTTGTGTGCTCCAAGTTTGCCTGCACAATGAATCGCTGCGGAGCTTCTCCTACGAAATAGAATGGATAGCAAGTAACCAGCGTCAGAGACGGTACTGGCCGCGGCTGGAGAACAGCGACATCTTCGGGACTTACAATATCGATCCGATCCACCAAAAATGTTGCCGTGCGATCCGCAAATGCGAGTTCTATCGGGTCACCCTTATGGACGTCCTTCAACCCGCGAAAGAAGCTGTCTCGATGCCCCGCAATCCCAATATTTCCCGCCTCTCCTGGCCGTGCCGTACCCTTTATCCATGCGGCGCCGCTGTTGAGGGTCCAATTATCGGTTCCTTCAAATACGGGGACACGGAGATTCAGTTTTTCCAAACGTAGGACGGCTAGGGGCAAGCCTCTCTTCACTCGTAGACCCTTGCCGTACGCCAAAATTCGCTCCTCGGCCCACAGGCTGAAATCGATTGGTGCATGGTCCTGTAAGTTGATCGGGGCTTTCCCGGATTCCGACTTAACTACCACCCGCGTCTCATCGAATTGCTGTAGCGCCAGACCCGAGGACACAACCCGATGAATCACCGACCCCACATAGACGCCCAAAAGCAACACGCCAATAGCGGTTACCCAGCGTCCGGCAACGGATAGCCGCCTATCCAGGCGTCCGTCTCTAGGGCTGGTGCGCAGAATCGTATCCCCAGTTCACAGATTCGCCTTGGAGCCATCGGATTTTCTTTTTTCTGGCTAACGCCGAGGTGCAGCCCGTCCGGAGGCGGGAATTTGCAGAACCGACAAATAATGAACCTTCCGACCGCGTATGGAATCCATAGGGCACGTGGCGACAATCGACTGCCCGCGCTTTGACCAAGGGCCAACATGAATGACGTCACGACGCGTTCTAATCACCACGAAAGTTCTGCCAGTCACCCTGGGCATTCGGTTCAATTGCAAACCCCGGAGAGTTCGAAAGGGAGATCGATGGTAGTCGCTTTGAAGGCCGGAATGAGCAACACACAACGAAACGAACTGGACACGGACAACCTGATCCCCCATAGCCTGGCCTTAGGCTGGGCGGCGGACAAGACCGGGGACACAACTGCACCCCCGGTCATTCGCCCGAGTGACGCGAGAGCGCGCCGGTGGGGTGTCGTTCTCGCGGGAGGCGACGGGACGCGCCTTCGATCCCTAGTTAAATTCATCTGCGGCGAGGAACGCCCCAAGCAATTTTGCCCTCTTTTCGGGGGCCGTACGTTGCTGGCTCAAACGCTCCGGCGAGCGGAATTGACGATTCCGCGGGAGCAACTGCTGGTTTCAGCCGCCGAGCACCACCGCAAGTGGTACCAGCAAGAGGACGGGATCCCCACCGGACAGCTCATCGTACAACCTGCAAACAAAGGAACTGCTCCGGCAGTTCTGCATAGCGTTTTAAGCATTGCGCAGATCGACGAAAACGCTATCGTCGCTATTCTGCCTTCCGACCACCACTATATGGACGAATCGCTGTTTGCCAATGCGCTGGAGTCAGCCTTCATCCGTGCGTCCGAGTTTCCTGATTCGGTCGTGCTGCTCGGCGCGCAGCCGGACTATGCGGAAATAGAGTATGGATGGATCGAGTTGGGCGAACCTCTCCGCCGGCAGGACGACTTGTTTGGGGTACGCGCTTTTCGAGAAAAGCCTTCCCTTGAGATTGCGCGGAAGCTGTTGTTGAGCCAGGATTCTGTTTGGAATACCTTTGTGATGGTGGGACGCGCCAAGGCGTTTTTGGAGATGTTCCGCGCTTCCCTTCCGGAACTGAGCACCGCGTTCCCCACGGCAACCTTGTGGAAGGGTGGGGAGACCCATATCGAGCACGGCATCTATAAGAGGATGCCTTCGACTGATCTTTCCAAGCAGGTACTTTCGACGGAAACGACGCGACTGATGGTGTTGCGGCTGGGCGACGTCGGATGGTGCGATCTTGGAGATCCGGGACGCGTTCTCGCGACATTTGCGTCCGACTCCACGCCGGAGTGGATGGCGGAGTGGCGGCGGGCGAATGGCGCGGAGGCAATGGCGTAAGAGGGGTTCTGCGGCTAGGGTTCTGCGGCTCCCCTGGGATCTCCCAGAAGTAAATTACGACTCTAGGAGTTCAGAGGAGGGGAGTTCTGCGCTGCGACCAATGACTCGTAGTGGTTTCCAATCTGTCCCTCGGATGATAAAGGCGTGATCCCAGACTGAGAGAAACTTGCCACGAGGCCCCAGCAATCTATAGGTGTACTGAAGCTCCTGACGGCCCTCCTCGATTGCGTGTTGCAGTCGTTTGATGGTAGCGGTGCGGTCTTCGGGATGAATGCGCTCGACCCAGGATGTGAACTCTTCCCGTACGGGAAGAGCGATGGACAGGGTGTCCTGCCAGCTCGGCGTACGAATAATTTCGCCGGTATCCAGCCCCCATTCCCAAATAGTGTCTCGCGAGATGGCTAGAATCGCCGCGGTATCCTGTTCTCTGCTCAGAGCCCCCGCCATATGCGCCCGCGCCCGGGCCGAAGCCTTTGCAGAAAGGCGCTTCAGCTTCGCGTGGGAGCTTCCCAACACCGTGACGAGCAATCCTTCTGCTACGAACAGAGCGACTCGAATGGAATCGGCGGTACCGGCCACGGATAACGAATAGATCGGCTCAAGGAATAGAAATTTCGTGACGCCGACCAACAGGCCGAGAGCAACGATGCCCGAAACCAGTCCGCCGGTCCAGGCGCAGACGCACACGGCCGCGTAGTTGAATGCGAATGGCAGCTCCCGGGCGAGGCCTGGAAAGACCAACTTCGGGATGGTCGCGGCACATACAGCAAGCGGAATTACAAGATACCTTTGTAAGCCAATATTCGGGGTTTGGGATTTATGCTGGTTCCGGATGAGATGCGTCGCCAGACTCAGCAAAACCCCTTCGAATATAAACACCATCAGACGCACTCTTGCGCCAGGGGCGGCAACGGTTATCGAAAACCGCGGCGCCAACAAAAGAAACGAGCTGCTCAAGCCGCCGAGCGCGGTCGCCACCAGCCCCGGCCCAAGACCTCCGTACAGCGCGCTGAGGAGGACGGCTGCCATCAGAGCAAAGTAGTGGCCATCCTGATTTGATCCGTTAGGCCAGGCCAGAAGGTTGAGCATCGTGGCGATAGCGACTAACCCGACCGCAACACCGTAATCCAGGATGCGGTAACCGGCAACAAGTGTCTCCGTCAAGTTTCGCGATCGCTCAAGGATCTTCATTCCCAATGCTCCGGATTATGTTCCGCCCGAATGACGCGCGCCGCTTACCACAGCGTCGACTAAGAGACACACCGTCCCCGACTGCAGCAATGATGCGAATACCGCCCCGACGACTCTTTTCCGGAATTCCACTCAATGCGCGACGAGACGCCTGGCAGAAGGAGCTAACGTGTCGGGACTCAGTTAAGACGCCGGTTAGCCCGTTTGATGACCACAAAAAACTGCACCGAACCGTCGACGCGCGTCATCTAGGCGTCGAGGACTGAAAGCAGCGCCGTTTTGGGTTGCGAGGCTTGCAGGGTGACGGAAGGAGATTCACGATGAGACGGGCATCATTGCCAACCATAGTTCTGTTATTCAGGGGCCTCCTTTCCGCCGAAGAGGTCTCTACTTTCCGCGCTTATGTGGATTCGAACTTGTGCGCGCGTATCATGCTCGGGCCGATTACTCCCCCCAGGGTCGAGTGCAGCCAAAGCACCGTTAAGGAGGGCGCCGAGCCGGTGCTGGTCAATCTGCGCAACAACCTAGTCCTCACGGTGAACAAGCAGAAGATGATTCGCCCTTTTGTGGGCCAATTGGCGGAGGTCTCCGGAGAGATTAAAGTCAAGAACGGCACGGCAAAGCTCCAGTCGGCGAATGCAATTACGGCCGAATCCGTGCCGCAGGGCGACCCCGCTAGAAAGCTACTCGACGTGCGCTCCTATCGAACCGACCGTAGCGCGAAGCTCCACGAGAAAATTCGCCACGAGCTCGCGATGATGCCTTATATTACCGTATTCGATTTCATTTCGTTCAGCCAAATGGGATCGGACGTCATCCTGTCTGGCTGGACCGTCCGGGCAACGAACCGGAGCACCGCTTACAACATTGTCAAGGACATTCCGGGCGTGGAAACGGTCACCAACAACATTGAAATCCTGCCGCTGGGCAGCTTCGACATGCAAATCCGCGCCGCTGCAAGAGCGGCCCTCCAATTGGGCTTGTCGAGATACTTCTGGGGCAGCGGGTCGGACATCAAGATCGTCGTCAAAAACGGCCAGATCATCCTGCTGGGAACGGTGGTGAGTAAGGCCGATTCCGACCTTGCCTTCATCCGGTGCAATTCCGTACCGGGGGCATTTAAAGTCTTCAATATGCTGCGAGTTCAGAGCTCACAGAACAAAGGGGCCTAGGCGCCCTCTAGAGACCCGGCCTAGCGAAAAGGGAGCCATGTGCACTAAGAAATGGGGACTTGCGTGTTTGACAGCGGCGTTGATGACGGTTTCGTCCTGCTCACGCCCGGCTAACGAAGCGAGCGTCAAAAAGATGCCGCCAGGCGAGCAATTCTCCGGATTCTTGAGTACGTACGCGAACCTGAAGCCCAATCCAGAATTTGAGAACACGGTATCGTTCGTCTCGCAGGATCCAGCCAAGAATGTCCACAAGTACGTGGCGGTCATCGTTGAACCTCCCGTGGTCTACCTTGCGACGGAAGCCGATGAGAAGGCCCTGCCGGATCGCGGCCGGACTGCTTTGGCGGAATACTTCCAGCACGCCATTTCGGAAGCCGTGGAGGACGCGTTTCCGATTGTGCAATCGAGTGGGCCCCTGGTGCTGAGGCTTCGCTCGGCGATTATAGGGGTCGACGCAGGGCCACAGACTTCGGCCGATCAGAAAGATGAGAAATCACTGGACCGCGCTATCAACATTGGGAAAGTCGCAGTTGAAATTGAGTTCGTCGATTCGCAAACCGGTGAACAGATCGCGGCGGCAGTGGACCGGCAAACCCTTGGCGAAGGTGCCATGGTTGGCTCGACCACCTTTTCCCAAGACGAGAAGTTCCGGGCTGCCACAGAAGCCTTCGATGGCTGGGCCAAGCGCCTTCGGGATTTTCTCGATTCGGCGCACGAGCTATCGAAAGACGACATTGCGCGAACCGAAGCGACCAACTTTCCGTACGCGTCTGCGCCCTCTAAGTAGCGTAGTGGGCTCAACTCCGGCGCGGTGACCGCGAACGCACCGCCCGCGTGGCGCCGTACAAGACGGAACCACGCTAAGGCCGTTGCGAGGGGTAGTCTTCGCGAAGCGCTTAATACGGCCATCTCCAATTTACGACTTCCGGCTTATCGATGCCGTGCTCATAGGCATAGTTCCGGCACTCGGTCTGAAGATCGCGGCATCGTTCCTTGGCGGCAGCTCCGATCCTCTGAAGCTTAGGAGTCCTATCGATTGCATCGATTACCAAGCTGAAGCGATCGATTTCATTGTTGATGGCTAGCTCCATTGGCGTATTAATGTTGCCCTTCTCTTTATAGCCGCGCACGTGCATGTTGCCGTGGTTAGTGCGCCGGTACGCCAGGCGGTGAATCAACCAAGGATAGCCGTGGAAGTTAAAGATGATGGGTTTGTCGACCGTAAACAAAGAATCGAAATCTCGATCCGACAGTCCGTGAGGATGCTCGGTGGCCGGTTGCAGTTTGAAAAGATCCACCACATTGACGAAACGGATCTTGAGGTTGGGGAATTCCTGGCGGAGCAACGCCGTCGCGGCCAGGGCCTCCTGCGTGGGGATGTCGCCGGCCGAAGCCATCACTAGGTCAGGTTCTTCGCCCTGGTCATTACTGGCCCAATCCCATATGCCGATGCCCTTGGTGCAATGTTTAATGGCGGCGTCCATGTTCATGTACTGCAAGTGCATCTGCTTGTCCGAAACGATAACGTTGATGTAGTTCTCGCTCTTTAAACAATGATTGGCAACCGACAGGAGGGAGTTAACGTCAGGCGGCAGATAAATGCGGGTCACTTCCGCGCTCTTGTTTACCACCACGTCAAGGAACCCGGGGTCCTGGTGCGTGAAGCCGTTGTGATCCTGGCGCCACACCGTGGATGTGATCAGCAGGTTCAGGGAAGCAATCTCTTCGCGCCAGGACAAGAGATTGCAGATCGATAGCCATTTGGCGTGTTGATTGAACATCGAGTCGATCACGTGAACGAAAGCTTCATAGGTGGAAAAGAAACCGTGCCGGCCCGTGAGAAGGTAACCCTCGAGCATCCCTTCCATGGTGTGCTCGCTCAGCATCTCCATAACCCGCCCGTCGGTGGCTAGCTCCCCGCCGTCCGCGTCTTCTGGAAAGTATTCTGCAATCCAAAATTTCTTGCTGACCTCATAGATGTCCTGCAACTTGTTGGACGTATTCTCGTCCGGGCCGAAGACCCGAAATCGGTCCATGTTCGCCTTCATCACGTCGCGAAGAAATGCGCCCAAGGGGCGGGTGTTTTCCGCTTCGATCTGTCCGGGTTTGTCCACGTTCGCGCGATAGGCTCTGAAATCGGGCATGCGTAAGGGCTTCTTAATGTGTCCTCCATTGGCGTGAGGACTCGCACTCATGCGGTGGACGCCGGTGGGCGCCAGCTCTCTAAGCTCCGGAATCAGCTTGCCGTTCCTATCGAACAACTGCTCCGGCTTTTGGGCGCGCATCCACTTTTCGAGAATCGCGAGTTGCTCGGGCTTCTTCTTCACGTCCGCCATGGGAACCTGATGCGCTCGCCAGAAGCCTTCCAGTCTGTGGCCGGCGACTTCCACGGGGGCACCCCAACCCTTAGGGGTGCGCAGCACAATCATCGGCCAGCGGGGGCGCGAAGCAACTCCCGAGCTGCGGGCGTCGCGCTGGTACTTTCTGATCTCCGAAATGCACTGGTCGAGGGTGGCCGCCATCGCCTGGTGCATGCTGTCGTGGTCGGAACCTTCCACGAAGTACGGCGTCCATCCATAACCGCGGAACAGGTTGGCCACTTCTTCGTGGCTGATACGAGCGAGCAAGGTAGGATTGTTGATCTTGTAGCCGTTGAGGTGCAGTATCGGCAGGACCGCGCCATCTCGAACAGGGTTCAAGAACTTGCTGATGTGCCAGGAGGTAGCTAAGGGCCCGGTTTCCGCTTCCCCGTCTCCAACCACCGCCGCGACGATGAGGTCGGGGTTATCGAACGCCGCGCCGCAGGCGTGAGAAAGGACATACCCGAGTTCACCTCCTTCATGGATTGAGCCTGGCGTTTCGGGAGTGCAGTGACTGCCAATGCCACCGGGGAAGGAGAATTGCCTGAAGAATTCCTTCATTCCGGCGATGTCTTCGCTCTTATCCGTGTAGACCTCAGAGTAAGTGCCTTCCAGGTATGCCGGCCCCAGGACGCCAGGGGCGCCGTGCCCCGGGCCAGCAAGGAAGATCATCTCCAGGTCCAGCTTCTTAATCAATCGGTTTAAATGAATGTAGGCGAATGACAGGCCTGGGCTTGCTCCCCAGTGTCCCAGGAGCCGGTTCTTGATGTGCTCCCGTTTGAGGGGCTCTCGCAGCAAGGGATTATCCTGCAGATAGATCATGCCGAGGCTGAGATAGTTGCAGGCCCGCCAATAAGCGTCGATTTTGCGCAAGACCTCCGCGTTCAGCGGTGATCCATGGACGGTCGATCTGGCCTTGCCGTACGCACTCAGAGAACCCTTCTCTATAGCTTCCGCTGGGACGGATCCAGCCGTGTTCTCCTTGACTTCTATCGTTTTGGTTGCCATTCTATTTCTCCTTTGATTGCTTTTAAAAATTAGAATCTTCGCGAACTCAGTGGTTATGACTGTCCTGGAGTCCCAAGCCTGCGATCAGTGCCACTACGGAGCGCGGGCCGGCTTGGTATGAAGCGCCCGGAACCGGCGGAGTCGCCTGCCATTCGACGATGTCACGCGGCGGATCTAGCGCAGTATCGATCCATAGGCGCCAAGTACCCTCCTGATCCTTCAATTGCGGAAGCTCGAAATGGAGTGGTTCCCAAAATGCGTTCAAGATCAGGTAGAGCCGCAGGCCTTCCTGGCGCAGTTCCGCATCCAATGCCAGGCTGTGGGAATTGGGGCTCCAGTCCGGCTGGCCTAGTTTCACGCCGTGCCAGGCGTGATTCGAGTTCCGGATCAATTCGCTTAAGCTTATGCGCCGCCGCTCGTGCTCCACATTCCGCAGGAGGCGGCGCGCCATCAGTAGTCGTGCGAACCTGTGCACGTCGGCGTGTTTGGAGAGCAGCGTCCAATCGAACCAACCGGTCTCGTTGTCCAGGCAGTAGGCATTGTTGTTGCCGTGCTGCGAACGGCGCACTTCGTCACCCATGACGATCATGGGCACTCCCAGGGAAAGCATGTTCACCGTGAGGAGATTCTTGACCTGCCGATTGCGCAGGTTCTCAATTACGGGGTCATTAGAAGGTCCCTCGACCCCGCAATTCCAGCTACGGTTATCGTTGGCTCCGTCCCGGTTTTCCTCGCCGTTTTCTTCATTGTGTTTTTCGTTGTAGGAAACCAGGTCGTTTAGGGTGAAGCCGTCGTGGCATGTGACGAAGTTGACGCTTTGCTCGACCTCGCGTCCCTCGTGGCCATAGATCTCATTGCTCCCGATCAGGCTGTCCGCGACGCGTGTCACCGAGTGCTCTGCGCCACGGATAAAGTCGCGGACATAGTCCCGAAACCGTCCGTTCCATTCCTTCCAACTGTCTCCGACGAAGCTGCCCACCTGATATAGGCCAGCGGCATCCCAAGCCTCCGCAATCAGCTTGGTGCCGGCGAGCGCAGGATCGGATTCGATGTCCCACAGCACAGGTGGGCACGACATCACCTGTCCGGTCGAATCACGTGAAAGGATGGAGGCGAGGTCGAACCGGAAGCCATCGACGTGCATTTCCTCGACCCAATAGCGAAGACTGTCCATGATCATGCGCCGGACAATCGGATGGTTGGCGTTGAGAGTGTTTCCGGTGCCGCTATAGTTGGCGTATCGGGAGAGGTCGGGTTCGAGGATATAGTAAGCCCGATTGTCCAGTCCGCGGAAGCACAGCGTGGGGCCGCTGTGGCCGCCCTCCGCGGTGTGATTGAACACGACGTCAAGAATGACCTCGATCCCCGCCCGGTGCAGCGCTTTGACCATGTCGCGAAATTCGTCGACGGGGCCCAGAGGATCCTTTCGCGA
>Ga0163162_10005049_pt1 | contig 12716 bp, 10 predicted proteins | sample S55metaG_FD_115310 | JGI IMG/M metagenome (GOLD analysis project Ga0163162, IMG submission 115310) | Switchgrass rhizosphere microbial communities from Kellogg Biological Station, Michigan, USA - S5-5 metaG | ecosystem: Host-associated > Plants > Roots > Rhizosphere > Soil | place: USA...
ACATTCCTTCGCCTGTGCCTCGATGGCTTCGTGGCGAACGAGATCAAGGCGCGCGGACGTCTCAAGCGAGGTGGCGACGTGTCATTCGTCCCCATCGATTTCTCGGCCGCGGAGCACGAGCTCTCGATGCATCCCGCGGCGAACGGCACCGATGCGGCGGGTCTCGTGGGCACCGACGAGGACGATCTGTTTCGTCAGGAATGGGTCCGCGGCCTCTTCTCGGATGCGGTCGCCGCGCTGCGGGCGTCCTGCGAGGCCGCGGGCAAGACGACGCAGTTCGCCGTATTTCAACGCTACGATCTGGACGATCACCCTGACGCTCGACCGACCTATGCGCAGCTCGCATCCGAGCTCGCGATCCCGGTCACGCAGGTGACGAACTACCTGGCGTTCGCACGGCGTGAGCTTCGCCGTCTCGTGCTCGAGCGCCTCCGGGCACTCTGCGCCACCGACGAGGAGTTCCGGCTCGAAGCCCGCGAGCTTCTTGGCAGCGATCCAACATCGCGGCCCGCATGAGCACCATGTCGGACAGCGCGCTGCGCCGGCTGCGAGATGCCGCGGATGCACCCGATCTCACCGGCACGAAGTACGAGATCGTGGATCGTATCGGTCAGGGCGGCATGGGGACCGTTTACCGCGCGCGTGATCGCGAGCTGGGTCGGGAGATCGCGCTCAAAGTCGTTAGGCTTCCCGAGGGCGCACCGGACATCGCCGCCCGCATGATGCGTGAAGCGCGCACGCTGGCACGGCTCGAGCATCCCGGGATCGTGCCGGTGCACGACGTGGGCACGTTACTGGATGGCCGCGTGTTCTACGCGATGAAGCTCGTCCGCGGCGCTCCTCTCCACGAGTTGTCCGCGATCGGTCTCGCCGAACGACTGCGGATCGTCGAGCGAGTCTGCGAGGCGGTGGCGTTCGCGCACGCGCACGGCGTCATCCACCGGGACCTCAAGCCGCAGAACGTGATGGTCGGTCCGTTCGGCGAGGTCCTCGTGATGGATTGGGGCGTGGCGAAGGTCGTGGGCGACGCCGCGTCCTCGTTAGGTATCGACGCCGTGCCCGGCACCGACGACGCCGCGGAGCCGTCGACGGGACACGGGGTCGTGCTCGGAACTCCGGGATACATGGCGCCCGAACAGGCCGCCGGTGATCCGTCGCTGGTCGATGCGCGCGCCGATGTTTACGCGATCGGTGCGATTCTGCGCGACCTGACCGTGGCCGACGGTGTTGCGGCGCGTCCTGATGCGTTGGGAGACGTTTCGCGGCCGCTCCGCGCGATCATACGCCGAGCGATGGCGCCTGAGCCGGGCGAACGTTATCCCGATGTAACCGCGCTCGCGCGCGACGTGGCTGCGTTCCGCGCCGGAGATCGAGTGACTGCGTACAAGGAGAACCTCTTCGAGCGCACCCGACGCCTGGCTATCCGCCACAGTACGCCGATTCTGCTGGTGCTCGCGTACCTGCTCATGCGCCTGACGTTCCTCGCGGTGTTCGGCCGTTAAAGGAGTCCACCTGCCACGTTGAATGGGATGAGAGAGTCTCTCGATTCCCGATTCCCGATTCCCGATTCCCTTTCATAACTCCACTCGAACTATGAAAAAGCCCGTTTTCGGCATGCTCCTCGGCGGCCTCCTCGGAATTCCCGACGGTCTTTCCGCCCTCGTTTCGGCCGGCGACGACCCTAACGTGCGCGCCGGCATCGTCGGGATCGTGATCGGATCGACGGTGAAAGGCCTGATCACGGGTCTGTTGATCGGCTGGTTCGCCCGGAAGACGAGCTCACTCCCACTCGCGATAGTGTTCGGAATGGCGGTGGGGCTCGCGCTGGCGTTCTGCGTGTCGCTGCTGCAGGTCGCGGGAGGTCAGCCAGCGTATTACTGGCAGATCATGACACCCGGCGGGATTCTGGGAATCATCGTCGGATACGCGACGTTCAACCACCGCGAGCTGGGGATCGGGAATCGGGAATCGGGAATCGGAACTGCTCGCTAACGACTCCCGACCGCTCAGCTACAAACGGAACAAATAACTGAGCTTGATGAAAAACGCGTCCACCGTGCGCTCCATCCCGCGGAAACGCAGATGCTCTGGCCCCTCGTACGAGCCACCGTATCCGGCAAACAGGACTGTCCCCGGGATCGGCGTGTAGGAAAACAGCCAGTCGACCCGCAGATCGTTCCGCGAGAACCCGACATCGCGAGCGAAGCTGCCGTCCGCCTGCTGCCTGACGATCGCGTAGTTCGTCCGAGAGTCATCGTAGAGCGTATCCTGCTGCTCGGCGTCGTACTGACCCACGACGCGAAAGAACATCGGACGCGCGATCTGATACTCGACCTTGAGCCGCGGGATCTTCCTGATGCCGACCGTGCTGCCGTCCGTCTTTCGGTTGTACTCGATGTGCTGGTATGTCGCATCGATGCGAAGCTTGTCGATCGGGCGGAGGCTCAGGTTGCCCGTGAAGTTCAGGATATGCGCCGACGACCACTCGTAGAAGTTTTCGTCCTGGCCCCAGATGTAGAACAGGTCGAACGCGAACCGCTTGAACTGCGGCGTGCCTAACGACAGGACGAAATCCAGGTTGTTGAGGCGCCCAACGCCCGTGAATGGAATCGTGTCGAATCCGGCGGCCGTGGGCTCGAGCAGTCGATAGCCACTGTAGAAGGCGTCGTCGAAGCCGAATTTCTCGATGAGCACCGAGGCGCCGCCTCGCCAGCCACCGCGGAACGTCGTGTTCTGGTTGAAGTGCAGCTTGCCGTCCTGGTAGGACTTCCCATGCATGAACTGGTCGTACTGCCACGTCAGCATGTAGTTGACCTGCAGCTGCGTGTTCTGTACGAGCCCGCCCGGCTTGCCGAAGAAATTGAAGCGGTGATTGAGACCAGTATTCACCAGGCCGACGCGTGAGAGGAAGCCCGCGTCCGCCCGGAAATCCGGATCCGTGGCGGCGATCGAGTACGTGAGTCCGAAGTTCCGTCCGTTGCGATCGACGCTCGTGTTCCAGAGCGGCGCGTTCGACGTTTCTCCGACCAGGCGCGTGGAGCTTCCACCCGCCTGTGCGCGAACCGTGTAGATCTTGTCGAACAGGAACCGGCCGTCGAGTCCGAGAACGCGATTTGAGTACTGGCCGTCGATCTTGTCGGTGTAAACAAGGCCCAGCCGCGACTGGCCGCCCAGGTCACGGGTCGCGCGGAGGATGTTGTAGAGCGGTCGGTTCGCGTTCGACCGAGTGTCGGGGTTCGTCCAGTTGATCGAGGTGGTGGGGTCGTCGAGCGCCGAGAGAAACGCGATGTTGGTACCCGCGACCTTGCCGGTCAGCTTCGCCGCCCCATCCGGCTTCACGATTTGTCGCGTGTACACGAGGTTCGTCGGCGTCGAGAAGTTCTCGAGCCCTTCGAGAAAGAACGGGCGTCGTTCGGGGTATGAGACCGCCGCGCGCGGATCGTAACTGATCGCCGCGACGTCCGCCTCGACCTGCGCGAAGTCCGGATTCACAGTCCCGTTGAACGTGAGGTTGTTCGTGATGCCCCAGCGGACGTTGCCTCCGACCTCCGGCCCCTCGCGCGTGTAGTCCCATCGCCCGTCCGACGCCTCGGCGCCGTTGCTGCGCGTGACCACCTCGGGAATGACGTCCACGACGAGCCCCCGACGCAGATCCTTGAGGCCGATCAACCGTCCTGACTGGCCGAGAAACGATGCGCCGGCGCGACTGGCGGGTGCCCAACTGTCTTCCTGTCCCGAGTGCTGTACCTGCCTGACCACGTTGATGCCCCAGTCCTGCACGTCCTTCGACTGATAGCGCAGGCTCTTGAACGGAATGCGAATCTCGACCTGATACCCGAACGGCGTCACGTGGCCCTTGGACTCGAACACGAAGTTCGCGCTCAGGTCCGCCTGCTCGCGGGCGGACTGCGCACTGCCGAATGCACCGCCGCCCCTGCTGCCGGTCCCTTCGTTCAAGGTGCCGTCCGCCTGCACGCCTAACGGGTTCACCGCGAACACCATGGCCTGGCGACCGTCGTTGAACGTGCCGAGCAGGATCTGGACGTTCTCGTCAGTGAAGATCTTGTCGCGGTCGAGCAGGTGCGCGTTCACGAGCCCATGGGCTTCATACGCGCGGACACCGAAGTGGATCGCCGTCGGTGAATACCACACCAGCACCTGCGTCGAGTCGGTCGCGGGCCGACCGTCCACCGGCTGGAATTGCGAGAACCCCGTCAGTACTACCGCCTGCGACCACACCGCCTCGGTGAGCTCGCCGTCGATGGCGACATCGGCTTCGACGCGCGGAGGCGGGACGTCGAGCTTCTTCTCCCGGCCACTGTAGACGGTACCGGGGTCGGAGACGTGCGAAACGGCGAGCAGTGCAACGAGGGCGCGCATGCGTCGTGATGAGGGAATCGGCTTGGCCGCTCGGCGCGGTGCCGATGGCAAGCCCGAAATATGGCTCCCGTCGCCGCGATATGCCGCTCCATTGTCACGCCCTGAGAAGACCGGATCCGTCGCCGGCAGCGGACCGCTATCGCGTCACGAGGATCTCGGCACGATAGTCCGCGGAGTCGATCCCCGTGTTCGCTTTACGCTCCGGCACAAGGTTCACGAGCGCAATCGTGTAGCCATCCCACTCGGTCTTCTTCGGCTCGAGGGTCGTGTGAAGCGCCGCCACCGCGGCCTTGCTCCCCTGCTCGATTTTGAGTGCGATCTCGCCGTCGCCCGCCCAGACACATACGACGTCGGTGGGGCACCGCGAATCGCCTTCGACGCTCCGGAAGGTGAGACGAAGATCTCCCACCGTGACCGATTCACCGACCTTCATCGCGAACGATCTGCCGAGTTCCTGCTGGGAAACCGTGTGGTTGTTGCGCGAGGCCGCCGTGATGTCGGCGGACTTGTTGCTCGAACAGGCAGCCAGCGCCGCGAAGAGCAGCCCGGCAGTCAAATGGCGCATCGTCGTACCTCGAAGTGAAGTTCGCTCAGAGGTTGGTCGTGCATGCGGCCCGCAACCGTTCGGTCACGGGCCGCACCGATCATTGGTTACCCCGCCTAACTCGCGCTCGGCGAGCGCGGTCACGTGGACTGATTCGCGACGCTAGAAGCCGAAGTGCACGCCGAGGGTCAGCGCGACGTTGTTCATGGTCTTGCCGTTCAGGTTGAACGACGTCGCTTCCTTGAAGTCGAACTTGCCGAGGTAGTCCTTCGCCATGAGCTTGACGCCGAAGTTCGGGCTGAGCTTCACGTCGACGCCACCGCCGAAGTTGTACGCGACGTTGGTCGCGTTCGTGTTGAGGAAACTCGACGAGACCTCGTAGCGCATCGCGCCAATACCGCCCTGCACGAACGGAGTCACTGTGGGCGCAGATTGAAGAGGAATTTTGAGCTCCACACCGCCGTCGTAGAGGAGCGCCTTGCTCGAGCCGACATCGAGCCCCCCGATGATCGGGACCCCGACCTTCAGGTCCGTGCTGGAGTAGCCCACGTTGCCGTACAGCGCGACGTTTTTCGCCATCGTTAGGCTCATCTGGGCGCCGTACACGGGGCCGCTGCCGGAGGACACACTCGTGCCGATCGGCCCCTCGATCATCTTGCCGAACATCATGTAGCCGGCGTACGGCGATACGTCGAACACCGTCGGTTTGGCCTGTTGCGCGGCAAGCGGAAGGGCGCCGAGACTCGCGGCGAGGCCGATTACCGACGTGCGAAGTACGAGGCGTTTCATCTATCCTCCCTCTCTCTTTCTGACTGTAGGCGTTGAGAACCACGCCCGTGAGAAAGGCAGGACCGGTGCCGACGATGGCGCCGCTAACAGGCTGATCTAAGTTGTTGATATCAAATCTGATACATAACATCACGGACTCTACCTTATCGCCATTCTGTCCGCGACGGTGGACATTTCCCGTTCCCGACAAAGACAGCCCCGGCAAGGGATGCCGGTCGCGGACAGCAAACAGCGCCAGGTCCTACCCTGCCGCGAGCTGATCCCAGAACGCGGCCACCGCCTTGGCACCCTTCACGAAATTCTCATCGCTGATCCATTCGTTAGGCGCGTGCGCGTTCTCGCCCGGTAGCCCGAACCCCATGAGGAGCACCGGCGTGCCCAGAATGCGCTGGAAGTCGCCGACCACCGGAATCGATCCCCCTTCCCCAACGATCACGGGCTCACGACCGAACGCCGCCGTGAGCGCGCGACGCGCGGCGTCGAACACCGCGCCATCCAGCTCCGCGCGCCACGGCCGTCCGCCACTCAGGTTTTCCACCGTCACCGTCACACCGTTTGGCGCAACACGCTTTACGTGCGCCATCATCAGTCGTTCGATCTCCTCAGGCTGCTGATCTGGAACGAGACGGCAGCTGACCTTCGCCATCGCCTTCGAAGGCAGGACCGTCTTCGCGCCTTCGCCGGTGTAGCCGCTGAGCAGGCCGTTCACCTCACACGTCGGACGAGTCCAGATGCGCTCGAGCGTCGAGTACCCTTTCTCGCCGCCAAGGGCGGGCACGCCGGTCTGCTGCTGAAACACCCCCTCGTCGAACGGAAGCCGTCGAATCGCCGCGCGTGCCTCGTCGCCCCAGTCCCGCACGGCATCGTAGAAACCAGGGATCGCAATGGTGTGTGTGTGCTCGTCATGAAACGTCGCGATGATGCGCGCCAGTGCGGTCGCGGGATTCACGACGGCGCCCCCATAGCTCCCGGAGTGCAGATCGACGCTCGGACCGGTGACATTGATCTGGAAGTACGCGAGCCCGCGCAGCGACGACACGATCGATGGCTGCCCGGGCGCGAACATCGCCGAGTCCGAGATCACGACCGCATCCGCCGCGAGCCGCTTGGCGTTTTCCTCGACGAACCGCTCGAGGTTCTCGCTCCCGACCTCCTCTTCCCCTTCTGCAAGCACGATCACGTTGATCGGAAGCTTGCCTCGAACCGCCAGGTGCGCCTCGAGCGCCTTCACGTGCAGGAAGAGCTGTCCCTTGTCGTCTGTGGCCCCGCGGGCGTAGATGCGACCGTCTCGGATCGTCGGCTCGAAGGGTGGCGACTCCCATAGCTCGAGCGGCTCGACGGGCTGCACATCGTAATGCCCGTAGATGAGGATGGTCGGGGCGCCCGGCGCACCGCGCCACTCGCCGAGGACGATCGGGTGACCCGACGTGGGCTGGATCGATGCGTCGAAGCCAATCTTCGTGAGCGCGTCACGCAGCCACTCCGCAGTGCGGCGGACATCGGCGGCGTGCTCGGAGCGAGCGCTCACGCTCGGGATCCGCAGCAGGTCGAACAGCTCATCGTGGATGCGTCGATCGTGCTTGTCGAGGTACTGGTCCAGGTCGGTCATCGGGAATCGGGAATTGGGAATCGGGAATCGACCTTCGCGGTTTGAGCTGATAACTGATGGCTGATGGCTACCGACTAAAGACTAACGAAGGACTACAGATTTCCCGACCATGGTTCTCCTCACGTCATCAGACCTCCGTGCCATGCTGCGGCTCGCGGTGCCCGTCGCCGCGGTGCAGCTCGGAATCATGGCCATGGGCGTCGTCGACACGATCATGGTAGGTCACCTATCGCCCGCGGCGCTCGCCGCCGTGGCCCTGGGCAATCTCTACTTCTTCATCGCCGGAATTTTCGGGCAGGGCACGCTCATGGCCCTCGACCCGGTCATCGCCCAAGCGGTGGGAGCGCGCGACGAGGAGGCGATCTCGCGAGCGCTGCAACGCGGGCTCGTGCTGGCGCTCGCGCTCACGATCTTCACGTGCGCGACGTTCGTGCCGGTCGAATGGGTGCTCGTCGCGCTCAAGCAGCCGCCGGAAGTCGTTCCCGATGCGGCGAGCTACGTGCGCATCGCGATTCCTGGCGTGTTCCCGTTCTACGCGTTCATCGTGTTTCGCCAATCGCTTCAGGCGATGCATCGCGTGGCGCCGGTGTTGTGGACCGTGCTGCTCGCGAACCTTCTCAACGCCGGGTTGAACTGGGTATTCATCTACGGCAACCTCGGGTCGCCGGCGCTGGGGGTTGCCGGATCGTCGATCGCGACGAGTGTGAGCCGTTGGGCCATGGCGCTCGCGGTGCTGTCGATCTCGGGGCGGCAGGTCTGGCACCACCTAACGCCGTGGCGCCCTGAAACGCTTGCGATCGAACCGCTCCGCCGGATGTTGCGGCTCGGGCTCCCGATTGGGGTGCAATACCTGCTGGAATACGGCGCGTTCGCGGCCGCGGCGCTGCTCATGGGCGTGCTCGGCACGACTCAGATGGCGGCGCATCAGATCGCGATCAATCTCGCGTCGTTCACCTTCATGGTGCCACTTGGCGTCTCCACGGCGACGGCCGTGCTGGTGGGTCACGCGATCGGCGCCGGGAATGAAGAACAGGCGAGACGGTCGGCGGTGGCCGGCATCTTCATCGGCGCGTCGTTCATGTGCGCGAGCGCACTCGGCTTCCATTTCTTTCCCACCGTGCTCGCGCGATTGTACACGGGCAATGCCGATGTCATCGTCCTGGCGGCCATGCTGATTCCGATCGCTGGGGTGTTTCAGGTCTTTGACGGCATTCAGGCCGTAGCGGCCGGTGTGCTGCGAGGGATCGGCGACACCCACGCGCCGGCGATCATCAACGTCGTAGGCTTCTGGCTCATCGGCTTACCGGTGAGCTGGGTCCTGGCGTTTCGGTTAGGCGGGGGCGCTGTGGGCCTGTGGTGGGGTATCGTCGTGGGGCTCGCCGCGGTCGCGCTCATCCTGCTGGGTCGCGTCCGCGTTAGGCTCGGCCGAACGATGCACCGCGTGATCATCGACGAAGCCGTCGGCTGAGGCGCTGTCATAGCACCGGGCATACGAGGCTGGATGCCCGCGCTGGTGCGCGTCATGCACGTTTTTTTCCCCGCTGTTTCCGGTCGCCTGTCGCCTGTCGCCAGCCGCCTGTTGTCCGTCCCCCGTCGCCCGTCCCCGGTATGTCAAACCGTCTCGCCAACGAAACCAGCCCCTACCTCACCCAGCACGCCGAAAATCCGGTGGATTGGTATCCGTGGGGAAACGAAGCGCTCGAGCGAGCGCGGCGCGAGGACAAGCCGATACTCCTGAGCATCGGCTACGCGGCGTGTCACTGGTGCCACGTCATGGCGCATGAGTCCTTCGAGGACGAAGAGACCGCGCGGCTCATGAACGAATTGTTCGTGAACATCAAGGTCGACCGCGAAGAGCGGCCAGACCTCGACAGCATCTACATGCAAGCGACGCAGGCCATGACGGGCCATGGCGGCTGGCCGATGACCGTGTTCCTCATGCCCGATATGGCGCCGTTCTATACCGGCACGTACTTCCCGCCGGAAGATCGACACGGCATGCCGTCGTTCCGCCGCGTGCTTCGGGCCGTCGCCGACGCCTATCGCTCGCGTCGGAGCGGAGTCGAGGAGACCGCGGCGAAGATGCGCGAGCTCTACGCGAACGCCGCAGCCGTGATGGCCTCCACGGGCGCGCTCACGGCGACGACCCTCGACCGTGCCTATCGAGCGATCGCGCAGCGGTACGACGCCCGGAACGGCGGCTTCGAGGACGCGCCGAAGTTTCCGCAGCCGATGGTGCTGGACTTCCTGTTGCGCTACGGGCGACGCACCGGCACCGACTACCCACTCGAGATGGTCACGGCGTCGTTCCGCAAGATGGCGCGCGGCGGGATCTACGATCAGCTCGCTGGCGGCTTCCATCGTTATGCGGTGGATGCGACATGGACCGTGCCCCATTTCGAAAAGATGTTGTACGATAACGCCCTGCTCTCGCGGATCGGCGCGCACCTGTGGCAGGCAACCCAGGACCCGGAAATCCGCCGGGTGACCGAGGAGACGATCGACTGGGTCGCGCGCGAGATGACCGCGCCGGGCGGCGGATTCTTCTCCTCGCTCGACGCGGATAGCGAGGGCCATGAAGGGACATTCTACGTCTGGACACGCGACGAGCTCGATAGGGCGTTAGGCGAGGCAAAGGCGGTGGTCACCGCGTATTGGGGTGCCGCGGAGGAACCGAACTTCGAAGGGCGATACATCCTCCACGTGCCCAACAATCCAGCGGTTGTCGCGGCGCGCGCGGGTATCAGCGTCGATGAGGTGGCGGAAGCCGTTGCGCACGCCCGCGCTGTCCTGCTGTCGCGACGAGCGGCGCGTGAGCGGCCCGGTCGGGACGAGAAGATTCTCGCGGCATGGAACGGCCTCATGATCCGCGGCATCGCGGAAGCCGCTCGCGCGTTCGGGCGTGATGACTACCGCGCGCTCGCCGTGCGAAACGGCGAATTTCTGCTGCGCGAGATGGTCAGAGACGGTCGCGTGATGCGGTCGCACACCGGTGGCGTCACCCGGATCCCCGGGTACCTCGACGACCACGCGGCCGTGGCGCTCGGGTTCCTCGACCTCTACGGGCTCACCTTCGATGACCGGTGGCTCGATGCGGCGCGAGCGATCGCGGACGCGGTCGATGCCTGGTTCTGGGACGATCGCATCGGGGCATACTTCGACACCGCGAGCGACCAGGAAGCGCTCCTCACACGCCCGCGGGACTTCACCGACAACGCCGTCCCGTCAGGCACGTCGCTCGCGGTAGACCTGCTACTCCGCCTGGCCGAGCTGCTCGGAGATACCACGCGCCGCGAGAGGGCAATGCGGATACTCGAGTCGCTGAGCGAATCGCTCGCTCGTTATGCGCCGGCGTTTGGACACCTCCTCGGCGCAGCCGACATGGCGGTGCACGGGGCGGTCGAAGTTGCCCTCGCGGGGAATCCGGCCGAGGATGATTTTCGTGCGCTGGCGCAGGCGGTCGGAAGCGCGTACGCCCCGTCGCTCGTGTTGGCCGGTGGGGCACCGAACGGTGACGGTGCCGCCGCGATCGCACTCCTCGCCGACAAGCCGGCGCGTGACGGTCACGCGACAGCGTACGTGTGTCGCCAGTATCTCTGCGAGGAGCCGACGACGGATCCCGCCGGTCTACCCGCGCAGCTCGCCCGCGCGTCGCGCTCGCCGCTAGGCGTCGGCGCCTAGCGGATGCCTAACGATTGCCGCACGGGTGCATGGTCCACTCGACGTGCCGCTCGCCGCCGGGCGTCGTTCCCTCGATCCGGGCGATGAGCGAGCCGTCTGCGCCGCGCCGGTAGATGATGCGCTGTGGGAAGTCGTGCTTGAGGTTTTCCCACGTCGCGCGGTTGTCCGACGCATCCTTCAGCGGGAACGAATCCGACTTCACGCCTTTCGGTCGGGGCGTCATGACGAACGTCGACTCCGTCCGCTCCACGGTGGTGAACTCGAAGTCGACCACGCGACCGTTGCGCACATATCGGGTCATGCCGATCAACAGATTCTCCGAGGCGGCCGAATAGTGCTCCTCGATGGTCGCACCGTTCGGCGACGGGCCGGTCCAGCAGCCGGTCATGAACGAGACGGCGGACAGCGGTGGTACCGGTAGTGCGCGGCGACCGGCGCCGAACGCCACGAACACGGCAAGCGGAATGACGAAAAGCTCGTGACGCATGCGTCCACTCTCGTTGTCGACGTGAATGAAGTCCGCGTAACCTTAGCGACCGTACAACCCACTCGTCTTGAAGAAATCCGACATCACACCGCCAACGTCAGCCGAGCGGCGAGTCGTCGATGCCTGGTGCGTCGTGAAAGTGATCCGACATGGGATGGAGCTCGCGCACGTAACTCGTGAGGGTCGTGCCGGCAAACTCACGGAACTCCCGAGCGAGGTGCGACTGGTCGGCGTAGCCATGCTTGGCAGCCAATCGCGCCCAGGACGGCCTCATCGCCGGCTCGATGGAGCGAACGACGCGCTGGAAGCGCACCAATCGGCAGAGCGTCTTGGGCCCGAATCCAACGTGGTCGCGAAAGGCCCGCTCGAGCTGCCGCGCGCCAAGCCCGGTAAGCGACATGAGGACATCCACGCGGAGCGGTCGATCTGCGGCCCTCGCCGCACGCACCGACGCCAGCACCCGATCGTCAGTCCGGCGTCGCGCGCGGGCGAGCGTCGCGCCTAACGCGGCGTCGAGCACCCCGCCCTCGGCTCCCGCCGCCGCGGCCGCCAGTCGTTCCAAGACGGCGCCGATCAGCGGCGATGCCACGTCGGCGAGCGACGGGGCAACATCGCGAACCTCCTGTGGCGCGACGGACAGAAACGGCACGGCGCCACCGGGAGTAAAGCGAACGCCGACCAGTCGAATCGGCCCCGTCGGGGCGATGGACATATGCCGGGTCGTCGGGCCGACCACCAGCTCGAGCGGCTGGTGGTCCGTTCGGCCAACCTCGTCGTGGCGGATGAACCGCGCGCCGAGGTTGATGATCATCTCGACGCACCCATCGGGCAGGACACGCTGTGGGCTCGCGTCACCCGTCGCGTCTGCGCTGAGGGTCCAATAGCACCGGACGTAAGGCGCGAGCGTCGGAGCGGGACTAAGCTCTCGGTAGAGCATTGAACTTTACGTAGTCGCCGGTCGCCGGTCGCCAGTCGATCACAGGTCTGCGCAACTCTTGAGAATCGATCGACAATTGGTACAGATGAGCTTGCAGGTTCGCCAGATCAGCCGGTCCGATCCGCACACGTCGCAAAGCTCCGACCGGGGTCCAGAGCGATCATCGTCCTGCGGGGTCGGTGGGCGATTCGTCCGGGCAGGTGGCGTTGCGTCGCTGGTCACGCCCCAACATATCGAACTTCCACGCCGCCGAGGGACGATAATGTTGCCGCGTGCTCAGGGCGTCCGA
>Ga0163162_10005051_pt1 | contig 12711 bp, 16 predicted proteins | sample S55metaG_FD_115310 | JGI IMG/M metagenome (GOLD analysis project Ga0163162, IMG submission 115310) | Switchgrass rhizosphere microbial communities from Kellogg Biological Station, Michigan, USA - S5-5 metaG | ecosystem: Host-associated > Plants > Roots > Rhizosphere > Soil | place: USA...
GTTGTGAACAATGGGGAAGATGTATTATTTCCTGTCTTGGTTCCGTTAAGAGAAGTATAGACAGGTGTTCCTCCCACTACTCCGAAAGGATAGTTGCTGTGAAGCGAGTTCATGTATTTATCAGATGGGTAGACAATAAACATATCACTATACATTGGCTCTATGCTACCGCCAAAAAATGACTGCGGGAAAAGATGCTCCCTATTGAATCTTTGTCCTTCTGCAGTTCCAAGGGTTCCCCTGTCCTGAAAAGGACTTCCGAATGTGAACTCGTAGGGTTCTGCCCCGGCAGGATTATCAGAATACATATCCCAGACAATGAACTTGGTGCTGTTATCATTTATTCGTCCATCAGTAAGCTGTGCAGCTCCCAGTATTCCTTTGTATGTAGGATCCGGATTGGCAACTGTTGGCTTGATAATATTATATAATGCGGTTTTTAATGCAGTGCAGGTCTGGGAAGTAATAGGACTGTAATATCCCGCAGGTATTCCTCTCGTCCCGCCGAATGTAGTCACATTGCCATCTAATGAAGAGGCACTATAGGCTGGTTCGCCTGTACAACCCGATTTACCCGAATAGACAAAGAAATAATATGTGGTATTAGCTGTCAGCGCATTTACTTTGAAAGTATAGTTACTACCATTATATACAACCTTGCCGCCGCCAAATGACTGTCCTACTGTATATATAGTACCATCTACTGGTGTAGCGCTTAGTGTAGAAGATGTACTCATGAATGCAACATACTCTGTGGCAGTATTTGTAGAATCAAAATAAACCGAGGCAGCAGTATCAATTGCACTCAGAAATATATTAGCCGGAGCATTGGGTGTTGAACACTGGGAATAAGAAGCGGAATTGACAGAAAGAAAAACCGCAAGAACAAGTATTATTCTCTTCATATAATGGGTTTAAAAAAAGAATGCAAAGTTATCTATTAATAGACACTATTTATACCCTTATCCACCAATATCAGGATACTTGCAATAACATTAACAAAAATGGAAGAAAGACCAGTCGCCTTGATTATGCCCTCTTATTCACAGTCTTCGTAAGCTTGCTCTTTAAGTTAGCAGCTTTATTCTTGTGAATGATACCACGCTTTGCCAGCTTATCGATCATTGCAACAGTAGTAGGCAATTGTGTAGTAGCTTCAGCTTTTGTACCAACAGCTTTAAGGTCGCGTATTGCGTTACGGGTAGTTTTACCATAAAAACGGTTACGCTCTCTACGCTTAGTGCTCTGACGTACATCTTTCTTAGTAGCTGAATGGTTTGCCATCTATATTTATTTTTTGGGCTGCAAAGATAAGGAAATAATGAAGAATGACAAATTAAAAATGAAGAATTTAGCAGATATCCCTTGCTTTTTCACGCATTTCTGGTTTTTAAGCCCTTTTTTACAAAATATTCTGCCAATTTGTCCTCTTCATCCTCCCCAAACCCTTTTTTTTTCTCTTTCCTGATAGCTTTATGATAGCTATGTGATAGCTACGCAATAGTTACATAATAGTTACTCACGCCCGATAAATGACTTTTTGTCATAGACCGCGGTATTATAGACTATCTGGGATAAGGGATAATAGAAACGGAGAAAGGTTTCCTCCTTTCTCCGCTCCTTGTTGTAAAGATTAAAATTAATCTGTTTTAGTCATCGTCTTTTTAGCTGTATGCTTATGCTTGCGGGTATGCCCGTAAGCCTTATGCTTTCCTTTATTGCCATTGTACTTTTTGTCCTTGCTAAAAGTGTTATGGACCTTTTGGGGAACTGTTGACGTCTTTTTTTCCTTGTCTTTCTTTTCATCCTGGGCAAAAGACACAGAACTAACGCTAAAAGCGATCATTAATAAGAAGAGTAATTTTTTCATGGGTTATAATTTAAAATTTGAATAATACTATTTAGACTTTCTTTGACTGATTAAAGTTGCAAGCTTTTGTTTCTGAAGCTCTATTTCTTTGTTTTGATCAGCTATATCCTTTTTATTTTCAGCAATATCCTTTTCTATATTCAGCCTTTTCTTTTCAAGATCTTCGCTACGGTTTACCAGTGACTTATACTTTGATTCACTTTTGTTCACCACCTGGCTTTGGTCTTTTATCTTAAGCTCAAGGTCGTATGCAGTAACAACAGGAATAAGTGAGTTCAAAACCTCCTTCGCCTCTTCCATGGTCAAATAATGAACACCGGTATTAGGCGGAGTAAAATCCGTAGAATTGGCTAGTAAAAGAGATACTACAGTTATTTCTTTTTCTTTTCGGCTCTTACGCTCTACCCGTAAATAGAGCTCGGCATTCGCGCTGTCAGAGTGCTGCGACAGGCTATTCCTGTAACTTGTAAAACCTTTTATATCGCTCTTCCCTTTTTTAGCCAGGTATTCGCTTATTGCATCATCAACAATGTCTGAAGAATAAGGCAGCTCTATTATGGCTGCTGCTCTTGGAACCTTTTGAATGTCTACATAGCCTTCGTGTGCCTGGCCATAAGTTAGAAAAGTGATAACCACCAAAGAGAATGAAATAAGTAATTTTTTCATAAGAATAGTTTTGGTGTCAAGATAAGAATATTTTACAATTTAACTGTAATTCCAATTTTTCCACCAGAGAATGCATTGCCGCCACCAACTTCAAGATTGATGCCCAGGCCCTTTGTAAAGAAATATCTTCCGCCAGCCTGTATTCCAAGGCCGAGGCCTGAATTGTTAGTACCATCATATCCTGCTGTTGATGTCCATGCATAGTATCCGACATTCATACCTGCATACAGGTCAAATTTGCTTGGTATTTTCAGTACAGTATTAAAGTGATAGTTCGCATTTGCTGAAACTCCTATTATATTGTGATTATAAGAATTGTCCTTCCAGCTATCATGGAATGTGCGGTAAGAAAGCTCACCACCAATTGTGATGTTTTTTGTAACGCTATAGTCTATCCCAAAGTAGATAGGAATACCCCAGCCTGATAATCCAACACCTGCATTGAGCTGCGCTTTTCCTTGTGGTAAAGAGCTTTGACCATAAGAGATGCCGAAGATGGCTAATAATGCTGTTGCTAATAGAAACTTTTTCATAATAATTTTTTAATCATCCTACTCGTATGGCTTTTCGATTGCGCCCCGTTTATTAATATGGTTTCCGGTATCCATTAAAATATATACAAAACTACCCCGGGTATCTTCGCTAAGTGTTACAGCATCTGTTAGGTATGTTACATTATTCACATATAACACTTTAACTGTATTCATTAGTTAATACCACTTAATTAGTCGTCCTTTGTATAGCTCCCTCCCTAAAAGATCCGGCACAAAAGATTTGAAGCTATATATAAAATACATGGTAAGCCTTCGTTGTAAAATGATGGTAAAAGAAGAATTGCGAAAGCTCGGCCTTCATTTTATTGTAGTGGACCTTGGGGAAGTAGAGATCATGGAAAATATTTCCACTAATACAAGGGAGCAGTTAAAAAGCAGCTTATCAGTTTTGGGGCTCGAATTAATGGATGACAAAAGAGCCATCCTGATAGAAAGAATAACAAATGTTATTACTGAGCTTGTTCATTATGCCGATGAGTTGCCCGAGAAAAATTATTCCGTCCATATAAGTGAAAAGCTTGACCATGATTACACTTACCTGTCAAATATATTTTCAGAAGTAAAGGGAATAACTATTCAGCAGTATATAATTATTAATAAGATAGAAAGAATTAAAGAACTGATCATTTATGGAGAGTTAAATATTACGGAGATAGCATATAAAATGAATTATAGCAGTGTCGCTCATTTGTCTAACCAGTTTAAAAAGAACACAGGATTGTCTCCTTCACATTTTAAGCAACTAAAGAATAAGAGAAGGATGCCAATTGAAGAGTTAGGAGGTTACGCAACTAAATAAATATAATGCAAGAAACGAACAGACTGGAATCACAATATGCAAGGAGCCTGATAGAGGCCAGTCTTGACCCACTTGTCACGATCAATACAGAAGGCAAGATCACTGATATGAACCAGGCAATGGCCAATATTACAGGCTTTAGCCGTGAAAAGCTTACTGACACAGACTTCTTTGACTATTTTACCGAGCCCCAAAAGGCACGCGAAGTTTACCAGGAAGTATTTGCAAAAGGTTCAGTTGCTGACTCTCCCCTTACACTTCGTCATAAAGAAGGAAAGCTTACAGATGTATTGTTCAATGGTTCTGTTTATAAAGATGATAAAGAGAATGTATTAGGAGTCGTCGTGGTTGCACGGGATGTAACAGCACAAAAGCTTCTTTCCAAATATTCATTAAGCCTTATCGAAGCTAGTCTTGACCCTTTGGTAACTATCAATACAGAAGGCAAGATCACCGATATGAATGAAGCAACTGTAAATATTACCGGAATAAAGCGTGAAAAGCTAAAGGGTACAGACTTCTTTGACTATTTCACAGAGCCTCAAAAGGCCCGCGAAGTTTACCAGGAAGTATTTGCTAAAGGCTCTGTTGCTGATTCACCTTTAACACTTCGCCATAATAAAGGGAAGCTTACAGATGTCCTGTTCAATGGTTCTGTTTATAAAGATGATGCAGGTAACGTTCTTGGAGTTGTTATCGTTGCCCGTGATGTGACTGATCAAAAAAGGATAGCTACAGAACTTACCCAGGCCAAAGTGTTTGCCGAACTGGCAACAGGAATTGCAGAACAGGCCCAGATAAAAGCGGAAACAGCTACCCGTACGGCAGAAGATGCAGTAAAAGCAAAGCAGCAGTTCTTATCTAATATGAGCCACGAGATCCGTACTCCAATGAATGCTATCATTGGGTTTACCAAAGTGGTTCTCAAAACCGAGTTAACCTCAAAACAAAAAGAATATTTACAGGCTATCAAAGTGAGCGGAGATGCATTGATCGTTCTTATTAATGATATTCTTGACCTTGCCAAAGTGGATGCAGGTAAGATGTCTTTTGAGAAAACTCCATTTAAGCTGGGGTCTTCCATTTCAGCCATGCTCCATTTGTTTGACACTAAGATCCAGGAAAAGAACCTCAAGCTTATCAAAGAATATGACAAGAATATTCCTACAGTATTAGTTGGTGATCCTGTACGTCTCCACCAGATAATTTTAAACCTGGTAAGCAACGCTGTAAAGTTCACAACAACAGGTTCAATAACAGTTAAGGTTCATCTGCTGTCTGAGGATGAAGATAATGTCACTATAGAGTTTACTGTAACTGATACTGGAATTGGTATTGCAAAGGAGCAGTTAGAAACTGTTTTTGAGAATTTTCAACAGGCCTCCAGCCTTACTTCCAGGTTATATGGAGGTACAGGCCTCGGGCTTGCCATTGTCAAACAGCTTGTAGAAGGACAGGAGGGTTCTGTAGGTATAAAAAGCAAAATAGGTGAAGGCTCGTCATTCAGTTTTATATTAAGTTTTCAAAAAACGAATGCAAATGCAGAGGAAGAAGCAGAAAGAGTTGAGTTGAACAAGGACCTGGAAAATATAAAAGTTTTGGTCGTAGAAGATATTGCCCTCAATCAACTACTGATGAAAACATTGCTTGATGATTTTGGCTTTGGCTGCGATATAGCTGCGAATGGAAAGATCGCTATTGAAAAATTAGCAACCAATAGCTATGATGTTATCCTGATGGATCTTCAGATGCCGGAAATGAATGGTTTTGAAGCCACACAATACATCAGGAAAAAACTTCTTTCTGATGTTCCTATTATAGCTCTGACAGCTGATGTTACGACAGTAGACCTTGCAAAATGCAAGGACGTAGGGATGAATGATTACATAGCAAAGCCTGTAGACGATCGCCTGTTGCACAGCAAGATCATTGGGCTATTAATGAAACCTGCTACGGTTAAAGAAACAGTTATAGCTGAAATTACTGAAGCCATTAGAGCCAAATGTATTGACATGAGTTACTTACTGCGGTGCACAAAGTCCAAGCCTGCATTAATGATGGAACTTATCACTCTTTACCTTGAGCAGATACCAAGGCTTATCACTGAGATGAAATTAAGCCTTGAAACAAATGATTGGGACACATTAAGCTCGGCAGTTCATAAGATGATACCTTCTTTTGCAATTGTCGGGATCAGTTCTAAGTATGAGAACATGGCCCGAATGGTCCAGGAATATTCCTCTGCAAAATCCCATACAGCAGAAATACCAGGACTTGTATCAGAGCTTGAAATGGTCTGCACGCAAGCGTGCATTGAATTACAAGATGAATTTAACGCGTTTAAATTACTTCCTCATGAAAACTGAAACACGCCTGTTCCTGGTAGATGATGATGCGGTATACCTGAAGTTACTTGAAATTGAACTGTCGCAATACCCAAATGTAATTATCAATTCATTTGCTACAGGAGAGCTTTGTATACAGTCTCTCAACATGGAACCTGATATTATCGTCCTTGATTATCATCTGGACGGTATTGATAAAACTGCCATGAATGGAATAGAAACCTTAGATAAGATAAAAGCTGTATATCCTGACTTACCGGTGATCATGCTGTCCTCCCAGGATAAAATTGACGTTGCTGTAAATTGCATGCATCATAAGGCATACGATTATGTTGCTAAAAGCGAAACTGCTTTTATGCATATAAATAAGATCATAACCACTATTCTCCTGAGTCGCAAAACCGAAAAGGAACTGAATTGGTATATGGAGAGAATGTAAGTTAAAGAGGGTAGTCAATATCTAACTCCCGCTATCCCAACCCTTTCGGCATGAGAATTATGTAACTTATTCTCATTAGCATGTAAGACTTTACTGTATGAGAACATTCAACTTTGCTATTACTAAAAGCAAAAAAATGAATGTTAAAAGAATATTTGGAACTGTATTGACCATTCTGGGGATCGCAGGACTTATTTATGCCGCGGTTATATTCGTCAATACTTCTGGAGGAACGAGAAACGTCAAGGCCCTTGCAATATTCGGAATACTTGGTGTCTTATTTTTCTTTTCAGGCATAAGCCTGGTTCGTACTACTAAAGATGAGTCTTAAACACATCAGGAATACATTTCTTGATCATAATTAATCAACATATTATTTTAATCTTAAACCAATCATCATGAGCAGTCTACTTTATCTTATCGCAGTTATCCTTATTGTTATCTGGGCAATTGGCTTTTTTGCCTACAGTGCAGGAGGAATAATACATATCCTGTTAATAATTGCACTTATTGCTGTTATACTACGCATTATCAGGGGCAGCAAGGCCATATAGTTTCCTTATTAATTAACAGGATATACTTTACTTTTTTCTGCAAGATGTGAATCTTACAACTTTTAATAAAAAGGGTGTAATGATTTAGAATTCAGGCATACTGACCTTGCATACATATAATATCATGGCAACAATAACACGATCGGGTCCCTCTTTTTTAAATAAGCAATTAACTTCTGCGGCAGACCAGGTATTTTTTATTGGTTCATTTTTCCGAAACATTTTCCGCTCAGGTTTTGAGTGGAATGAGTTCTTCCGGCAGGCATACATTATTGGCTATAAATCGATTTCTCTGGTAGGGATCACAGGATTTATTCTTGGTTTTGTACTAACCCTGCAGTCAGAGCCTACCATGAAGGCATTCGGTGCCGTAAGCTTCGTGCCTAGCATGGTGGCTATTTCAGTTATACGCGAAATAGGGCCCGTGATTATCGCTTTAATATGTGCCGGTAAAATAGCATCCAGTATAGGAGCCGAACTGGGAAGCATGAAAGTAAGTGAGCAGATAGATGCCATGGAAGTCTCCGGCGCAAATCCAATACAATATCTTGTTGTAACGCGCATATTAGCATGCATCATTATGATCCCCCTGCTCACGCTGATGGCTGATGCCCTGGCATTAGTTGGAGGATATGTAGCATCGAATATTAATAATGATATAACAGCCAGGCTCTATTTCGCGAAAGGATTCGGATCGCTAGGCTTTATTGACCTAATACCAGCAGTTGCTAAAACAATATTCTTTGGTTTTGCCATTGGGTTTGTAGGCTGCTTTAAAGGATTTAATTCAGACAGGGGAACAGAAAGCGTGGGCGTGGCTGCTAATTCAGCTGTAGTTTCTGCTTCGCTATGGATCATTGTCCTTGATGCAATTGCGGTACAATTAACTTCCGTCTTTGGCTATAATTAATAACAAATGAACACCCCGACAAATAATATTAAGGAAGACTCAATAAAAGACACCGTAGTATCCTTACGGCATCTTAAAAAGTCTTTTGGAACCAAAGAAGTTCTCTCAGACATTAATATGGATCTTCTTAAGGGCGAAAACCTGGTAGTATTAGGAAAATCAGGACAAGGCAAATCTGTAGCCATCAAATGCATGGTTGGCTTGCTAATGCAGGATTCGGGTAGTCTCAAAATATTCGGAGAGGAAGTAAAAGATCTTTCAGAAGACCAATGGAAAATACTAAGGATCAAAATTGGATTCCTTTTTCAAAGTGCTGCACTTTACGATTCCATGACTGTTGGCCAGAACCTCGAATTCCCACTTACAAGAGTTCTTAAACTTAAAGATAAAGCGGACATCCGCAGCAGGATAGAAGAAGTTCTTGAGGCTGTTGGACTGCTGGATGCTATTACAAAAATGCCTTCAGATCTTTCAGGTGGCATGCGCAAGCGAATCGGGCTTGCCCGTACATTGGTCTTAAAGCCTGAGATAATGCTTTATGACGAACCTACCACAGGCCTTGACCCAATAACCTCCAGGGAGATCAGCGAGCTTATTCTCCAGATGCAGAAAAAATATCATACCTCGTCTATCATTATCACACATGATATGGCTTGCGCAAAGATCACAGCAGACCGTATGCTGGTAATGAATAATGGGGAATTCGTTGCTGAAGGCAATTATGAACAACTTGAAAACGGACCTAACGAATTGGTAAGATCATTCTTTAAATAAATATTATGCAAACTACAATATCACAAAAGCTTAAAACAGGCATTTTCACCTTCATAGGCATATTCCTGTTTATAGGAGGCATCTTTCTTATCGGCAGCAAACAGAACATGTTTGGCGATACGTTTATGATCTATGGAACATTTAATAATGTTGCCGGTCTTAACGTTGGTAATAATATCCGCTTCTCAGGTATTAACGTAGGTACTGTAGAAGGGATCACTATTATTTCAGATACTGTCATAAGAGTTGATATGCGCATGAAAGGAAAGATCAAGCCCTTCCTTAAAGCTGATGCCATGGCAACTATTGGCTCTGACGGACTGATGGGCGATAAGCTGATCTTTATAAAATCGGGAACAACAAATACGGCAAAGCTATTGCCTTCCGGATCTCAAATAATGACAGCCAATCCTATTGATATGGAAAAGGTAATGTCTAACTTTACCAATGTGGCTTCCAATGCAAACATCATAACGACAGAGCTCGCAGGGATGGCCATACAGATCAGGAAAGGGAATGGAACTATCAGCAAGCTTCTTTATACAGACGATCTTTCACGCAGCCTTGAAGGCACTGCCAGCAATGCAGAAAAAATAACGGGTGACCTGGCTGGCGTTACTGCTAAAATAAGAAGCGGAAAAGGTTCACTTGGAAGTCTTGTTTATACAGATTCATTATCAAATGGATTACAGAAAACAGTTAATACTTCCAATGGGACTTTGCTTGCAGTAACGAATGCTGCTGACGGCTTTGGAGAAAATATGAAAGCGCTTCATGGTAATATATTCTTTCGTGGATACTACAAGCGCAAGGCAAAGGAGGCAGCAAAACATGCTGATTCAACACTCATCCTTCCTGCAAATGAAGCTCTCGATCCTAATATGGATGAAGATGATCTGAAAGATCTGATAGCCGAAGCACAGAAAGCTCTGGATGCAAAGCAAAAGAAAAAATAGACCTTCCCTACCGTGATATATGTAACTCTTTGAGGACTATGTGCAACAGATTAGGATATTGAATGCAGAACTTTACATTCTAAAATATTCTTAATCACCCAATTACCTTTTAGTGGCACAAATATTGAATTAGGGGGTATAAACACTTAAAATCATGAAATCAATAACAATATTACTCGTAAGCATACTGTGTTCTCTTTCAATGCTTGCTCAAACAATAACTATCCAATTCAGGGGAACTAATAAATCAAGGAACTTCCAGGCAGTTATTGATGGAGATAGCTATTATTCCAACACTAATAAAGTGAAGCCGGGAAATGCTATTCAAAAAAGCATCACAATAAATGATGTTGACACTGGCTCCCATACTTTAGAGATGTACAGAGCCAACAATATCGTCAGTAAAAATACGGGCACTGTAACCGGTATGCCAATACTTACAACTACATTCCGGGTAAGAGAAGGGTATAATATGATAATTGGCGTAAGGGCTAATGGAAGGGTAACCTTTACCGAAACAAAAATGAAAAATGACAATGGCGATGCATATCAAAACAATTATGACCAGCTATTGTCAATTGTAAATTCACAATCAGCTCAATCTGACAGGATCAGTTCTCTGAGAAATGCGTTTACAAATGCTAATAATTATTTCACTTCTTCCCAGGTGAGGCAGCTATTATCATTGATCTATACCGAGTCGGTTAGGCTTGAATTGGCTAAATTAGCCTATCCTGGCGTTACTGACCCTGCAAATTATTCGGTAATCAATAACGTACTGACACAGCAATCAAGCAGGGATGAACTGTATAATTTCACCCATTCTTTAGGTTCTACAACCGTAAGGACAGCAATGAGCAGTGTTTCTTTTAGCCAGCTATTACAAAATATCAATGCATATGCGTCTTCATGGGACAGGGTGAGAATGATAAGAGAATCTGTTTCTAACGCGGCCAATTATTTTAATATTTCCCAATTAAGGCAGCTGATGTCTATTGCTTCATCTGAAAGTGACAGGCTCGATATTGCAAGGATGGCATATAAGAACATAATTGATCCGGTAAATTATACACAGGTATTTGATCTCTTAGGAACACAGACGAGCAGGGATGAGCTGGCCTCCTACATCCGGTCTAACGGAGGTACTGTCACTTACACATCGCGTACTCCAATGAATGATGCAGCTTTCAACCAGCTGGTGCAGAAAGCATCTAATCACTTCCTTCCATGGGATAAGCTCAGGGATGTAAAAGCTGCGGTAAGTGATGCAAATAATTATTTCACAACAGCGCAGGTTAGACAACTAATGTCTATAATAACTAATGAGGTTGACAGGCTTGATATAGCAAAGACAGCATACAGGAATGTTACTGATGCAGGCAATTACAGGCAGCTGTATGACATGTTCAATAACCAGTCCAGCAGGGATGAGCTGAATACATATATTATTAATCATCCCCAACAATAAAATATTCCTGAATTGAAAAACGTAAATGGTTCGTGGAGACGCGAACCATTTTTAATTCCGGGAGGAGAAATTATAAATCATACTATATGAACAAGGGCCGGATCGAAACATTTACAGATGGCGTAATCGCAATCATCATCACCCTTATGGTCCTTTCCATTAAGCTGCCCCATTTAACCACTACAACCGGCATGGTTCTTCTCAGGCACATAAGCATCTATGGATTAAGCTTTATTTCTATCGCTATCATCTGGCTCAACCATCACAATATGTTCATGGTAATTGAAAAAGTAGATACAAGAACTATCTGGGCCAATATCTTTCTTCTCTTCTTTATGTCGCTGATACCTCTTCCAACCAAAGCCCTGGGAGAGGATTTCTTTGAGAGAGAAAGCCATGTATTCTTTGGGATAATACTTACAGCCACTTCTATCACCTATTCGATCCTGCAGACAATGATCATAAGTACTATGGCAAAGGTGAGCACTGAGAATAAGACCAATACCAACCGCCTTAACTGGTTTGCCTCCCTCCTATATGCATCCTCTATCCCTCTGAGCTTTATCAGTGTCTATCTTTCTACATTTATTTTCATCCTCATACCGATAGTATATTTTATACCCACAAAGAAATTACATCTGGTTAACAATACTGCCTCGAAGCCGGTCAGTAAGGAAGCGATGATTTAAAAGGCACCTGGGTCACTATTGAGTCGCTATCATGACGCTATCATCAGGGCGATAAAATCGCCGGGAACTTCTTCAATCAACTCCCTGTAAAAATGTCAGGTCATTTTCTGAAAAAATACACGCTTTTCCCGAGCTTACTACGCCCTAACTCCACAGTAACTTCACACCAACTGCACACCGAAGCCACACCTCATAGGCACAACCCTTGTCCCTGCTGGGTGGGAAAGCGGAACCTCCGATGAATAATGGATTACAGAGCCTGCTTTCTCTGAAAAGCAGGTCCGGCTTAACAGCAACTTACTGATGAAGCATTAAAGAGCCAAAAACCCAGATAAGATATGTCTTTTTGTCAGTCACAAAGATTTCCAACTTGACAAGCCTTACCACCTTCACACAGGGAGGCAGATAGCCCTCTGGTAGCAGGCAAATAGGACTAAGGAGCGAAGGATGTTATACCTAATTGATTTGATACTATAAGATATCATTGTTTCTGCCTATTTTTAGCAAATACCTCTACGCTTATAATCTTGAGAACTATAACTATAAAAGATTCTGATTATCATTCCTTCGGGATGTTGATGCCAGGAAGGAGTTATTCAGCTACAAATAAATACCGGTATGGATTTAACGGTAAGGAAGGAGATGGTGAGGTGAATGGAGAGGGTAATAGTATTGATTATGGTGAGA